>Ga0315280_10006201_pt1 | contig 16619 bp, 12 predicted proteins | sample YL17G06_40_MG_FD_203697 | JGI IMG/M metagenome (GOLD analysis project Ga0315280, IMG submission 203697) | Sediment microbial communities from Yellowstone Lake, YNP, Wyoming, USA - YL17G06_40 | ecosystem: Environmental > Aquatic > Freshwater > Lake > Sediment | place: USA: Wyoming | collected...
AGCAGTACCAGAGTTCGAAAGTACTCGAAGTGGTTCCAGTGGAATTGTTCACTCAAGGAATCAAAAAAAGGCTTGATTTTTTCCGGGAATTGGACGATCTTAAACATATCGGCAATCTCCTTTCGATCAGGTTCTTCATTAATTCCTATATCGAAGAGATTGCCGTGTTTTGTTGAAAGATTGTCCATCGCTCCTTTTTGCCTTATAAAAAGTCAGTCAACTTGAGTTATTAACAATGGGGCGGACGTCAACGCAAAGGACATGAGCAGCGTGACTCCTCTACACGATGCGGCCTACGGAGGCCACAAGGGTGTTGTACAACTGCTGATTGCCAGAGGCGCGGATGTCAACGCGAAGGACGAGGATGGGCGGTCACCGGTGTATTACGCGGCTGAGAAAGGGCACAAGGATGTAGCAGAACTGCTTATTGCCAAAGGAGCCAATGTTCCTGATGACCCCCTATTACTCCATATTGTCGCGTTGCATGGATACAAAGATGTGGCGGAACTGTTGATTGACAACGGTGTGAAGGTCAACACAAAAGATGAGGACGGCAGGACGCCGCTGCACATGGCGGTCATTGGGGGTTATACGGCTCTGGCGGAACTCCTTATTGCGAGAGGTGCCGATCTTGATGCCAAGGACTCACAAGGCAGGACACCCCTGCACCGGGCGGTTTTATCCCCCCGAATGTCGGCCCGTAAGCCTCTGGTTGACCTACTTGTTGGCAAGGGCGCGAACGTCAATGCAAAAACTACGGCGGGCTGGACACCGTTGCACTACGCGGCCCGCGAGGGCTATATAAATCTGGTGCAGTTGCTTGTGACCGCCGGTGCAGACGTCAACGCGCAGACATCCTCCGGCTGGACGCCACTATACTACGCGGTCCGCCGGGGGCACAAGGATGTTATGGAACTTCTCCGCAAGCACACGGCAAGGAATTAGCCGGCAGGGCCGATAGATAGTTGTGTAAAATCGCCCGGATTGAACTGTTTTATCAGGACACCAATATCATCGGTGCCAACCGCTTTAACTGCGGTAATATCCTCCTCGACTGTGCGATACTGCTGCAAATACGTCCAGTTAAAACCCAGGTCAACCAGCCGGCCCATCGGCAGCTCATTCTTGATAACCAGTGCACTTAAGACCTTGTTTTTGGCCTTGCTCAATTCTTCTTCGGTTACGCCGGTCCTGGACAGACTTTCAAAAATGTCCCTGACAATACCGAGCACCCTCGTGACATCGCCGGGGCTGCACCTGATATAAGTACAGAACACGCCTGTGCCATCCATTGCCCCGAACTGCATCTCTGCGGTTTCGGCAAGAGCCGTGTCAACCAGCTCCCAGTAAAATCGCGAGCCGACACTATCGCCGATGACAACTGATAGAAGATCGGCGGCGAATCTCCGCCCGTCCTGAGCGGACACGCTCGGACTCATCAGGCATATATGCTCACGAGATAGATTTGGCTTCTGGATTCTCTGCCTCTCTCTGCTGCCCTGGCAGCCATCAAGTTCTCTTGTGACGTTTTGCCTCTGCCAGTTGCCACAACTTGCTGCCACAGTTGAACAAATTTCGCCCCAGTCGAAGTTGCCTGCGCAGGCAAAGACCATGTTGTTGGGTGCATAACGCCCTGTAAAATAGTCCCGCATCTGCTGCGATGCCAGACCGTCTATACTTTCCTCGCTGCCCAGGACGCTATTTCCGCAAGGGTGCTGCCCGAAGTGCAGCCTTCTACACCTATCCACGACATCGAAGCTGGGCGTATCCTTGTGCATCGCAATTTCTTCTTTGATTACATTCTTCTCCAGACCAAAATCTTCGTCTCTAAGAGCTGGTCTCATTAGCTCTATCCACAACTTTGTTACCTCTGCCAGATATTCTGGAAGGACAGCGGCGTAAAAAACGGTATTTTCCTCGCTCGTACTGGCGTTGAAATCGGCGCCTGTTCTATCGAAGGCCTCGTTGACTTCAAACGCATTTAGTCGTTCCGTGCCTTTGAACAGCATGTGCTCTAAAAAGTGTGACACTCCTCTGATTTGCTCGGTCTCGTCACGCGAGCCGGCCTTTACGAAAAAGCCAACCGCCGCGGACTTGGCACATTTGTTGACCTCCGCGACTATATCCAAGCCGTTGGCTAATTTCTCGCTCTTAAATTCCATACTGCACTCACCTAACCACAGATTTCACAGACTAACACAGAAAACGGGCAATCAATCTAAAGAAACCACAGATTTCACAGATTAACACGGAGAATACTTTGAGACACCCTTTTGCACGGATTGACACTGCTGGAAAGCAAATCCGCGGAATCCGTGTAATCCGTGGTTAAATATCCACTTCCTTTGGGCCAATTGTCACCACCGTAAAATCGCCGAACTTTTTCCCCCTCAAAAAGTCCAGAACCGAGTCAACGGTAGTTTGCTCGATTCTATTTTTGATTTCGTCCAGGCTGCGGACTCTGCCCAGCATATAGTAGTCGGCGGCGATTCCGCCGGCTCGGCTGCTGGAGGATTCGCTGTGCAGAATCAAAGAGCTTTTTAGCCCGGCTTTGGCTCGGTCAAGCTCTTCCTGACTTATCCCTTCGCGAAGGCGATTAAACTCGCCTATTATCACATCGAGCGTCTGCTGGGCTTTTTCCGGCGTTGTGCCCGCGTAGCACATTATGCCCGCAGCCTCTTTGAGAGCGTGATAGTGCGCTCCGACCGCGTAGCACAGGCCGCGCTTCTCTCTTACCTCGGTGAATAATCTGGCGCTCATTCCGCCTGAGAGGACCGACACTGCAACGCGGGCGTTGTAATAGTGGTCGTCGCCCGGCCTAACCGTCTCGGTCATCAGGCCGATATGCACCTGCGCAGAATCGCTGTCGATATGCGTATATTTTGAGTTTTGAGTTCTAAGCTCTGAGTTTTGAGTTCTGTCTTCTGTCTTCTGTCTTCTGTCTTCTGTCTTCTGTATCAAGCTCTCCATTTGCCCACAAATAGCATCGAAGTCGTATTTGCCCGCAACTGCGAAAATTGTGCGAGAGAGATTGAAGTTGTCCCTTACCATCTGGCGAGTCTTGGCGGGCGTCAAGGCCTGCAACTGGTCAATCGTTCCGATGGTGCTGCGGCCTAAAGGCGGCGGATAAAACTCTTCCTGCAGTTTGAGCATGACCTTTTGCCGCGGCTCATCATCCAGAGCGCGGACCCTGTCGACCGCCAATTGCCTGGCAAATTCAAACTGCTCGTCTTTCAAGTGTGCCGTAAGTATTATGTCGGCGTACAACTGCAATGCTTTGGCTAAGTTTGTGGCCTCCAAGGCTGCACCGATAGTTATATGTGAGGTGCTGACCGACTCGGCCCGGTGCAGGCCGAGGCCATCAAGGGCGTCGCCGAGCTGCCTGTTATCTTTATCTGCGGCGCCTCTAAGAATCCAATCGGCGATAACATTCGCAGCCCCGCAGCAGCCTTCGGGAAGCCGTGCCGCCCCAGCCGGCAGCATAAAACCAAAGGCCACCGACTCGACGGCCTCCATCTGCTCGCCGAGCAGAACCATTCCATTTTTCAATATGTGCTTATCGAGTTTTTCTGCCATTGCTTCCTCAGAATTCAGAAGTCGGAATTGAGAAGTCAGAATTCTGTCTTCTGTCGTCTGTCTTCTCTGCTGAGACGAGGCCGGATTGTAACAACAAGCAGAATAGCTTTCAATGATGAATTTTAAGCCCGTTTCCAGCCAAGAGGCTGTCACATCCTGACCACAAGGGTATAGGCATTTTTATTGTGATAGCCACTGTAGCCGAACCGCGACATAAGAAACGTGTCGATGTGAATAGCATCAACAACCGCCGTGCGCCCGCCCGATGTATGACGGGCGTGCTTCTGGAATAAAGCCTTGGTTCTCGCCAGGCTCAGTCTGTTCCAGTGATAGCTGCCGACGGTTTTGACGCTATGCTCATCGCCCACCTGCATGTTGAAGAATCCGATACAGACGGCTTGCCGCGTGACACGGCAGATTTCTGAGATTGCCATTTCCATTGCCTCGACCGACAGATGTTCAAACAGATCGTGCACGAAACAGTAATCGAAGGCTTTATCCGGCGTGTCGATTTCAAGCACGTTGCCGACTGTGAAGAACGTCTGCGGGAACATCCCTTGGGCGTTGCCAATATTCTTTTCACACAGGTCGAATCCCTGATAGTTCAGCAGCCGAGCAATCCCGTAGGAGTCGATGAAGCGGTAATCGTTGGCTGAGCCGCAAGCGGGTTCTAACACAGAAATGTCCCCAGGCTGTTCGCGCCGCAGCAGTTTTTGCCAGACGGCTGCAAATTTGTTCATAAGATGCTCAGGGATGTGCACGTCAGATTGCCAGCTATCAACCGATCGTTTGGCCAACCTCAAAAGCCGGTTCACAACCAGAGCGAAACGTAACTCCTGCTCCATCAAGGGCGAGAATTTATCGCCGAACAGACGATGGATAAGAAAGTGTCGCGTCAGGATGCTCTGAATGTTGATGCGAGGGTTTTCGACATCCTGCACCAGATAGTCGCGCAGAATCCTCTGGTCGCGCCGCATCCATGACCGCGTCAGCTCATCAGTCTCTATTTTGAAGCGCTGTTCCATTAGTATCTCTCCACTCAGTAATAGGACGGCCGAACGTTAAATTTGTTGTACTCCAGCCGGCTTAATCTCGTTGAGCGAAACATAAATCCCTTTGCAATGCTTTGTTTCTGCGTCGAGCCGAAGCGAAAAGATGCTATAATTATGGGGTAATACGCCTTTTCGAGATTCTCTTGAAGGAGCAACAAATGGAGAAGAAGCTTCTCTTAATTGTCTCGTTTACGATTCTTGCTTCAGCCCAGCCAGGTGAATGCGGCCAAGTTCTATATGAAACGATTCAGTCAAAAGTTCGGCAATCGGATGTTATTGTGACCGCAAAGGTACAGAACGTTACGCGCGGCAAGACACTGGATAAGCCACCCAGACAGGAATGGCTCGCAGTCTGTTCAGTACAGCAACCTCTGAAAGGTGACCTATCAGACCACCAAATCTCAGTGGCATTCCTGCTTCCTCCCAAAGGCATCAAGATAATGCCGGGCCCACACTCCTTAGACAAAGGCAAAACATATATCCTGTTTTTAAGGCATACCGGCAACTTATACAGGCTGATCACACCGTACCACGGAGACATCGAGATTCGAAGAGAATACGCAGTGTTCGATGAAGATTTGAAGGATGACGAGGAAGCACTAAGGAGAGCCACCAGTTCCATCAACGGTGTTCCCTGTGTGATTCTTTCTCACGACGCTGTGATCGAAAAGATCAAGACCCTAGTGACTAAAGAAAATGAAGCGATGCGTCGCAATATGACAATACCTCGTGAGATGGCCTCTGAGGAGAAGTTGGAAAGGTGGTCGGAGGCGGTAAATGGGCTACAGGGTCGTCTCGTTATAAAAAATAAGCCCAACAAATATAATGAAACTGATCTTCTCGATATCATCTTGGAGTTGAAGAATGTATCCACAAAGCCCATTGCTATCCAAAACAATCGTGATGCAATATCATTCAAGCTTCACGACTCAAGAGGTTATGCTATTCCTCAAACTGGCTGTCCTAGGAGCGGCCCGGTTCCATATCCTCAATGGGCCAGCATCCCAAGAGACTCATATTGGGGATTCTCTCTTTATGATTGCACCGTCGGTATACCAGGAGGTGGAGGCACCTTTATTGCTTTGCCAAACGATGTGTGGTTACTCAAGGAGGGGGAATTCACACTTCATGCTACGTTTAGTGTCAAAGGCACCGGCAAAGATAGGCCGGATAATGCGTGGTCGGGCGAACTTGTTCTGCCACCTTTGAGAATCTTGGTGGGCGATGGCTCAAGTGTAAGATATGGTCTAACACCGGACTTGTTATGGATCAAGCCACCTGAGAACTATACCGGGACATGGACTCTATGGGACCGTAACGGGCAGAAGCGGTATGAGATAAACTACATAGATGGCAGATACCATGGCACATTCACTACATACCACAGCAACGGGCAAAAAAACACTGAGCAGGAACATAAGAATCACAAGGGCCACGGCTTGGGTAGAGGATGGTACAGTAACGGTCAGAAGATGTATGAAATACACTACAAGGACGATAAGCGATATGGGACTTGGACACATTGGTACGAGAATGGGCAGAAACAGAGTGAAGCAAACTACAAGGATGGTGAGGACGACGGCACATATACGACCTGGTATAGGAATGGGCAGAAAAACCTTGAGATCAACTACAAGGACGGCAAGAAGCACGGCCTTGAGGCATCATGGGACGAGCACGGCAATGTTAATTACATGAGATATTATGAAAATGGTGAAATTTTACCGCGCGGGAGTGAAAAGTAATCCAATAGAGGGCTTGTCCCCCATCGTGTCCTGCATTACTTGTTAGATTATTGCCATTTCCGTATCCTCGGTTCAATCTCACACGATATACGGACGACGTGCGGCACCTATGCAACGGCGGCGGTTTCGGGCTCCGCCTCGTACTGATCGAAACGGACGCTTATCTTCTTGCTCACGCCTTGCGTCTGCATTGTTATGCCGAACAGCTCTTCTGCAATGCTCATAGTCCGCTTGGAATGAGTAATTATGATGAACTGCGAATCCTTGACAAACTCCCGCAGCAGCAGATCGAATCGCTCATTATTTGCCTCGTCCAACGCCGCGTCAATCTCATCGAGGAAGCAGAACGGCGAGGGCTTCGTCTTAAAGATGGCAAAAAGTAGTGCGATTGCCGTCATCGACTTTTCGCCGCCGCTGAGAAGCGATATGCTTCTGGTTTCTTTGCCGGGCGGCCGGGCGATGACTTCTATGCCCGCTTCGAGGACATCCTCCGAGTCCTCCAGCATGATGTCGGCCCTGCCGCCGCCGAATAGTTTGCGGAAAATCTGCTGAAAATGGACGCGGATTTGCTCAAAAGTCTGGCTGAATTTCTCTCTGCTATTTTTATTAAGCCGGCTTATCAGTTGCTGCAACTGGGCTTTACTCTTATTAAGGTCTTCGACCTGAGTGCTCAGAAATTCGTGGCGTTTCTCAAGACCTTCCTGCTCGGCGATTGCGTCAACGTTGACGTTGCCCAGCCGCTCGATTTTGCCGCGCAGGTCGCCTATTTCCTCCCTTATCTTGTCCCAATCCACTTGCTGGCCTGTATAGTTTTTGTAGGCTTCTGCTAAATCAATCTGCAGCTCTTGCTGGACCTTTTCGACCAGGTTTTGTCTTTTCAGCTCTACTTGGCTTAGTTCTATCTTAAGCTGGCCGACTTGCTGGTCAATCTGAGTTTTCTCGGCGCCCTTGAGGCGAACAACCTCTTCGATTCGTTTTTGCTCCTCGGTGAGCCTTTCTATTTCTTCGTACAGCAGTTTGCTGCTTTTCTGACCCTGTTCTTTCTGGACAAACAGCTCGGACACCGCCGATTCGCAGTTAAGAATATCCCGCGACAAATTTTGAATTTCGGATGTAGAATGTAGAATTTCCTGCTGGGCCGCCTCGGCAGCCGTCCGGTTTGCCTGGACTTGGCCCTCCAGACTGACGATTATCTGCTTGAGCGATTTGGCCTGCTCGGTGGTCTGGCCTATAGCAACCTTCAAATCGGTAAGCAGCTCCGTCTGTGATTGCTGCTGCGTTTTTGCCTCGGCGTATTTTGCCTCAAGCTCCTTTGTTCGTGCCGTGCGCTGCTGGTTCACCGCCTCCAATTCCTGAAGTTTCTGCTTGGAGTCGTACTCTTTCTGTACCGACTGGGCTATCTGTTCTTCCAATAGACCGATTTCGCCCGCTATCAGAGGCTGCTCCTGGCTGAGCTGCTTTATGCCTTGTTCAATGACGGCCAGCTTTGAAGTCGCCTGCATTTTTTCCGTACTGGCTTCGTAGACCGCCGTTCGCAAGTCCTTGCACAATTTCTCCAGATGCGCTTTTGCCTGGTTTTTCTGCCCAATCTGGTGTTCGAGCGATCCGATCTCGAAGTTGATATTGTCGATGATTTCCTGCAACTGGCGCAATCTGCTTTTGCGCGATATTAGACCGGCTGCCCTACCCAACGGGCCGAGTACGATTGTCCCATCCTCGCTGACGAGTTCGCCTTTTGAGGTGACAAACCGGTAGCCGCCGGGCGTATTCTTCGCTAGGGCTAGAGCCGCATCAACCGCGTCAACGAGTATTGTTTTGCCCAGCAACTTCCAGACGAGCGGCGCATACTTGCTGTCGTATCTGACCAGGTCGATGACCCTGCCCTTGACGCAAGGCAGGTTGGAGAAATCTTTCACTTCTTCAAACGGCTCTACCACGTTATAGTTGCATACAAAAGTCACCCTGCCATCGAGCTCGGAGGTCAGCCTGGAGTCAGCCAGCAGTTTTGCAGCGCTACTAATTACGACGGCATCGGTTTTGCCCTGGAGTGCTGCTTCAACGGCACTGGCATACTCACAATCTGTTGCGATAACCTCTGCCAGTATTCCTTCGATATAGCCGGGGTCGCCGCTTTCGGTTAGCCGCTTCTGCAGGATGGCTTTAGCCCCGGCGCTTAAGCCCTCGTACCTTTTCTCCATATCTGCTAAGACGGTCAGTTCGCCGGTCAGTTCGCTTCTTGCCTGCTTGCTGTCGGATAGCTGCTTGCTATCTGACGCGATGGCCGTGTCGAGCTGCTCGCCCTCGGTACGCTTCGATTCAAGGCTGCTTTGCAGTTCGCTCAGCACCTTTTCGATATCATCCAAGCGGGCGTTGTACTGCGCCTTTTCGGTAAGTAGTTTTTCAAGCTCAGCGTTGGCATTTTCAGCTCGGCCGGCAAGTCGACCCTTCTGAGCAGCCAAGTTATTCCGGTAGATAGATATGCTCTGAATTTCATTGTGCAATTGCGCGGTTCGTCTGACTATGTCAATAATGCCGGATTTGTTATCTTCCAATTCTGTTTCGAGCGACAGACCCCGCTGGCCTATTTCGCGCAAAGACTCCTGCACCTCGTCGGCAGCCTGGCTTTTCTCTTTTAGGCCGCCCTCACAATTATCCAACTGAGACCTTTTCCCAGACAAATCTTCTGCCAGGACGTTTTCTTGCCCCTGCAGGTCTTCGATACGCTGGCCGGCGTTTGCCTTTCTCTGGCCCAGCTCCTCGATCCTTGTTCGCAAGAACTCGACCCGCTGCAACTGCTGGTCAATCTTGCTCTGGATGGAAACCAGCGAATTGTCGATGCGGCTTAACCTGTGCTCTGCCTCGATCCTGTCTTCGCCGAGCTTACTCATCAAGGCATCGTTGCTGGTTAGCTCGGCAGTAACCTGCGCCAGTTGCTCCTGCAGCTTGGCAAGGGCACTGTTTTTCTCCTTCAGTTCGGCATCATTCTGGGCGTATTCAACCAGTGAATAGGTGACCTGCAGTTCTTTAAGCCTTTGAACGTATTGCAGATAACTTCTTGCCTTACCCGCCTGGAGTTTGACGCTTCGCAACTGCTTCTGGACCTCGCCCAATATATCTGCCAGGCGCAGCAGATTCTGTTCTGTACGTTCCAGCTTGCGAAGGGCTTCTTTCTTGTGCACTCTGTACTTGCTTATGCCGGCTGCTTCCTCAAAGACCACCCTTCTATCTGTTTTTGATGCGCTGACCAACTGTTCAACCTGCCCTTGTTCAATAAACGAGTAGGCTTTGGTGCCCACACCGGTATCCATAAACAGTTCTCGAATATCTTTCAGCCGGCATATTTTGCCATTTATCCGGTAGTCGCTTTCTCCGCTTTTGTAGACTCTTCGAGCTATCTGCACTTGCTCGGCATCGATCGGCAGCCGGCCCGCTCCGCTCCCGTCGCGGTTGGAGATTAACAGGCTCACTTCAGCGGTGCCAAGCGGTTTTCTGCCGCCGCTTCCGCCAAATATTACATCGGCCATTTGGTCGCTGCGCAGGCTTTTAAGGCTTTGTTCGCCGAGGACCCACTTTACCGCATCGACGATATTGCTCTTGCCGCAGCCGTTGGGTCCGACAATGCCGGTTATGGAGGAATCGAAGGCAAATTCCGTTTTGTCCGCGAAACTTTTGAATCCATCAAGAACGATTTTTTCCAGTCTCATCTCTCACCTTATCCTGCGCGTGGTAATTTCACATCACCGCCGCCATACGCTTACCACAGACAACGGCACTATTATTGTCGGCCAACGGTTTGCGATTTCTTGACAATTATCCGACTTTCGGCAAGGGTCCGGGGCGAAACTGGGCTTCTACGGCACCCTTCTCGCACATCTGCTTCAAAATGGCTATAACGTCCGAGTATGAAACCCCTAAAGCGCGTCCGTCCCCGGCAGACTCAGCTTTGCTTGAAGGCTCCTCACAGAGTGCTCGAATAATATCGGCAAGCTCAAACGAGCTTTTCACCTGCGCTATTACGCCCGGTCGTTTGGGATGCTTGCGGATTAGTGAAACATATTTTTGCCCAGCCGGGGCGTTCAGTATTATGCCGCCGTCGGCTGATTGCACAAAAATATTGTCGTGACACAATATTGGAGCGCCAAATAGCACGACTCGCGGCTGCCCGCTGCGGGAGACAAAGATCACCTTCTCTCTACTCTGTGCGATTTGTTCCAGAAAGAAACTACGCCCGATGAGCTCTCGCGTCAAGGCTCGGTCGTCCAGCTCCCGCAATTGCTCGTATGCAGCCAACTTGACGTTAAAATCGCTGTCGAGCAGCAGCCTGCGGAATATGCCCGCCGCATCGTCCCGCCCTGCCTGCGCAGCTATCGCCCACAGAGCCTCGACACGATAAGCCGAATTCTTATCTATAGCAATCTGCCTGAGCGTTTCTATGCCCAGACTAGAACCCAAATTGAGCATACATCTGGCGGAGCGAAGCCTTACTTCTTCATTGGCCGAGCCTAACAATATTCCCAGCTTATCGATGCTTGCAGTGCCTAGCGCCTCAAGAGCGACCTCGCTAGCCTCTCTATCCTGAGAAACTGCAAGCTCCTTAGCAAACGTCATTATTCTTTCTTTAGTGATTTCCGGCGTCTGAACAAGGTACATCGCCCTAAGCATCGCGAAGAATCTCTGCTCTTGTCCTCTGTATTTAGCCGGCATCGTCAATTCGATCCGAGCAGCCGAAACTGCCTCGGCTGTGCCAAGGCCAAAACGCTCGTTCAACCGATTGCGGATGGCGCTGGCGGTTCGAAAGTCAGGCCGGCCAAGCCCCAGGCTTATTCTCTGGTCCTCAAGGACTTTGCCGCCGGCCAAAACGTAGGCGACCCTCTTATCAGCCTCGCCATCGCCGATCTTATCCATAAAGACCGGCCCCTCTGCGTTTGCCGGAACTCTTGTAGTTATGCCGAAAGTTCCTTTAGGCTTCAGTTCAGCAGTGTAGAGCCAGCCGTGTTCCAACGAGGTTGTTCGCGTGCCTGGCAAGGCAGTTATCTTCACATTGAAGTACTGGTTCTTCCAGGCTATCCCCGGCATTACTGCTTCTATCTGTACAACCGCCGTATCAGTACTGTTAATGAGCTTTTCAACGTTTACGCCGCTCTTTGGCAGTTGCGTTTGAATGTATCGCACAAGATAGGCTCTAATCTGGGGCGGACATTCAGCCGAACCTGTCCCACTCAATCCGGCTACCAGCCCGTATCCTTCGACCGGGATCGATTCGGGCGTCACTACTCTTGTTAGCGACCCGATAGTAGTGCCGAGGTCTTTGGCAGGTGCAAGTCCTTTTGCCTTACCGACGCCGGCTCTGCCGCAGCCGGCTATCAGGCAAGAGCCGGCCAGGATCGCGACAACCAACGCATTTTTCCGCCCGATAATATTCATACGGATAACAAGACTACGCTCTTTCGCCCGGCGCGTCAACGCATCAGCAGTAATGACGCTAATGGGATATTTACTATTCGCGGGTCATCAGTTGCAACCTCATCTCTCTGGGTCACTAAAACACCAAAAGGTGCGTTGTACACGCTCTTTTCGATGAAGCTTCGCAGCCCGCGTGTGTCTTGCCAGGTTATGTGTGAACGGTATTTCACCTCAATCGGAATACGCTGTTCACCGATAGTCAGCACAAAATCCACTTCTGGCTCGGCCGCGCGTTCAGGAAAGTGGGCAACATTCAGATCAGTCAGGGACCTGAAGAAATAGCCCACCGCGCTTTCAGCAATATGGCCGGCTAAGTCCCTCAGATGCGGGAGCTCCTCCAGGCCCTTCTCATCCAGCGGAATAACCTCCTGCAACCATGCCGCTCGAAGCGCATGGTCGCACAGACACAGTTTTGACGGCCCCCGAGCACGCTTCAACCGCAGCTCCAGCGGCTCGATTAATCGGACAAGAAGTGTGCCATCCAGAAATTTCAGATACGTCAATATGCGCTGCCATCCGATGTTAGCATTCATCGCCCGCTTGATTTCGTCCAGATAAAGGGCCTGTCGAGGCGATTGCCCGATATATCGACATGCCAGGCGAAAAACCTCTTCCAGCAGGTGCTCATCTCTTTTTCTGCCCTTTGGCCCGCTCCGCAAATCATGCTGGATGGCTCTTCGGATAACGGTCTCGGTCAAATGGTTCGCAAGCTCTTCCCATGGTATGTCGGTCTTCTCGTGAGCAACAGGGTACGCTCCGCGCTGTGAGAAAGCGGCAAAAGCCTGATCTCTCAGTTCACGACGCTTTTGTCCGTACTCTCTTAGGCTCAGCCAGAACTCTTTTTCCTTCAACGCGGACAAGCCATTGAAACGCAAATGCCCTTCCAGCGTACCTTCCCTGCGGATTTCGAGTATCTCCCGCAGAAACAATGGGCCCATCTCCAAATCGCTAATCCGCCCGGCAAGGCTGTCCCGACCCTGCTCGATCCTCAGGGCGGAACTACCTGTAACCATCACCCGCACATCACTGCTATCTACCAGGAACTTCAATTGCGGCGCCCAGTTATCGAGATTCTGAACCTCATCCAGGAAAACATAAGCTGCTTGGCCTCCTCTTGCCGCCTCGTTGAAGGTTTTACCCAGAATGCGCTTTTCAAACCAGTCGGCAAGGCGAAGAACCGGTTCTTCGACTTCAAGCAATCCCGGCAGCTCATCAAACTGCACAAGAAAAATGCACTTTGCGGGGACCCCCTCCTTCAACATAGTCTCTATCATTTGCCGGATTAACGTACTCTTTCCGATCTGGCGTGGGCCTCTCAAAACAGTGATTTTTGTCAATCCGCTTTGGAGTCTTTGCATTGCGATAGGGAAGGCCCATCGCCGTACAGGCGGCAACTTCGGCTGCGGCAAACCGCGCCACCACGGATTCAGCCGCTCCAAATTGGCCTCCAGGCCAAGCGATAGCAGGTCTTTGAAAAGGCTCTTCTTCATAGTTCTTGCTAAGACAATGCCGCATACTACGCCTTTCCGTCCCGCCGGTCAAGCCTTGCTCAGAAGGCTTTTTTTATTTGCATAAAGGCAACTTGGCCTGTATGATAATAATGAGTCTATGCCCTTCGAGAGAACCATAAGAATATATGCCGACACGTCCGTTTTCGGTGGCGTGTTCGATGACGAATTCGAACGACCCAGTAAGGCTTTCTTTAAGACTGTCAGAGAGGCAAAATTTGCCTTAGTGACATCCGAACTGGTCAGGCAAGAGCTCCAGGCCGGGCCTAAGAGGGTCCAAGAGCTATTTCTCGACATTTTGCCGGTCGCGGATATTGCCGAGGTTACAGCCGAAACCTTGAAGCTGCAGCAAGCCTACATAGATGCGGGAGTTCTATCCGAGAAACATTCTCCAGATGTTCTGCACGTGGCACTGGCAACTCTTTCACAAGCTTCGCTGATTGTGAGCTGGAACTTCAAAGACATCGTGAACTTTCAGAAGATTCCTATGTACAATGCGGTCAACACCCTGCATGGGTACAACGAGATTGCCATTTATTCTCCTCTGGAGGTGGTCGAATATGAAGACCAAGACGTTTGACTGCGTTCAAATGAAAAGACGCGGAGCAGAGTCGGTGCGTAAACAACTTGAGGGAAAGTCATTTGAGCAGCGACTTGAATATTGGCAAGAGGGAACCAGCCAGCTAAAGAAGCTTCAAAGGCAGACAAGACAAAAGTGATGACCCTTGCCCGGGCTGCATCTATCTACCAGGTGTAATGCACCTTATAAGTAATCACTTTCTCCTTTCCTGCGGGGATATTGACGCGAAATTCAACGGTCTGGCTCTCAGTCTTCACAAAACTGTCCGACTTCTCTACAATCTCCCAGCTCAGCCACCGATACAGATGCTCAACCACTCTGACCTCCACCGCGTCTTTTTCCTTGCGATTGCGTACCTTGATTTCAAACGATTCATCCAGCCAGTTACGTGCCGTATCAATCTTGTAATCAGTTCGCCGCCTTTCTCCGACCAGGTCGAAGGCGTTGCCCGTATAAACGCGGACGGTCTCATCCCGCGGGGTGTGGTCGATGAAATTCTCGCCGGTGAACTCTAACTGCCCGTCCTCATCCTGCCTGTAGAATCGCACAAGCCCACGCGGCAGAGGGATACCCAGATGATTCTCTTGCGAATTTTTGAATTCCCTCATAACCCACACCTTGGGATTGCACAGCGTACCATAGTCCCGTTCCTGCCGGATATATTCCGGCTGATAACCGCGGTAGCGAGCAGAATCGATCTTGACGCCATCGTAGATATATAGCCGTTCGGTTTTCACCCCTTCTGCACGTAGAAACTCGACCTGCTTGGTTTCACGGTCGTGGAGCGTTGTGGGGCGCTCCAACGTGTAGAGATGATAGTCCTCAAACGCCTTTTCCGTAACAGTCGGTCGCCGCATTTCAGTCCCAGCATATAACTCCTCAAGGGCAAGAGCGCGGGCACGGTCTTGCTGCTGGATTTTACTGACGTCACCGGCCATAAGTTTGATGCGTGCATTATCAAATGTTTTGCCGCTTTGATTGTCCATTGTCACCCAGCCAATGACCTGGATTGTATCGCCTTTTTCCTGGGCGAGCATACTGTAGTCGGCCTCCCAGCTCATGCCGCCGGTGATATAAGATAGCTCCGCGTCAAACCTTGCCTTCTTGTCGGCCTGGAGCAGCCAATAAATCGTAGGCTTCAGGATCGTATCATCCGCAAGTGACGGGAAAAGCGGCCTGCCGGGCAGGCTGAACCGTAACTTCTTGTCTACTTCTATGATGGGCTGGCCGGTCGCACCTGTCGCGTAACGCATTTGGCGTGCCTCATACTGCTGCCCATATCGGCTTATGCCCGATTGATGCGGGACGTAGCCACTTCGGATGATCTTGCCCTGGACGATTTTCTCATCGCCCTGCGCATTAGTGACCAAGAATTCAATTTCCTTTCCTTCATAGAGGGACAGTAATAAGCCTTCGGAGACAGGGTCAGCCCGATAGTTCTGTTCGAGAATCTGTATGGCGTGTTTGCCTTTGGGATCGCGCAGAATCACGGAGTCAGGCTCCAAATGCGCCGTGATGTCTGTAACGCGGACCTCGTTGGTTCCCTGCACCAGATTGAGATTCAGGCTGTCCCGTACAACCGCAAAATCCTGGTTGTAGATCGTGAGGGATGGTTCCGCCAGCGCAGAACAGGCCGCAAACAGAAACACGATAGCTGCGATTTTTAGGTAGTTCACACAGTTCATAATATTGCCCTTTCATTCGCGTTTGGCTTACGCATTTATTAGTAATGACGTCCGCCGTAGCTCATCGGTTGACAGAAAAAAACTTGTAGGACTGGTGAAGCCCGATCCAACACGCGCAAAGTGTAGCTAAGATTCTGCGCGTTTAGCCATCTCGGCGAGATTGTCCAGACACAACTGCGACCACGTCTCCAGAGTATCTCGCACATCCCGCAGCTCGGCAGAACTCATAAAAGCCATCTGGCTAATCATCTGCTCGCGCTTGGCAACCTTCGGGGCATCCAGAATCCAATAGTGCACGATCCCAAGGTGCACGCGCCCAACATCGTTGGAGTCGTCATTCAGTAGGGCAACAATTCGGTCGCTGTGGCGCGTGTTCACAGACACTTCCTCCGCCACTTCTCGCTCGACAGCGGCAACGTAGGTTTGATAAAAGTCGGCATTGAATAAGGGCATGTCATCGCGGGGATTTATATGGCCGCCAATGCCGATAGACCTCAGTCCCGTAAGCCTGGCCTCGCCCGCTCGCCTTCCCCTAACATAGCTAAGGTACTTTCCGCCGCAAGCCATAATCACGTACGGAATGAGCTGCTTATGAGTGGGGTCTTTTTCCGCCTGCGACCTGGGCATAAAACGCGGAACGCCCTGAACAAATATCTTGTTCAGATACCGCTCCACATCAAAGGCCATTCCCTGAAACATCCCTATCTGTTCCAGGACTTTTCGCTCGACAACCAGTATTTGTTCTTCTTGCGCCATGCGGTCGCCCGTCTTCGTCTCTCCGCCGGCAGTATTATCGAAACGATTACCGCAAAGGCAAGAAAAAACCTCAAAGTACCACAACGGCGTGACACCGCGAAATTCGAATCTCAACTGCGGCTGAGCGGGGGCAATTTCGCACAAAAGCGCTGATAGCGCCGAACAAAAATCACTGCTTGCCAAAAATTTTTTTACTGCCCGCCAGACAACTACTTACGCTCAACTGATGCCCTCAAAAAAAGGCCAAATTTCGC
>Ga0315280_10006203_pt1 | contig 16617 bp, 15 predicted proteins | sample YL17G06_40_MG_FD_203697 | JGI IMG/M metagenome (GOLD analysis project Ga0315280, IMG submission 203697) | Sediment microbial communities from Yellowstone Lake, YNP, Wyoming, USA - YL17G06_40 | ecosystem: Environmental > Aquatic > Freshwater > Lake > Sediment | place: USA: Wyoming | collected...
GCTTTCTTTAGATTATTGGGGGTATATCTTCGACGATCGAAACATCGCCAGAGCCGTAAGACATCAGAGGATAGCGGTTGAACAGTATCCGCATTCTCGCGCCTCCCAATGTTTTTTTTCACTGGCACAAAAGATTTGTAGCATTCAACCAGTTTTTCAGTCTGAAGGAGGAATCAACTTCTTTTGGAATAGGCTTTTCAGGGGGGATGAGGCATTTTCTTGCCGTTCGCTCGATGAAAAAGGTATCTCTTTTATATCGTGAGGTGACGACATGAAGAAAGCAAATAAAATGATGCATAAAAGGGTTACAGGTCCGAAGAAATTATCGCGAGAACAATTGATTTTAGAGCACGCGCCACTGATAAAATATATAGCTCATCGTATTGCCCTGAGAGTCCCTCCCCATATTGAAGTGCAGGATCTCATAGATGCTGGTGTGGTAGGACTAATAGATGCGATTGAAAAATATGACCCTTCCAAAGATGTAAAATTCAAAACCTACGCTGAATTCAGGATACGGGGAGCTATTTTTGATGAGCTGAGATCTTTAGATTGGGTTCCACGATCGGTTCGAAAGATGATTAATAAGTTGGAAGAGGCCTATATTACTATAGAACAGCAGTTAGACAGACCGGCAACCGATGAAGAAGTGGCTGAAGCGATGGGTTTAGAGATGGAGGACTTCTACCAAGTGTTAAGACAGGCAAGCGGTGTTTGTCTGATGAGTATTGACCAGACATTGAATACAGATGATTCCAAGAAGACAATCTTAGAGTTTACAGAAGATGTTCATGAGCAAAACCCATGTGAACAGTTTGCCGCAAGTGAAATGAAAGAACTTGTAGCAAAAGCAATTAATAACCTGCCTGAGAAGGAACGAATGGTTATCTCTCTCTACTACTATGAAGAATTGACAATGAAAGAAATCGGAAAAGTATTGCACCTCACAGAATCGAGAGTTTCTCAAATCCATACCAAAACCATTCTCCGTTTACGGGGAAGGTTGAAGGGACTAAAAGGTGAGGAAGTAACCTGCGCCTGTTAATATCCTTTTGACCTTTCCTTCCTCATTGTGATATACGTTTCACCAGTTAAGAGCGGGACAATCTATGGAAAAAGAAAAAATCCTGGTCACCGATGATGACCAGAGTATCCGAGAAATGCTGTTCGATATGATTCAGCTTTTCGGATATGAATGCAGGGTTGCCTCCGGTGCTGAAGAGACCCTGAAAATCCTTCGCGAAGACTCATTTTCACTTGTTATCAGTGACATCAAGATGCCTGAAATAGATGGGATTTCCTTAACTAAAATGATTAAGGAAAGTCACCCAGAGATTGATGTTATGATTATTACCGGTTATGATACTGAATACTCTTTTAAAGATGTAATCAAGGCTGGGGCAAGTGACTTCGTTACTAAACCTTTTAGCATTGATGAAATTGAGGCGAAGCTTAATCGAATAATCCGGGAAAGGAACCTCAAGAAAGAGCTAAAAGAAAAGAATGAAGAATTAAAAAGGCTTTCCATCAGAGATAGCCTCACTGGATTGTTTAACCAAAGACATTTCTATGCAGAACTGGAAAGGGAAGCAGAAAGAGCCAGGAGGCAGAAACATCCCCTTTCTCTTATTCTTTTTGATGTAGATAAGTTTAAAAATTATAACGACACCTATGGCCATCTCGAAGGGGATAAAGTATTAAGGAAAATAGGAGAGATTGTACAGACATCCATAAGAAAAGACGTTGATTCAGGATACCGGTATGGAGGGGATGAATTTGCAGTGATCACCCCAGAAACTAATCAACAGCAATCGGCTAAAATTGGCGAGCGAATCTTAAAGGATTTTAATGCATTAGGCTTCTCCATGGTAACTCTCAGCATGGGAATAGCTGAATTTGATTATACCCTTGAGACTGAGAAAGTAGTAAAAAGTGCTGATGAGGCTTTATATGGAGCTAAAAATACAGGGGGAAATCAAATATACTTCGCAGAGAAAAAGGTTATTTAATAGGGATTCGTTTAAACTTTATATGAATTATTAGAGAATAAGATCAAGGATGGACTCTTGTATCAACTTGTCAGCGATCTTCTCAGTCTCTACCCAGTAAGTACCAGCCCATATTGCCTTCTTTAGCATCGCCACTTTTTCTGCACGAATGTCCGGTGTCTGTTGTAACACTCTTTCAATTTCTCTTTTATAGTTTAATGGAGATTTTATAACTTTCCTTTTTAAAGGAAATTGCAGGAGAGAGAAATGGGGGGAAGGTGTCCTCTTTTTTTGATGGTATTTCATATGTTATTGAGTATCACAATATATCATAAGGTTAATGTCACAATTATATATCCTGGTAGAATATACATCGGAAAGGAACAATGAAAACTTTATACTGTCTGTTATTATTAAAAGCTATACAAGAACAATAATTGTATCGCTTGATCAGAACAGTCTTATCCTTTGATACACGGAATATGTCAATGACTTTGAGACACAGAGGGGCATCAGAGACAGAAATTCTGTTTCCGATAGGCCAGCACCAAGAGCAATTTTCTGAGCGAATGAGAGATCAATAAGATCTGAAGGAGAATGTGAATCTGTATTTAAAATAAGCCGCGCTCCATACTTGATTGCACATCGAGCTATATGACCATTGGTAAGCGAATGGCCTTTCCGGGTGGTAAGCTCTACCCCCCCCCCTTCTTTAGCCAATTTAATCTCATCTTCCGTGATTAAACTAGGGTGAGCCAAGATATTAATTTCAGATTCTAATGCCCTGAGATTCGTTCCTGGCATGACCGGTTCAACGATGGTTTCACCGTGAACCACAACGATCTGAGCACCTAACAGCCTGGCCTCTTTGGCTGCTTGGGCAATATCTCCTGGTGGGAGGTGTGTCAACTCAACCCCTGGTATTATTTGAATATTCAGAGAGCCTCTCAGTTTTTGACAGACATTGCATATGCGGGGGATAAGGATTTCAAGATTAGAAAAGTCTGCGTGATCAGTAATAGCTAAAGCCTTGTACCCCAAATACTCGGCTCTCCTTGCCAGTTCAGCAGGGAGCAGTTCCCCATCGCTCCATAAGGCATGTGTATGAAAATTAATCATTATCCCCTCTTCTTTGTAAAATAACCATAGAGAAATACACCGAGACAAGAGCCTATTCCATCTGCCAATACGTCGAAAAGATTTGTATCTCTGAACGGAACAAAATATTGATGAAATTCATCGCTCATGCCATAAAGAGTGGACAGAAAACCAGCGAAGATCTGTAATCGCTTATTCCCCTGTGCAGGATAGTATTGCTTCAGTACATTGATGACCAGTATCCCCAGTATGGCATACTCTACAATATGCAAGACTTTATCAGCTGAAGAAAAGGTAAAAGGTTGCAGAGGGTTAGGAAGGGAAGATAAGTAGAATATCAAACCAGCGTAAACTAAAAGAGGTAACCAAGAGAAGGTGAACGATCTCACATCTTATACTTTCCGAAATCTTCAGGAGACATGGTTTCTAAAATTTCCTTCAATTTATCTATATCAGTCTTCTCTTCTTTGATTTTGAATTCATCTAAATTGATCTCGCGGGATTTTTCAATAACCTTTTCATTGACAAATATGGGAGCCTTGGTTCGCAAAGCGATAGCAATAGCATCACTGGGACGTGCGTCGATTATAATAGTCTTGCGGGGTATCGTCAGATACAGGTTGGCAAAAAAGGTGTTGTCCTTAAGTTCAGCCACCTCTACCTTTTTTACTTCCACCTTAAGCTTATCGAGAATATCTCCCAGCAGGTCGTGGGTCATTGGCCGAGGGAGACGTATATTCTCAAGTTCTGTGGCTATTGCACTTGCTTCCAGTAAACCAATCCAGATCGGGAGCACACATTTGCCCTCAAGATCCTTGAGGATGATGATAGGGGTATTTGTGAAAGGATCTATCGTCAATCCTGAAACTTTCATTTCTCTGAACATCTGTTACCCGTACAGAATTAATGTAGAGTGCTTATCAATTCCCCTTCTAAGGAATGCAGGAAGGCCCTTTTAATCAGCACGGAAACGAGACGGCCTCGCAGTTCGATGTTGCCTGCGAAATTCACTACCTTGTTGTTTCTCGTGCGACCGGTAAGTTTTTGGGGATCTTTTTGACTTAAGCCTTCTGCCAGGATCTCAACTGTTTTCCCCTCAAGTTTTGTGTTTTTCATCAGGGTATATTTTTTTTGAAAATTCTGGAGACGCCATAATCGTTCGGCCTTCACTCTCTCATCCACTTTGTCAGGGAGGGTGGTGGCCTTAACCCCGGGTCGGTCAGAATATTTAAAAGAGAAAAGGTCATCAAACTCTACCTTTTCAAGCACGCTCAACGTCTCGAGAAACTCTTCTTCTGTTTCTCCGGGGAATCCCACAATGATATCCGATGTTATGCTCATCTCAGGCGATACCTCTCGTAATTTGTCAATTTTATCAAGGTATTCCTCGCGGGTATACTGTCGGTTCATTCTTTTTAAGACTGAGGAGGATCCCGATTGAATCGGAAGGTGAATATGCTCACAGAGTTTGTTGCATTCCCTGAAGGAAGATATCAATTGAGGCGAAAGATCTTTTGGGTGAGAGGTGATAAAACGAATCCTCTCAATACCCTTAATCTCGTTAATCGAGGAAAGCAAAAAGGGAAAATCAACGCGCCCGTTGCAATCCTTACCGTAAGAATTTACATTCTGCCCTAAGAGAGTTACTTCTTTAACCCCTCTCTCTGCTAACAACGTTATCTCCTGAAGAATTTCCTCTTTACATCGGCTCCTCTCTTCACCACGCACAGAGGGAACTACACAATAGGAGCAGTGGTTATTACACCCTTGCATGATGCTCACATACGCTTTCACCTGCTGGGGCAGTTTCGGGATAAGTGTGAGCGAATGAAAACCATTGCAGGAAATATCTACCACCTTATTGTTTTTCTCTTCAACAGTTTTTACAAGATCAGAAAGCTTGTTAACACTCTGGGTGCCAAACACGATATTGATAAAAGGAACTTTCTGAAATAACTTTTCACCTTCCTGCTGGGCCATGCATCCCCCTACTCCTATGATGAGAGAAGGGTTCTTTTTCTTCAATCCTTTCAGTCTTCCTAAGTTACTATAAACTTTTTGTTCGACCTTTTCTCGAATACTACAGGTATTTAAGAGGATAAGATCTGCCTGAAGAAGATTATCAGTAGGGTAATAGTCGCTTGATTTAAGTACCTCCAGCATCTTTTCGCTATCATGTTCATTCATCTGACAGCCAAAGGTTTTGATGTAGCAGAATTTTTGCTCAGCCATACACGGGAACCATTTCCATAGAAAAATGGACACTTTTTCTTTTAAAAGTGATTGTTAAAATGATAAGGCATTTAGGTTATATTCTCAAGAAGATTTATAAAAAAACATTGACAATATGTTAAAATTTTAATTAATTGATAATCAGTTAGCCCCCGTCATATGAATATGATTTATAGGAGCAGTAGATGTTATTGATACATAAGAAAACATAAAGGTGCTCTGGTATGAACCTTGGAATTTTCCAATCTGAAAGGAGTAACAGTGGATAAGATAACTATTTTAAGCCTGGAGCAGATGAAAGAAGAGAGAAAAAAGATTACGATGCTTACGGCCTATGATTTTCCTACAGCACAGATCTTGGACCATTGCGGTGTTGATATGCTTTTGGTGGGAGACTCCGTAGGCAATACTATGTTGGGTTATAACAATACTCTGCCAGTAACCATGGAGGAGATGGTTCACCATACGAAAGCCGTGGTGAAGGGGAGAAAAAGAGCATTAGTAGTAGCAGACATGCCGTTCATGTCCTATCAGATAAGTGTTGAAGAGGCTAAGAAGAATGCGGGTAGGTTAATCAAAGAAGGAGGAGCTGAGGCCGTAAAAGTGGAAGGCGGGGAGAATATAGAGGCGGTAATTAGGGCGATCTGTGAGATTGACATCCCTGTGATGGGACATATTGGGCTTACCCCCCAATCCATTCATAGAATGGGTGGTTATCATGTTCAGGGAAAGGAGGAAAAACAAAGAGAAAAACTCTTGGCCGATGCTCTTGCCGTTGAAAGGGCTGGAGCATTTGCCTTAGTCTTGGAAGTTATCCCAGTTAGTTTAGCCCAAGAGATTACCGCGTTATTAAAAATTCCTACCATCGGAATCGGGGCAGGTCTCCACTGTGATGGTCAGGTTTTGGTGATCAACGATCTCCTGGGTATTTCCGCTGAATTCAGACCGAAGTTTATAAAAAGATATGTGAACTTGCAGGACATTATCGGCAAGGCAGTCAAAGATTTCATTTCCGAGGTTAAGGAGGGTAAATTCCCTGAAGAAAAGCACAGTTTTAAGTGAAAAAAATGAGGGTCATCACTTCGATTACTGAGGTCCAGATATTAATAGAAAAGTTGAGAAGGGAAGGTAAGATCATTTCCTTGGTCCCCACCATGGGTTATCTCCATCAAGGCCATGTAAGTTTGATGGCGGAGGGGAAAAAGCGGGGAGATGTACTGGTGATCACTATCTTTGTAAATCCCACCCAGTTTGGGACAGGCGAAGATTACGATGTATATCCACGCGATCTCGAAAGGGATAAGAAACTGGCTGAACATGCAGGGGTAGATATTATCTTCTCACCAGCCGCACGCGAGATGTATCCTCAGGCTTACCAGACATATGTTCAGGTAGAAGAAGTAACTAAAAACCTGTGTGGCTTATCCCGCCCTACTCATTTCAGAGGGGTTACCACAGTAGTAGCTAAGTTATTCAACATTGTAAAACCCCATATAGCAATCTTTGGTGAGAAAGATTTTCAGCAACTGGTGACCATCCGCCAGATGGTGAGGGATCTTAATTACGATATCGAGATAGTGGGTATGCCTACTCACCGGGAGGAAGATGGACTTGCCATGAGTTCCCGCAACACCTATTTGAATCCAAAAGAGAGAAAGGCTGCGAAAAGTCTTTATCGCTCTTTACTAAGAGCATCCGAACTGTTTACCTCAGGGGAACATCAGGCTGAAAAAATTATCGGAGAAGTGAAGAAAATCATTGAATCAGAAGGGATCATTACCGTAGATTACATCAAGATCTGCGATACAGAGAATCTCAAAGATTTAATCGTGGTTGATCGTGAAGCTGTGTTAGCACTGGCAGTAAAAATCGGGAAGACTCGCTTAATTGATAATCTTGTACTGAAACCGCCTCATTGATCTCTCGGATACTCCTTCTGAATCATCTGCATATCCTCCCAAACATCCCGTTTCATATGAGGGTTTCTCAGGAGGAAGGCTGGGTGATAGGTGGGCATCAGTTTTATTCCTTTAAAATTGTGAAATCTGCCTCTCAGCTTGGTAATCTTCTCGCCGGTCATCAACAAGGTTTGGGCTGCAAAATTTCCTAACGCGCAGATTATCTTGGGCTGTATGATATCAATCTGTTTAAAGAGAAATGGTTCACAGGCTTTGATCTCATCGGGTTGAGGATTTCGATTTTCTGGCGGTCGACACTTAACGATATTGGCAATATACACTTCCTCCCTTTTCAGACCAATTGCCTGGATAATTCTGGTAAGGAGTTGGCCTGCTTTACCCACAAAAGGTTCTCCTTGAATGTCTTCATCTCTCCCAGGGCCTTCACCGACGAATACCAAACGGGCATCAGGATTTCCTACCCCAAAGACAATGTTTTTTCTCTGAGCATGGAGTTTACATCGTGTGCAATTCCCTATCCTCTCTCTCAACTCTTCTAACAGTCTCATCTTCATTGAAGGAGAGATGGAAGATATCACCACAGGAATTGAATTTTGTGACCACAGAGAGGTTGTTTCAAAGGTAGAAGGTAAAGGAGTGCCTTCAAGAAATCCCAGCTCATCGCGGTATGATAGATCTTCCCGTAAGGCCCTGATAAGATTGCCTATGTCTCCGGCCATGCTCGGGTACGGCCCCATTTATCCTTTCCTTTTTCTCATTTCTTTAAGCCGATTCAGTATCAATTCTGCGACTTCTCCTTTAGGCAGAAGAGGCAAATCTTCTATGGTCCCTTCTTGGTCAATAATCTTGACCTGATTGGTATCGGACGAGAACCCGGAGCTTTCCTGCGAGACATCATTCGCTATGATGAGATCCAGATTTTTGGCTTTAAGCTTGTCCTGAGCGTTCTTGATCAATCTCTCAGTTTCAGCAGCAAAACCGATGAGGATCCTGCTGCCCTTATTTTTCCCCAGTTCTTTGAGGATGTCAGGATTTTTCTCCAAGGCGAGGGTTATGGAGGAATCGCTTTTCTTAAATTTTCTCTCCTCCTTTACGGTGGGGCGATAATCGGCTACAGCCGCTGCCTTGATAACAACAGTAGCGGTCTGGAACTCTCTTAAAGTAGCTTCCCGCATTTCAAGAGCAGTTCCCACCTTGATAAACTTTACCTTCCGCGGAGGGGTAAGAGAGGTTGGGCCACTGATCAGGATTACCTCAGCCCCTCTCTTTTGTGCCACATGAGCCAGGGCATGACCCATTTTGCCTGAAGATCGATTCGAGATAAACCTTACCGGGTCTAAAGGTTCCTGAGTAGGTCCGGCAGTAACTAAGATTCTTTCCCCCTGAAGGTCCTTTCTCGTGAGTACTTCTTCCATCTCTTCGAGAATTTCTTCTACTTCAGCCATCCTCCCCTTCCCTTCCTCGCCGCAAGCTAAGTCCCCAAATCCCGGTTCGATAAGATGGTATCCATCCTGCTTAAGATGTTTCACATTTCTTTGAACAACTGAGTTTGCCCACATTCGATAGTTCATCGCTGGAGCAAGGAGAACAGGTGACCGTGCTGCCATAACTAACGTGGAGAGCATATCATCACCAATACCATTGGCGATCTTACCAAGAATGTTTGCTGTAGCGGGGGCAATCACTATCATATCTGCCCTGTCAGCCAGTGCTACATGACCAATCTTAGACTCAGAGAGGAGACGGAACAGTTGAGTAGTAACGGGGTTTCCAGAGAGTACCTGAAAGGTTAAAGGTGTGACGAACTCTTGGGCATTTCTGGTCATTACCACCTGCACCTTAGCTCCCAGCTTCACCAACTGTCGTACGAGTTCTGGTGCCTTAAAGATGGCAATACCTCCCGTAACGCCTATGACAATTTCTTTCCCTTTCAAGATGCACATTCTTTCTCCCTTCATGATAAGTGTAAAAAGGGATTATACATCTTCTCCCTTCCGATTGTGGTTTCTGGGCCATGACCCGGATAGATTTTTACACCATTTAAGTATCACAATATATATTACCTCCTATGCATCTGAATTAATGATTTTTATCCCGCGATAGAGATAATGCAATCCAGATGCAATGGTTAATGTTGCGGTTATGGTATACTGAATCTGAAGATAAGTAAGTTTCAATCCGAGGTGATTGTAAGATAAACTTAAGAAGAGGGTCAAGAGTTGAAACAGGGTAGTAAGTTTGCTTATACCACTTGGTTTTATCTCCAGAGGATATGAGTTTATCAACAAAATGAGTACCCCGAGGGAGATGATTACATCCCTGCTGATAACAATGATGGTGAGCCAGTCAGGGATGATGTTCAGGATCGAAAGGGTGATATATGATGTGACCAAGAGGAGTTTGTCAGCAATGGGATCAAGGTAAGCACCCAAAGTGGTTTTTTGATGAAAAAATCTGGCAATAAAACCATCCAGGGCATCACTGATGGCTGACAGGACAAGGATTATTAAACTCAGGTCGTAGTATTCATAGATGAGAAGGATAACGAAGAGCGGTATGAAGAGGATACGGATAAGGCTTAAAAAATTAGGAAGGTTCATGGGTTTGATTTCGGGCGTGGGGTAAGGCTCTTTGGAGATACGGTAAGTTCAATAAGAGCTTGTGAGCTACTGAGCACATGGAAATTGAAGCTTTCAAGATCTCTGGAGGCAAGGAGCTGAATAAGCGCTGGAGCATCAAGTTTTGTTTCCACATCGATCTGACTGTTTTCCAAGGAAATGCCCCTCTGATAGATTCCTTTAATCTCAGGGATTCTGCGTTTTATTTCTTCCCGCAACGTGAGAAATTCTGAGAATCCTTGAAGGCCTGCCACTTTTAAGAAGATTACGTTACCGTCTGCCTTTCCTTTCCTCTGTCTGCTGATCAGGTCGCTCATCTGGTCTGACAGCATTCCAAGAGCCTTTCTTAATGCCTCTCCTTTTGCAGTCACCTCATCGGTGCTCGATGCAGGGGCATGGAATGAAGTCACCATAAGAACTTTCCCATCCTCAACCTGTAAAGCTTTCGCTGCAATATTCGCCTGCACTGACTTCATACCACTCTCACCCTCAGACTTTACCATCTCTATTTCAACATTACCGTTGATTACAATATCACCATCAAAAAGTCTTCCATACTCTTTTACGGTTTCTTCCGCAAGGTTAACATCCCTGCTATATTTTTTGTTTTGAGATATCTCTTTTAACAGGGATATATGGTCGACGACATACATCCCACGCTCTTGGAACTTACTCTTAAGGATCGATTCAGAGAGGGTCGGACGAGAACCTGGGTTTTCATAGGACCACCAGAACACAAACTGTCTCTGCCCCAAATCCCGTTCGGCTATCATCAGCAGAACACGGAGCGGGCGTTGGGATTGCCTGGTGATTCCAATCTTTTTTAACTCATTTTTAATATCAGGTTGAGATAGAGCAAATCGGATAGTTATTTTATAGAAATTTCCCTGCGGGACTTCTGAAAGAACTTTAAAACTCTGAATAAACTTTTGCCCCTGCTGATAGAGCCTCTCATTGAGAATCCGATGATTATCCTCCATCATTTTTGATGGGATTTCACTTGCCACTGCTTGAACCATTGCTTTCTTCTGAGCATCTTCTATTGCCCTTTCCCGGGCACCAACTAAATCATTCTCTATAACCTCGCTCATGCCTACAGAGATGATACCCTCATCAGGGGAGTAAAGTTCTTCAGAAAAGAGGAGGGATGGAAAAGAGAAGAAGAAAAATAAAAATACACAAATAAAAAATTCTGCTTGTGAAGGGAGACGATGTTTTTTCATTTTTTTCCTTACCAGGTTGTAACTACTAAAACAGAGCAAAACAGTCAAGAAGAATCGGCTAAGGATTTAAGTGCTTTCTTGGAGTAATTTGGTCATCATCAGGGCGTTTTTAGCTGCCGACCCTCCATGACAGTTGTTAAAAAAAATCAGTACCTTTTGAGTCTTAGAGGCAATCATTCTGATGGAAGGTAAGAAACTTTTAAGCTCTTCCTCAGAATAAAGATAATTGTATCGTATGGCAGAGGGTGAGTTGAACCAATGAACATTCCGGCCATGGTAACGAAAATAACCCAGATCAGAGGTGGCAGAGGGGTGGTAGTGCATAAGCTTGGATAGTTTCGGTTCATAAGGTAATTTGCTAAAATAGATTGGATATGGTAGCCTACTAATATATTTAGGTTTTTTAGGCCAAAAATACTTTATAAAGTATTGGTCTTTTGCCGATAAAATTTTTGATTACTATGCAATATGCTTTTATTTTTTTTACACATACGACAAAATGGATAATGCGGTGAAAAGGCTCTTATGGGCATTAGCTTTCTCGATCATATCTTTAAACCCTTTTTTATACTCGGAGTAGTTATTTTTCTTTCATTTATTGCTAAAGAAAGTCTGGCGACAGGAAATATTCACTTTGAATCTCTCAAGATTATGCCTTCCATTACTGTTGGAAGGGAATACAGTGATAATTACTTTCCCAGAGATTTTAAAATGGTTATCGGGCAGGATGGGAAGGAAAAAATCGTAAAAATAAAAACAGCCGAGTCGGTTGTAAAAATAAAACCCTCTTTGGATTTCTTATTGCCTTTTGGACAGAATTCCTTTAACTTGCATTACGAGTTGAACTCTTATAATTTCCAAGATCTCAAGAAATATGACACCAATAACCATGCGATTGGCGCAAATCTGGAGTGGCATTTCATTTCCGGCCTCACTGCAAAGGTTTCAGATTGGTCTACTATCGCCGCCGCAAGCATTCCTGTACACATCTATGAGGATGTACGGCATTATCATGATAACAAATTATCAGTAATAGCCTCTTATGAACTTGGTCGAAGGTATACGTCAGAAATGCAGTTTGATAATTCCTTCATACGATGGCAAGAAAACCAGTTTAAACAAGATAATACTAATGATAAAATGATAACCAGTAGGATCCTTTACCAGATTATGCCTAAGACCTTTATTGGATTTGAATACGCACATGAGCGATACAATCGAAAAGACCTCCCGGGTGAAAATACAGATTACACTGCTCACGATTATTGGGTAATAATGAAATTTGATGACCCTACTGGTAGATTAAACGGACAATTGAAGGCTGGTATCCAAAATCTGGTATATGATGATAAAACTCTCAATACGGGTAATAACTTTTTTGGTTTCAACGCAGACTTGACTTTTAACAAATCGAAGTATACAAGCATTGTCTTCTCAGGACAGAGGTTTCAAGCAACTACTGGAGTTGTTACTGAGGATGCCCAATACGGGGCAAGTTTTACAAACACCATGCTTTCTTTAGGTCTAACCCATAAGTTTACCTATAAAATTTCAGGGACAGTAAACTTTGCCTACACCGAGTTAGAATTTAATACTGAGGGATCTGCAACTGCAGACGGTACAACACAGGCCATGAGTATGCAGCGGAAGGATAATGAAAAGAAATGGGGGGGAGAATTGAATTATCAGATGAGAGACTGGCTCGGTTTTAAGGTGAAGTACATTCATAGTGATCATAACTCAAATGTTCCTCAAGAGGCTTTTAAAAGAAACCAATTCATGACTGAGATATCATTTAAATTTTGAACCGGGAAACTGATTGATGAAACTACTGAAAACTCTTATTTTTTTATACATCTCTTTGATTGTGGGAGGGTGCATCCATCTGTTGGGCGAAAAAGCCTCCACTGCTCCCCACCAGGATAAGGCACCGGCTGCTTCTTCTGTATCTACCCAGGACGGAAGTCAGGGACAGAATGAAAAGATAACCTTCAAGCGAAATGAGGCTCGGCCAACTACTGGCAATGAAGATTATATTGTCGGTCCTGAAGATGTATTGAAGATTCAGGTGTGGGATAATCTTGATTTAGACAGAGTGGTGCAGGTGTCGCGAGAAGGAACCTTTTCCTATCCCCTCATCGGGTCAGTTAATGCTGATGGATTAAGTGTTGCTCAACTGGAAAAGGAGTTCAGGGATCGGCTCGCTGATGGCTATATCATCAATCCTCAGGTTACCATTACTATTGATCAGTTTAAAAGCAAAAAAGTTTTTGTCTTAGGCGAGGTTAGCAAGCCAGGGGCATACCCTCTCACCGGAAGTACCGACCTCCTGGATATCATTTCACAAGCTGGTGGTCAGACTGATGAAGCAGGTAATGAGATAATCATTATCAGGCCTCAAAATCATTTGACAAAAGAAAATCCGACAATGCCTCAAGAGGCCAGAGAAGGTGAGACCATAACAGTAGACATCGTTAAACTCCTCAATGGTGATATTAATCTCAATATAGAACTTCAAAAAGGGGATACCATTTATATCCCGAAGAGGAGTTACTTTTTTGTCAATGGAGAGGTGAAATTACCGGGAAGATATATATTAGAGAGGGAAACCACCGTGCTCAAAGGTATAACCATGGCTGGCGGGTTTACTGAAAAGTCATCAAAGTGGAGGATAAAAATCCTCAGGAAGAAGGATGGAAAGAAGATTGAAATTAAGGCAAAGATGGATCAACTTATTGAACCTGAAGATATAATCTCTGTGCCAGAGAGCTTTTTTTAATACAGGGAGGATTTCTTTGGAAGAACAATTACCAAGAGTTATTCAATTTAAAGATTATTTAAGAATTATTCAAAAGAGGAAATGGCTCGCCATTACCTTTTTTGTTCTTTTAGTGATGGCCGGTACCATCAAGAGCTATATGATGGAACCCGTATATCAGGTCACTGCAAAAATCCTCATTGAGAGAGAAGTGCCGAAGATCACCAATATTGAGGAAGTATTAATGATTGATATGAAATGGGTAGATTACCATAAGACACAGTATGAGATTTTAAAGAGCCGCACATTGGCCCGGGAAGTAATAAAAAGACTAAAATTATGGGAAAGCCCTGAATTTGAAGTGACCCCGAGCGCAATTGAAAGAATAAGGGGTGAGATTGATGACATCAAAAGTCGTTTTATGTCCCAGATTAAGAGTTTCGTTAAAAAAGTCTTGGGGAGAAAGGAAAAGGTACAAGAGGGGGAACCCCGCAAAGGAAATGAGGAGGTTCCCATAGGAAACGATTTTATTACAGCAGCTGGCATGTCACAGTTGATTGATGCTTATCTGAGTCGCTTTTCGGTTTCGCCACTTGAAGATACCAGACTTGTAGATATAAGTTTTGAAGGTCATTATCCCAAATTAATAAATCAGATTATCAATACCCACGCCAAGGCCTATATTGAACAGAATCTCCAGAGAAAGTATGAAGCCAGCCAGATTGCCATAAATTGGCTTGGTAAAGGGTTAAAAGAACTTAGAGAAAAAGGGGAACAAACAGAAAACGCCCTACAGAAATTCAAGGAAAAGGAAGACATTGTAGCACTTGACAATATTATGTTCTCCAAGAATGCAGAGCAGGATAATATTATTATCCAGAAGATTTCTCAGCTCAACAATAATTTGACCGAAGCCAAAATGAAACGAATCGAACTTGGAGCGGTTTACGAACAGCTGAAAAAAGTAATGAACAATCCCGAGGAGATTGAGTCATTCCCCGAAATCATCCAGGATCCACTCATTCAGTCATATAAAAAAGAGTATTCTACTTTAGTTGCTAATTATTTAGAACTGTCAGAGAAGTATGGTGAAAAGCATCCGAAGATGGTGAGCCTGAAGTCAGAAATGGAGGAAAAGAAAGCACGGATAAAGACCGAGGCTGGAAAACTCGTGAAAAGTATGGAGACTCAGTATTTAACGGCTAAAGACAAAGAACAAAGACTTGAGATGGCTCTCAACGAATATAAACAAGAAGCAATGCATTTAAACAGAAAGTCAATAGAGTATGGTATCCTCAAGAGGGACGTGGACACTAACCGGGAACTCTACGATTTGATACAGAAGAGATTGAAAGAAACCAACATTACCAGTGGAATTGCAGCCTCGAATATTACGGTAGTAGATTTTGGTGAAGTACCATTAGTTCCTGTCCGGCCTAATAGGCAAATATATATTCTTCTCTCTGCCATTGTTGGTCTTACCATAGGAATCGGCCTCACTTTTCTTTTTGAATACCTTGATAACACGATTAAAAGCCCATACGATGTTGATAAGTATCTGCGTCACATGCCTTTCCTTGGTCCAATTGGTTCATTCTCGACCTTAGAGAGTGAGTTGATAACCGTCCTTAACCCGGAGTCGAATTTTTCCGAGTCATTCAGGAATATCCGTACTAATCTTCTTTTGAACTGTCCTGACAACCCTCCCAGGACCTTCTTGATTACAAGTCCCGACAGGGGGGAAGGGAAGACGTTGGTTTCTGCAAACCTTGCCGTTACTATGACCCAGAGCGGTAAGCATGTGCTCCTGATAGATGCAAACATGAGGATGCCACGTCTCCATAGCGTGTTTGGAGTGGGGAATTCCCCGGGCTTAACCGACCTTATTAAGGGAGAAACTCTCATAGAGACAACTATCCAGCCTACAGAGGTTGAGGGTTTATCCATCATTACCGCCGGTAAAATCCCGCTTGATCCTTTAGAACTGTTGAGCTCTGAACGCACGGTAACCATAGTGGAAAAGATGAAAGAACGCTTTGATTTCATCATCATTGATGCTCCGGGAGTATCGGTTGGACCTGATTCATCGGTTATCTCTCGTGTGGCTGATGGGGTGATAATATTGGCGCAGTTTGGTAAGACCCCCCGGACCCTTGCCCAGCAAACAATTGATCAACTCTCAAATGTCCAGGCCAAGATCTTAGGGGTGGTAATAAATAATATTGATTATAAGAGGGGACAGTACCATTTCCCCTATTATAAGTGGCTTCTCAAGGATGATTCTCGCATTGATACGTATATGGTAGAAAGGATCACCTCCTGATTGAGAAACCCCCATTGATTTCTTTATCCATGCCATCGCTATATCTTTCTTCGCAGTAAAAAGGAATTCCGAAGGCCATGGTACATGATTGACCTGCATACCCATACCCTTCCCGACTTTGATGATGGATCTGCGAGCACAGAGGAATCTTTCAATATGTGTCGGATTGTCAGAAACGATGGAATCAATACCTTAGTGGCAACTCCTCATACGTTAAATGGCATGTACATTCAAGACGGATATCGGATTAAACAAGAAGTAGAAAAGCTGAATGAACTGCTTAAGAAAGAGGGAATAGATGTAGAAGTTATTCCCGGTTCTGATATCCGTATTTCTTTTAACCTTTTGGTACAGCTCAAGCAGGGGAAAGCCCTTACCATCAATGACAACCAGGCCTATCTGATGATTGAATTCCCAGGACACTTTCTCTTCCCCAGCGTAAAAGGATTGGTTGTAGA
>Ga0315280_10006204_pt1 | contig 16616 bp, 14 predicted proteins | sample YL17G06_40_MG_FD_203697 | JGI IMG/M metagenome (GOLD analysis project Ga0315280, IMG submission 203697) | Sediment microbial communities from Yellowstone Lake, YNP, Wyoming, USA - YL17G06_40 | ecosystem: Environmental > Aquatic > Freshwater > Lake > Sediment | place: USA: Wyoming | collected...
CGGGAAAACCCCAAGCTTAGACATCGTCACCTCCTCGGGCTCCTCCCACCAGATCCTGTCGATGTCGTCATTGATCTCCTCCTTGACCTTGCGCCAATCCTTTGCCATGGCCCCTCACCCCCTCCTCGCCACCATGATCATGGGGCGATGTGTCATGTACTGGGCATTCCAGACGGATTTTCCCGCCTTCATGAGGTTTCCCATGTCCTCCGGGTCGACCTTCCCGACAACGGAGCCCCTCGCTGGCAGGGGCTCGGTGCACGGTCCATAGAAGAGGCTCATGCCGCCGTAGCCGCCGAAGATCGCGTACACGACGCTCCCGGGCGGTATCCTCGTCAGCAGCCACTGCCTCCTGCCGAGGGGCTGCGCCTGCGTCCCCGATTTGACCGGATGCCTCGGGGGCCGCCCCTCGCCGCTGAACTCCTCCCCCGTGGAGACGGGGTGCCGGCAGAACATCTTCAGGGGCGTCTCCAGGTTCTTCCACAGCATCCCGCAGAGCTCGGGCTCCTCGTCCTCCAGGAGGGTGACGGTCACCCTCACGTCGATCTCGGGCCACTCGACGACTATCTTTTTGGCCATACAGATTCCATATAAATCCTTTACAATTAAATAATATTTATCGGACACGCAAGACGTTGCCTCTATTTTGATCTTCAAAGTGGCGTGGATGAAAGCGTAAAAGGTTTTAACCCCGACACGGTATTTCAAAGGTCGGCGGCCGTAGTCCAGCCTGGCAAGATATTGGCCTTCCAAGCCAACGACCCGGGTTCAAATCCCGGCGGCCGCACCAAGAAATTAAAGTGAAACAGCCTTCATTGAACACTCCTGCAGAATCCTTAATGTTCGAGCATTGAAAAGGTTGGGTGCACCTTCAGAAGTACTTATATTGATTAAATGAAAGATTACCGTGAGTTTACAAAATGGTCGAGATTGAGAATCTACCCCTCCAATTACAGAAAAAGGGCTTGGATGGAAAGTTAGTCAAGTTCTGTGAAGAAAACGATATAGTCTTTATGGCCATCTTTGGCTCGTTTGTCAGGGGGGAAGAAACAAGGAAAAGCGATATTGATATTGCGATTGAGTTTGATAAAAATAAAGGGAAAAGCCTCTTGGATTTGGTTCGTGCCGAAGACGAATTGAGAAAAATATTTAAAAGAAAGGTGGATCTCGGGATTTTCAGCAGCCTAAATCCTTACATAATAGAGGATGTAAAAAAAGAGATGCTGGTCATTTATGAAAAAAGATGAGGCCTATTTAAAACACATATTAGATGCAATATCAGATATAGAGAAATTTACAGAAGGAATAAGTAAAGAAAGATTTTATGAAAGTAAAGAGAAACAGTACGCTGTTTTGAGGGCGCTTGAGATAATTGGCGAAGCAGTAAAGAATTTGAGCAGAGAATTAAAGGCAAAGCACCGCGAAGTTCTATGGAGGGATATTTCCGGCATGAGGGATAAGTTAATTCACGAATATTTTGGGGTGAACCTAGAATTGGTCTGGGAAACTATGAAGAAGGACCTCCCTAAACTCAAAAAACAAATTTATAAGATATTAGAAGAAGCTAATCTAAATGGTTAAAAATTATAATCTCCATTAATTTAAGTAAGATGATTTAGTTTATTCCCGAGTCTCAACCGAGCGGACAAAAAGGGATTATCATATGTCTTTTAAGCCGATGACCCGGGTTCAAATCCCGGCGGCCGCACCAACTCAGTATGTAAAGAAATTAAAGAGATATAAAAGATGTAAATGAAAATATAGATAAATAGTTGACATGGGATTTAACATATATGGCGAAATCTTTGAGAAATAGCTTAGAGTAAGAGGAAATGATGATCGTAAAGATAAAGGTTCGATTGAACGATTGTTATTTAAAAAGTCCTTATATACTATATATCTGGTTCAAAAAAGGAAAAAATGATTTTGAACTGTGTTGCGATCACAAATTACTATGATGTTTTCAATAAATTTGTTAAGAATAATGCATCTGAGATTTACACTCGGCATCCATGTACCGAATCGCAAATGTGTCGAAAAAAGAGAGATTCGCCATTTCCTATTTTAATAGATTCTGTTAAAATCGAGTATCGACGACCCTCCATAGTTTTTTATCATTTTCGGTTCGAGTGATGGCCGGAGATGGCTGATGAGTAGAAAAGGCAGCATCTCGGTTCTGTCCATGACCGCCGTCGGGATCATCGTGTTGATCTCCTCCCTTTTCGCGGGGATAATGACGCCATGGGGTCCGAAGCCGGATCCATCAATAGTGAACTCGCTCAAGAATGTAAACTGGGATCAAAGACACCACATAGACTTCTATGGTGTTCTCCTGAACAACCTCTCGATAGCGTATCCTAAACTATGTAAGACATACTCGATAGGTCATACCTGGCGTGAGAGACCATTATGGTGCATCGAGATCTCCGATGGAGACTCTAGACATAAGAAAGTAGAGGTAGCCGTGCTCGGCAACATACACGGCGGGGAGCAGGAGTCGGGGGAATCAGCCGCGTACGTCGCATGGTGGCTGGTGATGAACTCTGGGACAAACAAAACTGCAAAGAAGATACTCGAAGACTACATTGTGTACGTCGTACCCGTCATTAACCCAGATGGATACGAGAACTCATTCCTACAAGGTACTAGATCCAACTTCAGGCCCGTCGACCACAATGGCGACACTTATCCCGCCAATGACCCATATTGCGACACCAACGGCGACGGTATAATCTCGACAGTATACACCGCTGTCTCAGGTTCAAATGTCTCACTTGGACTTGAAGGCAAGGACTTCGACAACAATAAAATTCTATCGGACGATGCAAAACCGAGCGGCATAGACCTGAACAGAAACTTCGACTACATGTGGGCAAGATACGACCCGGACGCGACCCCACAGATGGGTGCAAGGCTCTCTTTCTCTAGCGCCGGACCAGACGCGGCCTCAGAGCCAGAAGTGAGGGCAGTTCAGGACTTCCTGGCATCGAAGCATATAAAGAGCCTGGCAACACTCCACACCGGCGAACAGAGCGTACTGTTCCCATGGTGCTACACCGCTGAACACCCCGCCGATTTTGCATTCATGAATAAAACAGCATGTGAGATGGCCGCCGCCTACAGTGCAACCACGGGCCCAACTCATGGAGGATACTACTACATGCAGTCCTATGCAGACTACCCAACCGCAGCCGAATTGATCGACTGGTCCTACGGAAGACTGGGAATATACTCATACACAATCGAAGTCATCGCTTCAGGAACTGGACAGTATCGATGGACGACTCTTCCAGCTGCACCCTACGTTTGGACGTATATAGGTACCTGGCAACCACGTCCACCATCGGGGAACACCTGGACACAGGTTTGGTTCAGGACAAGGCCCATAGTACCCACTGTGCCGCCGGGCGAGCAACACTTGGTATGCCAGGGTTTACTGGCAGCCGTACTTGTCATGTTCAACAGCGTCGCACCGCACTAAGCCAGAGAAACTCATCCCCCTTTTTTCATTTACACCAGCATGCGAACGCGCGTGACTGTGCATACATATCCACTCGATAGCCGAAATGGCACATCGAATTGAGAGGCTGGACCCGCATCTTAGAATATGCGACCTCGAACAAGTTATGAGAAGTCGAATGAAATTTCTGTGGTCGCAGTGTAAAAAACCCGTTTTCAAGTGCGTAGATTTCCATTATCTTTTCTCATGTTCATGTGTCGCGGATGAGAAGAGAGAAAGGGTGGGAATACTTTTTTAGGGCTGTTTCACTCGGCTCCGAGGAGTCCGAGCATCACCAGGGCGTACACCTTCGTCGTCGAGATGACGTCCTCGACGCCGATGTGTTCGTCCGCGGAGTGGCCGCCCACGCCGCCGATGCCGTAGCTCGCCACGGGCTTGTGGTATCTGCTGACGAAGTAGGCGTGGTCGCTCGAGTGTGAGCCGCCGACGGGTTTGGGCCTGATCCCCGTGACCTTCTCCGCCGCCCTCTGGATGCTCCTGACGATCTCGGAGGAGGCGGGCGATGACGAGCCTGGGTTTCCGGGCCGGATGATCAGTTCGCAGTCGAAATTCTGGTCGTCCGCCTTCAGGCCTTCGATCACCTCCCTGAACTCCCCGTCTATCCGTTCTGGGTCTTCGGCGGGCGTGAACCTCCTGTCGACGCGTATCTCGCAGAGGTCGGGCACGTTGTTGTCGGCGACGTAGCCCACGCACTTGTTTATCGAGAACCTGGACTTCATGATCGAGTCCGTGCCCGGCAGGCGGTACCTCCGGGAATTGACCTCGTCTCCGAGCCTCTGGAGGCGGCGTATCAGCTCGGCTGCCTTGACGACGGCGTTGACCCCGTCCTCCAGGCTGGAGGTGTGGGCGCTCTTGCCCTTGACGTTGATCGTGCATCCCCTGGAGCCGTTTGCGGCTACGCCTATCTGATCGCCTGCGCCTCCGTGGGCGTAGAAGAGACAGTCGACGCCCTCGCCGTACCCCCTGTCGAGGATGGCCCTGTAGCCGTGTTCCCCGCCCCTCTCCTCGTCCCCCACGTGCGTGAAGACGATGTCTCCCCTGAGCCCGATGCCGAGGCTCCTCACGGCCCTGAATGCCATGGTGAGGCCGCACGTCGCGACCTTGTTGTCGCTCGCGCCTCTGCCCCAGATCTGTCCGTCGGCGATCTCCCCTGCGAAGGGCGGGTGCGTCCAGGTGCTCGCGTTGCCCGGCGGCACCACGTCGTAGTGTGAGTACATCATGACCGTCGGTTTGCCCGTCGTTCCGCGATACCGTGCGACGACGCTGACTCTATTCTCCATGGGCTCAACAAGTTCCACCTCTAGGCTGTCCTTCCTGCATTCCTCGGCCATCAACGAACCTATCTCAGACTCGTCTCCGGTGATACTCTCCGTCCGCAACAACCTCCGCATGAAGGAGATCACTTCGTCCCTGTGACGATCCACATATTCCAGAACCTTGTCTTCGAGAGACATGCCTCATGTACCCCACGTGACGAGAGGATCTTATCTTAATTTATCAATATTGAAACGGTGCTCTCGAATGTTCCTGGCATCGCCGATGCCAATGTTTCGGCAGGTCTTCGATTCAGCCATTCGGGGAAAATCGGGAAATGGATGAGGAGCGATTGTTCGATCAGGCTGCCGAGGGATTGAGGAACTCCTCGCTCATGTACTCGGGATTGGGATACGTGTAGAATCCCTTTCCCGTCTTGACGCCCAGCTCTCCCCGCTCCACCTTCTCTCGCAGGACGTGAGGGGGGTGATCCCTGGGATCTCCCGAGTCCTCATAGTAGACCATCTCGATGTCGTAGACCACGTCAAGGCCGACCTGGTCCATGATACCGAAGGGCCCCATCCCCATACCCGTGAAGACCATCCACGCCCGGTCCACGTCCCTGAGGTCGACGAAGCCGTTCGCCCACATGTACAGCGTCTCCCGCTTGACGGCCCTCCACACCCGGTTGAAGCAGAAGCCCATGATCTCCTTCTTCACGGTCAGGGGGATGCACCCGATGGAGCGGACCCACGCGACCCCGGCGTCCATGACCTCTGGCAGCGTGCGGGTCCCGCCCATGACGTCCACCATGTTCGTCCCCTGGAGGGGCTGATAGAAGTGCAGGTTGAGGCACCGCTCGGGCCGCCCGCTGCTCTCCTCGAGGCGCGAGACCGGGATGGAGGAGCTGTTCGTCGCCAAGATGGCGTCGGGGGGTGACGTCTCGCCGAGCTGTCGGAAGATCTGGCGCTTCAAGTCCAGATCCTCGGGCACGGCCTCGATGGCCAGATCCGCACCAGCAACCGCATCGGCCATGTCGGGCGCTTCACGAATTCTCGCCTTGCACTCGCCCCACCGCTCCCAGGGGACGGAGGGCTCGACTCCCCTCCATCGAAGCTCTGAGCGAAGCCTCTCCAGGGTCTGGAAGATGGCTCCCCTGCGGGCGTCGAAGACTTTCACCTCGTAGCCGGCGTACGCCGACAGCATGGCTATCTGCGTCCCAAGCGTTCCAGTTCCGACCACCGCGACGCCTTCGAACGGTCTGTTCATGCCGAATCATACATCAAAATGTGGATAAATAGCTTGGTGGACGAATTTGAAAATCTATCTCACGTCGTGCCCCAATTTTTCAAATTTATGCTACATAAGGAGAGGATCGGATCAAGTGATGCTAGTGGTAGGGCGCCGACAGCGATCTCCCTTCAGCCATGGCCATTCAAAGATCCAACCACCGTTGCGGACAACAAACCTTAGCCTAACCGATTGGGATTCTGGTCGGGGGCGTCTCATTCGTCACTACGTTCCGGATCGAGGCCGCTAAATCGATCCTGCCCAGCGGTGATGTTCGTTCCTGAGCTTACTCAATTGTATTCTCGTGGGAGACCATTCATTCGAAGAAGCACAGATGGGAAGATGATTTTAGCCAGAGACGACGAACCTTGGCTAGTGCCTTTAGCGCAATCATCTCATTGTGTATCCAGAACGGCTTGGATCCTATCGAGGAACTCGGTCGGCCTGCCCGTCTCGATCATCTCGCACCAGATCTTCCTAGCGAGGTCGAGGCCTGCATCCGCTAGGGCAATCTCACAGGCAACACGTCGTGGTCTCCCCAAGATAGTAACACTCTGTTCATTTTACTCTTCGCAATCTCGCTACTCACGTCGTGTTCTCCGTGGCATGTGTAGAACATGTGCATCTTGATCCGGCTGTCTACAAAACCATGTCTCCTGGCAATCGCTTCGTAGGGGTGGCCTCTGATCGTCTGATAGTTGACGATATTTACGTCCTGAGCGTCGAAGTATTTGACAGCGTCGCCCAAGAGCGCGTCGGCCACGTACAGCCTATCGGGGTAAGTTAATAAGTCCACCACATATCCGATGGGGTATTCACTCAGGTACATATTGATTCTGAAAACGCAATAACCCACGATCTTATCGCCTTCGGTAGCCTGTCTGACCTCGAACGCGCCGCAGTCCTTGTCATGATACTTCCAGTTCAGGAAATCCCTTCCCCTCCAGATCATGAAATCGTATCCCGACGAGGCATCCCGCCAGAACTGCTCTATCCTCTCGTCGAAGCTGTTGATGGACGATGATTGATAATCTTTCTTTGTTGGTCGAGGCTTGTTCCAGATGTTCTCAAAGCGGTTGAGCCGCTTCGCCACATCGTATCCAATTTTAATGAAACGTGGATGTTCGACGGGCATCTCTCTCAGCTGTTTGTCGATGTTTCGAATTCTGACTTGGTTAGTGATGGGAAGAGGGAATCGATGGCTTCCCCTTTTCGATGATGCGATCAGCTCAGGGTTCCCAGTGATCCAATAGACGAATCCGATCCTCCTCTCTTCCTGGAACCGATTGAACAGCTCATCCATCCTCCTTCCGACGCCCACCCCCCTGAAATCAGGATGAACCGCCAGATCTGTTGCACTGATACACGAGACGACGTCGTCTCTGAGCTTCAACTTAAGGCAAACCGAGTGGTGGCAGCCTATTATCCTGCCACTGCTTAAGGCGACGACAACGAGGGCTTTGCCCAGCGGGTTTTTCAAGTACTTCCACCTCCAGTAATCCAGAGGGGACTCTATGTCTAGGTGTGGCCAGCCCCCGAAGACCTCCTCCAGGAGCGGGACTATCTCCCCCTCGTCGCCTGCAGCGTAGGGGCGAACTTCGAATTCTGCTGACAAGCCTTCCCTTCGATTGTTCGAATAATCTTAAATCTTTTATTACACGCGGACATTAGCCAATTTACCCGCCGCATAACTAGACGAACTGGGCGCTTCGGAATGCGGAGCCTGAGCTTCTTTACGAACGATTTGGTGTTTGTGCACGCACCACCAGATCTTTAATGAACAACATTAAACTCGTAATAATTTCTGTAATACTCTGGCTGAAAAAAATTCAATGATGTTTACTCGATCACATGGGTTTTTAGGATATCGTACATTCTATCATGCACAAACGGAAATTCGACGAACTTAGTCTATCTGTTGCTGTTTTTGATCACGTAGACGAGCAGAAACACCTCGACCACTATGTTGCCCGCCGCGAAGAGGGCGTAAGAGCCCGCGTTGATGGAAACGATGTATAGTATGAGAAGGCTCACCAGAATCCATACGAACGCGAAGTTCTTCCAAAACTTGCCAACGGACGAGACGGCGCTCTCGAGCCCTTTCCTCCTCCTTGGGTAGAGGTAGATGCTGACCAGCACCTGAAAGAGGATGCCAGCGCTGATCGTCGCGGCCCACCAGATGAACAGATCGGGGTAAGGCATCATTTTTCTCACCACATGCACTTGCATACTTTGTAGAAGAAGACCTTGCCCGCGTCGACCAGGAGCAGGTAGGTGACGACCATCAGGATGAGGAGTACCCAGTAGTTCGACGGGAGCGGCACGAATCCCAGGAACTCGCCCAGCACCGTGAATGGAACGATGGTCCCCACGGCGATGCACGATACGGTGAGTATGGAGAGCCACTTACCGGGGCGACTAGAGAAGAACGGGATGCGCCTCGTCCGAATGACGAATATGACGAACACCTCGGTCCAGAACGATTCGACGAACCATCCGCTCTGGAAGAGCGCCGGCGTCGCCGCGAAGATGAACAGCATGATCCCGTAGGTGAGAAAATCGTAGAGTGAGCTGAACGGCCCGAAGAAGAGCGTATACTTCCGTATGAAGCCGATGTCCCACCGCCTGGGCGCCCTGATGTACTCGTCGTCGACGTTATCGGTCGGCAGAGTCATGTTGGCGACGTCGTAGAGGAGGTTCATGAAGAGGATCTGCATGGGCAGCATCGGCAGGAACGGGAGGAAGACGGAGGCGGCTGCGGCGCTGAACATGTTGCCGAAGTTCGAGCTCGTCCCCATCAGGATGTACTTGAGGGTGTTGTCGAAGATCTTGCGGCCCTCCAGGATCCCGTTCGCCAGCACGCCGAGGTCCTTCTCGAGCAGGACGATGTCTGCGGCCTCCTTCGAGACGTCGACCGCAGAGTCGACGGATATGCCGACGTCCGCCTCGTAGAGGGAGGGTGCGTCGTTGACGCCGTCCCCGAGGAAGCCCACGACGAGACCGTTCGCCTTCAGGGCCTTGATGATGTTGAGCTTCTGTTCTGGCGTGACCCTGGCGAAGATGGTGGCGTCGTCGACGGCGGACTGGAGCTCGGTTGGGTTCATCTGCGACAGTTCGGAGCCGACGACCGTTCCTTTCACGGGTACTTCCAGCTCCTCGCAGATCCGTTTTGCCACCAGCTCGTTGTCGCCCGTGAGGATCTTGACGTTGACCCCCATCTCCTTCAGTGTGAAGATGGCTTGGGCGGCGTCCTCCTTCGGAGGGTCCGAGAACACGAGGAAACCGATGAGGGTCAGATCGGACTCGTCATCAACCGAATAGGTGGGCTTCGCCTCTATGCTCCTGAAGGCGACTGCGAGTACACGATATCCCGCTCCAGAGAATTCGGAGAGCTTGGCCTCGATCGGCTTCAGGACCGAGCTGATCGGCTCTATTTTTCCGACGACGTCGGCGTATGCGCATCTGGGGATGACAGATTCCGGCGCGCCCTTCGTGATGAACGTATGTGCGCCGTCTCGCCTCACAGCCACCGACATCAAACGACGCTGATAGTCGAACGGGACCTCGTCCATCTTCGTGAACGGTTTGGCGCTGTCCTGGAATCCGTTTTCCATGGCATATTCCCAGATCGCCACATCCATGGGGTTGCCGGCTATTCTGCCGTCCGTGACGGCATCGTTGCAGAGCAGCGAATACGTGAGAACCTTCGGGTCCTTCTCTTCGTTCAGCGAAAGGTAATCCTTGAGGGTGATCTTACCTTCGGTGAGTGTTCCAGTCTTGTCGGTGCAGAGGACGTTCATCGTGCCGAAGTCCTCTATCGAGACCAGCCGCTTCACGATGACCTGCCTCTTCGCCATCTTCCCGGCGCCCTGGGAGAGGCTGATCGTCACGATGGCGGGCATCAGCTCCGGGACGAGACCTATCGCAACGGCGAGGGAGAACAGGAGGGCATCGATGAGCGGGCGGCCGACGAGCGCGTTCAGGGCGAATATCCCCACGGCGAGGGCGCCCGTGAGCGTCAGCAGCATCGATCCGTAATTCTTGATACCCTTCTGGAACTCCGTCTCGGGGTGGGGGCGAGTCAGGCTCTTCGTTATCGACCCGAACTCGGTTCTGTTGCCAGTCTCGACGACGATGCCCCGCCCACTTCCGTGTGCGATCACCGTGCCCATGAACATGTAGTTGGTCATCTGCTGGGGCGTGGGATGCGGAGCATCGATCCTGCCCGGCGCCTTATCGACGGGGAACGATTCCCCCGTCAGCGTCGCCTCATCGGCCTGCAGGTCCTTGCTCTCCGTTATCCTGATGTCGGCCGGCACGATGTCACCGATGTAAACGGTGGCCAAGTCACCCGGCACAAGGAGCCTTGAGTTGATCTCGTACGTCTTCCCGTCCCTTGTCACGAGGGCCTTGAGGGAGACCCTCTGTGTCAGGTCCTCGACGATCTTCTCCGCCTTGTACTCGTTGAAGTACCCCAGAGCAACGCTGATCGCGATCATCGAGAGTATGGCAATCGACTGTTCTGCCTCGCCGAAAAAGCCTGCAACGACAGCGGAAGCGACGAGGATCGCAAATATCGGATTCTTCAGCTGCCTCAACAGGACCGTTGTCCAGCTTAGGCCCTTCCGAGGCAGTTCGTTGTATCCGTATGTCTTCAGGCGGCTCTGAGCTTCCTGTTCTGATATCCCCGACGGACCAGTTTCCAGTGTGCTGAAAAGATCCGTCTCGGTTATCGACCAGTAATCCTTGTCCGTGACGGTGAGCGACTGCCTTGCCGTTGCTTTGAATCCGCCTCGCTGATGTGTTTGTGCTGTAAACCGTACGCCCGATATAGGCTTTATGCGCATTTAGCGTGGAGATGTTAATTTTTCCGTTTTGAAACATTACGGAAGGCAATGTTTCAACCTATGATAATGGATAACTTTGGGAAATCATTCCACAGGTGCGGGTCTTCAAAACAAGATGCTCAGGCACCTTTGTGAGGCTGAAAGGTCATTGTGCGCTCAAGAGGGCCTGAACCATTTCGAGGAACTCGGTCGGCCTGCCCGTCTCGATCATCTCGCATCCGACTTTCCTTATCCTCGGAAGGGTAATCATGGTGTAGGGTTCGAACAGTTCCCTGTGGGCCAATGGCGATACGCAGGCGACAACTCGGATCCCCTGCTCGATCATCCGCTCGATCGTCCCGTAGCTTTCCTGTTCCTCGGGCTGTGCGCCGCCTACCTCCTCCAGGACGAAGTCGCTGAATATGAAGCACAGCTTCTCCGTCCTCTCCCCCGCCTCAGTCAGCTGGTCGAGGGCCCATCGGAGGCTCATCGTCGGCACCGTGCCGCCCCAGAGGTGCGAGCCCTTGGTCGTTCCGAGGCTCTCCTCCGCGTCGCTCGTCGTGGCGGTGACCAGCGACAGGAGCGTGTCGATCAACTGCTCCTCGTCCCCGTCGTCGTCGATCTCCTTCAGGATGTGGCTGTTGCTCTCGTAGAGGACGACGCCATACTTCTCCCGCCTGAGTGAGTAGAGGAGCGGGACGAGGCACAGGATGGAGTAGTTGATCGAGTTGATCCCGTCGAGGCTGTAGAACATCGTGTTGCTGACGTCGAGCACGTACGCGATGGACCTCTTCCTGCTCCGCCGGTTCCGCATCAGGAAGTCGTCGTGCCTGATCTCGTCGAGCGTCTTCCCCTGCTCGAATATGTTCTCCAGCGACCTCTCCTCCTCGATCCTCTCCGGGTCCTCGAAGGGCTCGTAGGGCCTCAGGGACGGGTCGTTGAGGTTCTCGAGCTTCCTCTCGCCCTCGAGGCCGAGCTTCAGCAGCACGCTCTTCAAGAACTCCGTCAGCCTCTTCCTCGTAAGCTTGTCTTCCCGGTTCGTTATTATCCGTATGGTGGACTTGAGAAGTTCGTCCTCGCCGGGGCCGACGCCCAGGTCCGGCTTGTTCGTGAACTCCCTGAAGACGTTGACATCGGAGTCGGGCTGCCCCTTGGGCATGACTTCGCCCTCCTCGTCGCTCTGAACGAAGCTCGACAGGTCGTCGCTCTTCGGGGAGAGCAGACTCATCAGCTCCTGCTCCCGCTCGGGTGCGGTCTTCTCCTCGTCGCTCGCGGCGAGGAGCACCTCGACGGCGATCCTCTCGGCGAGCCCCTGGTTCTCGATCTTCGAGGTCAGCACGGCGATCCCCACGACGTCCTCGAAGGCGAGGTAGCCCCTCCGCATGTAGGCGGGGAGCATGAGCTTGCTCATGATAATCGACTGCCTCGGGCTCGGCTTCTCCCTGCACTCGGGGGACCGCCTCATCCTGGATATGAACTCCGGTATGAAGTACAGGGCGAACGAGAACGGGTACCGGATGCCCTCGATCTCCATGGGCCTAGCCCAGTCTCCTCCGCAGGATCTCGTCGATTATCGATGCTACGGTCTTCCCCTCCTCCCTGACCCGCATCTCCTTGCTCAGTACCGACGGCGCGAAGAAGCGGATGGCCGCGTCCTCGTCCTCGAACTTGTCGAGGTAGTCGTTCACGAGGCGGGTGAGGAAGATCCCCGCCCTCGGGGAGGCCGGGATCTCCAGCGCTGGATTTTCCCGCGTGTCGTGTATGACGCCGTAGATCTTCTCCAGGACGCTGTCGGGGAGGTCCGTCGCCGGCGCGTTCACCCTTATGATCTCGAGCTCGGTCTCCTTGTTGGGGTAGCCGAGCCGGATCCAGCAGCCGATCCTGTCCATGAGGACCCTCGACAGCCGGTAGGTCCCCGCCGTCTCGATCGGGTTTTGCGTGGCGACGAAGGCGAAGTTCTCGTGCGCCCGGATCATCCCGAGGGGGTAGATGTGGTAGTGCCTCTCCTCGAGTGGCGAGATCAGGCTGTTCTGGCAGAACTCGGTCGCCCTGTTCAGCTCGTGGGCGACGAAGAGGCCCCCCTCGACCATCGCGCGGATCAGCGGGCCGGGCTCGAAGCTCTCGATGGTCCGGCCCCTCCGCACGACGAGGGCGGGGTCGAAGGCGCCGATGAGGCGGGAGGGCGTCACGTTCTCGTCGAAGAAGACCTCGAAGAAGATCCTCCCCGTGTCCTCAGCCACCTTCCTGGCGAGGAGGGACTTGCCGACGCCGGGGGGACCGACGAGGCAGGGGGTGATGCCGGCGTCGAGGCTGTCCTTCAGGAGCTCGTACGCCCTCCCGTACTGGTCCTTGAGCACCACGGCGTGCTCGATGCGGATGTTGTCCACTATGCTCTTCTGGAGGAGCTCCCGAAAGTTCTGTTCCCTCTCCACCATCCTCTGTGCTCGATCCTTTAGTTCCATTCGCCGATTTAAACCTTCGATCCGACCGCGAGGATTTGGATCCGTACATGGGAGGTTCGGATCCCTCGGCAGCCCCATGGAGTAAGCCTTTTATACGATCACGCCTCAGAAATGGGAATCTCGAAGTTCTAGAGGAAACAGGATGATTGGAATAAGGATTCACGGTCGAGGTGGTCAGGGAGCCGTGACGGCCTCGAGGATCCTCGCCGAGGCGGGGTACTTCGACGGGAAGTACTCGCAGGCGATCCCCATGTACGGGACCGAGAGGCGCGGCGCGCCGCTGACCGCCTACCTGCGCTTCGACGATATCAGGGTGAGGGAGAGGGAACTCGTCCACGAGCCGGACATCGTAATCGTGCTCGATCCGCTGATCAGCAGGCGACAGTCCGTCGCGGACGGCCTGAAGAAGGGGGGGCTCCTGATCCTCAACTACCCGCAGCCGCCTCAGGAGGTCACGGTGGCGGGCGACTTCAACGTCACGACCGTCGACGCAACGAAGATCGCGCTGGAGACCCTCGGGAGGCCCATCACGAACACGTCGATCTTGGGCGCCTTCAGCAAGGTCGTGGGGATGCCGAAGCTCGAGTCGATCGAGAAGGCGATCCTCCACAGCTTCCCGGGGAAGATCGGCGAGATGAACGTCGCCGCCGTGCGCAAGTCCTACGAGATGGTCCCGCCCCCCATACCCGCGAAGAAGCTGGACAAGCCCGTCAAGGAGGAGGTCAGCCTCCAAGTCGGCGGGTTCGGCGTCCTGAAGAGCGTCGCGGAGTGGCGGGTCTTCACGCCCCACATCAACCTCGACAAGTGCACCGGCTGCCGATCCTGCTGGCTCTTCTGCCCCGAGACGGCGATCAACCTGGTGAACAACAAGCCGGAGATCGAGTACGACAAGTGCAAGGGCTGCGGGATCTGCGTCAACGAGTGCCCCGTGAAGGCCATCGAATTCAAGAGGGAGAGCGCCTAGGAGGGATACGGTTGCATAGCGAAGTCATGGTCGGAAACAAGGCGTGCGCCATCGCCGTCAAGCTGGCGCGGGTCCAGGTCGCATCGGCCTACCCCGTCACCCCGCAGACCACCATCACCGAGTACCTCTCAGAGATGGTCGCCAACGGCGAGATGAAGTGCGAGTTCGTCAACGCCGAGGGCGAGCTGTCGACGCAGGTCATCGTCCAGGCCGCGTCCCGCGTCGGCGCGCGGACGTTCGTCTGCACCTCGGGCCCGGGTCAGCTCTACATGCACCACCCGATGCACGACACGGCGAGCCGGAGGGCGCCCGTCGTCATGGCGACGGTTCATCGTGGTAACAAGGGGATGCAGCCCGATCACACTGACCTGATGTCCCAGATGTGGACGGGATGGATGCAGTGGTACGTCGAGAACAACCAGGAGATCCTCGACACGTGCCTCATGGCCTACAGGGTCGCCGAGGACAAGAGGGTCAGGCTCCCCGTCGCCTTCGGCTACGACGGCTATGTGCTCTCGTACACCGCCGAGCCCGTGGAGATCCCGGAGCAGGAGGAGGTCGACGCATTCCTGCCGCCGTACGTGCCCATGCCGAACATCCTGCCCGACAAGGCGGACCCCGCGAGCTTCGGCAGGGGCTTCGGCGAGGAGCTGGACCCGCAGGTCCCGTGGAGGATGCAGCACGAGGCGCTCGTGAAGGCGAAGGACGTCATCAAGGAGGTCAACGAGGAGTACGGCAAGCGCTTCGGCAGGAAGTACGGCGACGGCCTCGTCGAGGAGTACAGGTGCGACGGCGCCGAGGCCGTACTCGTTGCGATGGGTTCCATCGCGGGCACGGCGAGGGCCTCGGTCGACCGCCTCTGGGACGCCGGCCACAGGGTGGGCCTCGTCAAGCTGAAGTGCTTCATCCCCTTCCCGAACGAGGACTTCCAGAGGATCGGGGGGCAGGTCGGGGCCATGGGCATGGTCGACAGGAACGTGCTCATGGGGATGGGCGGAGCCGGCTTCACATACCTCAGGAACGCGCTGTACGATTTCGAGGACCGGCCCAAGATTCTCCAGTTCCACGCCGGCCTCGGGGGCAAGGAGGTCAAGGTCACCGAACTCGTGAAGGCCGGGGAGAAGACGCTGAGGGCCGCCAAGGGCGAGAAGGTGGCATCGATGGTGGAGTGGGTCTAGGATAGGAGGAATCGAGAATGAGTGAAAGGATAACCCGGATGCAGGTGCCGACGGAGGAGATGACGATCACCCCAGGGAGCGCGTGTCAGGGATGTGGCGCGGCCCTCGTCTCGAGGCTCGTCTTCAAGGCCCTCGGCCCCAACGTGATCAGGCACTCGATCCCGTGCTGCCCGGACTCCGTGACGAAGACGCCCGGCGTGAACTCCGTGTTCGAGGCCGGCGGCTCCGCGCTCACGGGCACGGCGCGCGCCCTCAAGGCCCTGGGCAGGGAGGACGTGATACCCGTCGGATTCTTCGGCGACGGAGGCGTCTACGACATCAGCTTCCAGAGCCTATCCGCGGCGGCCGAGCGCAACGAGAACATCCTCGTCGTGTGCAAGGACAACGAGGCGTACATGAACACGGGTAACCAGCGAAGCGGCGCGTCCCCCAAGTACTCGGAGACGTCGACGACGCCGGTCGGGCCCGAGAGCAGGGGCAAGGCGACGCCGAAGAAGAACATACCCGCGATATTCGCCGCCCACGGGGTCCCGTACATAGCCATCGCGTCGATCGCGTTCCCCGAGGACCTCATCGCGAAGATCAACTACGCCAAGAAGGTCAAGGGCTTCCGGCTGATCATCGTCCAGTCGCCCTGCCCGGTCGGCTGGCGCTTCGACCCGAGCAAGACGATCGAGACGGCGCGCACCGGCGTCCAGACCGGCGTCTGGCCACTGTACGAGATCATCGACGGATCGAAGTTCAGGCTGACGTACAAGCCGCGGGAGCTCAAGCCCGTCAGCGAGTACCTCAAGGGCCAGGGGCGCTTCAGGCACATGACCGACGCCGAGGTCGCCGAGATCCAGGAGAGGACGACGAGGAACTGGGAGAAGTTCCTCAAGGCCGACGAGATGGGCCAGGTAATCCTGTAAAATCTTTTTTTCTCCTTCCAGTTTATTTTCTTTGATGCTCAGTCCGTCCTGTATGTGAGCCTTTACAGGATGTCCGTCGAGGAGTGTAAATCAAAACATTACTCAAGTTTTGCGGTTTATAAGTGGGTGGTCTCCTTTTACCTTTCGTTGATGCTGTGATGCTCCCCGTGATGGGTTCTCCAGGCGTCGTCGAGGAGTCCGCCGGCTTCTT
>Ga0315280_10006206_pt1 | contig 16611 bp, 16 predicted proteins | sample YL17G06_40_MG_FD_203697 | JGI IMG/M metagenome (GOLD analysis project Ga0315280, IMG submission 203697) | Sediment microbial communities from Yellowstone Lake, YNP, Wyoming, USA - YL17G06_40 | ecosystem: Environmental > Aquatic > Freshwater > Lake > Sediment | place: USA: Wyoming | collected...
ATAAAACCTTCTACCTGTTCATCGTTAAACTTGGCTTTATCATCCATGGAAAAATGCTGAATCCAGGTCATCTCTACAGGCCAGAAGGCCGTGGTTTGGCCTCCTTTAGCCAAAGCCACAGGACAGAAGGACGTGGTTTGGCCTCCTTTAGCCAAAGCCATTCCTTCGGATTTTGGCGTATATAGCCAGATAATCTTCATATATTTAAAAGGGAACTTCGGTTCTTCTCTTTCTGCGTAAGTGAAATATCTGTCTTTAAATAATAAGCGCCAGGACTGCCAGGATTTATCTTCGTCATCAGTAAGTTTAAAAACAATTTTATTGCCTTCTTTTTTTACGACTTCAGCCTTTTTGTATTCTGTGCCGAATAATGCTGTCCAGCGCGGGATATCATTAGAAATATTAAAAACTAAATCATAAGGTGCATCGATTACTATAGAATTACAAGTGTGCCCCATTATTCACCTCCTAAAATTGCTACTACTCTTGCCCAAGCAGCTCCGGTTTGTTTTATGCGTACAGGAAAACAGATAATTTTAAATCCATAATCGGGAATCTTATCGAGATTGCTTAAGCGTTCTATATGGATAAACTCCCTCTTTCTACCGTAAAAATGCGCCGGATAAAGTTTCTTCGGGTCTTTTGTCTTCAAAAATTCACTAAGCATAAACCTGTATGGCCGGTCAATACCCATAGTGTCCACGCCAAAAACTTTTATTCCTTTATCCAAAAGATAGTCTATAGCCGAAGTGTCTATGCCCGGATAATCGCTAAAATATTTCGGTGTGCCAAACAATTTATCCGCCCCTGTAAACAAAAGCACAATATCATTCGGCTTAAGAGAGTAATTTATCTTTTTTAATCCGGCCCCTAAATCTTGCGCCCCAATGACCTCATTGGGTTTTTTATGAGAAAGATCTATTTTAACTGCGTCACAGTAGCAATATTCAAGAGGAATCTCCTCGGCAGTCCTGGCAGGACGATTTTCCGATTTTGAGCCATAGTGGAAGGAGTAATCAAGGTGAGTGCCGATATGCACAGGGGCGTGTACAATTTCGAGGGAAAGGAACTCTTCATCGGGTAAATCCTCTTTTCTAACGATACGCATACCCAAAACGTATTTGATCTTACCTAAAAGAGTCTTACCCATGATGACCCGGTTAAATTTCTCCACGCCTGCCTTATGGCTGATGCGTTCTATATCAACGCGATGCATCTCAAACGTCTTCTCGTCAATAGGTAAACTCAGGTCGATTATTTTCATAACACGATATCATTTACTAATCTTTGATTGTATAACTTTTTCAATCTCGTTAATAGTTGAAAGCTTGCCTATTTCATTGGTGCTTAATTTTGTGTTAAAGGCCTTCTCTAAAGCAATAAGTGCCTCCACCATCTCTGTAGAATCAACTCCTATGCCGTCGCAAAGCTTTACATCGTCTTTTAACTCCTCGGGCTTTACTTTTAACAACTTAACCAAAACATCTTTTATTTGATCTTTTGTATCCATATGTATCCCTCCTAAAATCTTAGGGACAGTCCCCTTCGGGGACAGTCCCTATACATGCACTTCGCCTTTGGTTGCTCCTGCTTCCCACTTACCCACGCCTGCCATAACATCCTGGAAACATAATTTGGCGAGTATATCAAAATTACTCTCCATAATCCGGTTTATTCTTCCGGGTTTAGAGAAGAATTCACGCATGCACCAGGAACCCAGGCGGCCCAACTCTTCGATAGAAAGGTGGTCGGTAGGAATTACGGGATGCAGAAAATCCCATTGGCTGAAATCTATCTTCTTCGGGTCAATCCAGTTTTTCTTCAAAGATATCCTCCACATCGGTGAATTCGGCGCGGGAGTTACATATCCAATCCACAAAACATCGGGATCAACCTGATCGGCAAATTCAAACCTCTGCTTAATTATTGATTCTGTGTCATAATCGAATCCTATCATGATATCGGCGACAATAGCGATATCGTTCCTGCGCAATATCTCTATAGTTTTCTTAATCTGGTCGATAGTAGTTCCCTTGGCGATTCTTTTTAATTCCTCCTGTGTCGTGACTTCAATTCCGAATACACCCATAAATAAACCCGTTTCTTTCATTAGGGGCAAAATTGATTCACAATTTACCCAATCAACAGCCCTGCCCAAGGAAACCCATTTAGTCGGTATATTTTTCTGTTTCTTCAGCTCACAGAACCTTTTTACCCTGGCAGGGTCGACATTAAAATTATCGTCCTGTATAACTACAACCTTCACGCCGTATTTTTTATGCAGAAGCTCTAACTCCTCAATGACTCTTTCCGGAGATTTGGCGCGCCACTTTAAAAAATCAGACGGTGAACGCGGGTCAAACTGGTCCCATTCATAGCAAAAGGTGCAAGCGGAAGGGCACCCCCGCGAAGTAATCATGTCTACAAATGGCTTCCAATGGGTATGGCCGACGTACTTATCCATGGGGAATAAATCATAGGCCGGTAACGGCAGCTTATCTAAATCAGTCATCAGTGATTTGTGCGGGCCCATGACAATTTTTCCGTCAATACGCGAGGTAACTCCGCCCACGCCTGCTACGTCTTTCTTTTTATCTATGGCCTCGATTAAATCCGCGAAAGATTCCTCTTCCCCCATAACGACAAAGTCCACGGAGGGGTTTTCTTCCAGGGTCGGCACAGGCATAGCTGAATACCATAAGCCCCCTAAGATTATTTTGGTTTTGGGAAGCGCCTGCTTTATTCTTTGAGCCGCCTCTCTAAAATGGCGTAAAACGCCGTATCCGGCATAACCGTGTATCTGCTCGCCCATAACCACGATATCAGGATTCTTGGCTTTGACTTCTTCGATTAATTGGTCCAGGGGTGTTTCATGGGCCCTGCCGTCAATAACCGCGACATCGTTATATCCCCGCTCTCGTATATATGCCGCCCAGTGCGCATACAATTGATTTGGCGACTTATGGATTCCGTGCGTTGCCCAAACACCTACTTTTGGCATTACAAATAATATTTTCATTGTTGACTCCCCTTAGCGTATAGCGTGTAGCGTTTAGCGGATAGACCTATACGCTATCCGCTCTACGCTAAACGCTAAAACTTAATTTTTCTCAACTACCAACACTGAATTTATCCCTCCCCTACCGCGTGAAATTATCAGGGCCTTATTTATTTTATGCTCCTTAGCTTCTTTCATAATATAATTTAAACCCGGGCAAGCCGGTGTATCTAAATTTATTGTCGGCGCAACTAAATTATTCTCCATCTCCAAAATCGTAATAATTAAATCCACAGCTCCCGAGGCACCCAGTAAATTCCCGAACATTGACTTAGGGCAACTTACAGGTATATCTTTTGCTCTCTTGCCGAAAACATTTTTTATTGCCTTTATTTCTGAATTATCCCAGATATCCAGAGCCAGGCCGTCTAAACTTATATAATCGATTTTCTCCGCTGTTACGCCTGCATCGGTAAGGGCCATTTTAATTGCCCGGGCTAATTGCTGGCCTTCTGGCTCCGGATCAATTCTGTTTTGGCCGTCACAACTTGTACCGTATCCGCAAATATAGGCTAATATATTTGCGCCCCGTCCTAAAGCCCGTTCCCTGGGTTCCATCACTACAATGCCTGCGCCTTCTCCTATAACAAATCCCCGGCGATTTTTGTCAAAAGGCCGATAAGCACTCTCAGGATGCGCATTATCAGAAGATAATCCTCCGTAAGTATTACAACACAACAAGGCATAAGGCGTAACAGGGGCTTCCATACCACCGGCTAAAATCATATTTAGCTTTCCTTTATTTAATGTTTTACGCGCATAGCCGATTGCTTCAAGGGAACTCGCCCTGTCTGCCACTACGGTCTTGCTAAAACCCTTTATACCATAGTAAATAGAAACCTGGCCTTGTGGCGCAGCAGGAAACCAGGCTGAGGCCATATATGGTGAGACTCCTTCGCGTCCCTCGATATACAAATCACGCAATTCCGTTTCCGCATACAGCCATCCACCGATGGCATTACCTAAAAATATACCAACCAGATTAGGGTCTTCTTTTTTAATGTCTGCACCGGCATCCTGCAAGGCTAATTCCGATGCAATAAGTGTCATATGCGAAAAGGCATCTATCTTTCTTAAAAGCCGCTCTGAGACATGGCTGTATTTCTCCAAATCATCTATTTGTCCGGCAATGTGCGACGGGTATTTTGAAGCATCAAAACGGGTAATCTCTTTTATAAAAGACCTTCCGGATTTGATATTCGCCCAGAATTGCCTGCGGCCAATACCTGAAGGCGCGACTATACCTAAACCTGTAACTGCGACTTTCTCCACTAAAACCTCAAAAGCGTTTAAGAATCAACGATGAATGTATCCCGGAAAAACCACTGCTTGTCTTGAGGATTGTATTTACTTTTTTTGCCCTCGCCACATTGGGGATATAATCTAAGTCACATAGAGGGTCTTTCTCTTCCTGATTTATCGTCGGCGGAAGGATGTTCTTTTCGAAAATCATCGAACAGACCACCAGCTCCACGGCATTAGCTGCAGCCAAGGGATGGCCGATCATGGACTTTAGCGAGCTCGCCGGCAACTTATAGGCATAATCGCCAAAGACCATCTTATAGGCAGAGGTTTCAAATATATCATTCATGCGCGTTGATGAACCGTGTGCATTAATGTAATCTATGCCTTGCGGTTTGACGCCCGCATCCTTAAGCGCTAGATTAATACAATTTGCCATGGCAGATCCGTCTGCGGGCAGGTCCGTCATATGAAAAGCATTGCAGCTTGTGCCAAAACCAACTACCTCTGCGTAAATATGCGCATTGCGCTTTAGGGCATGATTCAATTCTTCTAAAATTAATATTCCGGCACCTTCCGAAAGGACAAATCCGTCGCGCTTCTTGTCAAACGGACGGCTGGCACCTTGTGGATTATCATTGTGTACGGACAAAACATTGACTACATCAAATGCGCCAAAAGTAACGGGTGTAATGGGCGCCTCAGCTGCTCCGGCAACCATTATATCCTCCTCGCCATCCTGGATTGTTTCTAAAGCAAACCCTAAAGAATCTGTTCCTGCGGTGCATCCTGTAGAAAGCGTATTACAAATCCCTTTAAGTGCGTATCTGGCTGATATTTCAATTGAGGGAGTATTAAACATTGCTGCATCATATAAATCCGGCCTCACTTTCGAGGGATCAATGGGGTTCTTCCCGTTGTCAGTAACTAAGGCAAATTCCTCCTCCATATATTTTGTACCGCAGATGGCGTTGGCTAAACACACACCAATGCGCTCAGGATTTTCCTTAGATAAATCCAACCTGCTATCTTTTAAAGCCATATCTCCGCAAACCACGCCAAACTGCACATACCTATCCATGCGCATCGCTTCTTCATGCGTTAGGCCGAGCTTAAAAGGATCAAAATCCCGCACCTCCGCTGCAATCCTGGTATTAAATAGAGAAACATCAAAACTATCCACCAGCCTGACTGCGGATTTCCCCGAAGACATCGCCTGCCAGACATTATCTTTCCCAATGCCATTGGGGGAAACAACACCTAAGCCTGTGATAACTACACGTCGCTTTTGCACAATTATTCCTAAACTATAAATTCAAATACCAAAGCACAAAATTCAAAATAAGCACAAAGCACAAATGCCAAATGACAAAAGTTTGGTTTTAAAATTTGTCATTTGAATTTTGGATTTATTTTGGATTTTGGATTTTGACATTTGTCATTGCTATTTTCTACTCTGGTAACTTTAAAGATAATGTTACCTCCGTCAGGACAAGTAACTGTATCTATAGAGTTGGAACTATTCATAAAGAAAAACTCAGCGCCAAAATTAAGGGCAAAGAGTGCAGGGAAGGCTGTATGAAACGCCGCACCGCAAAAACCAGGAATACACTTAAGGCCAAGTGTCTCCCATTTATCTCCTACTTTATAACCAAAGGTACACTTACCCTTGGCTTTTACCACCTCAATAGCCATCTTCTTAGGATTAGGGCCCCTATGGTTTTGGTCCTTGGGGATAAATTCTACTTTTCCTTCCTTATCAAGAATCTCTGCCTTAAATTCTAATTTTCCTCCGTCGGGACAAGTAACCAATAATGAGCGCTGGTTATCCCGAAAAGGAAACTTTGCTCCAAAACTTAAGGCATAGATAACCGGAAAAAGCGCATGCGCTAAACCCAGACAGAAGAATTTTGGCGGATGGGTAAAATCTTCTAGGATTAACTCATCACCGATTTTATATCCATGGTAACAAAAGTCGGACACTTTGGTTACCGTGAGTTTCAATTTGGGAAAAGGGAAATTAATGTTGGACATTTAGTTAATCATTCCTTTTGTCTTATTTAACAGCTCTTCTTTGGTAAAGAATTGCTTAGTCTCTTCTATCCTATGTACCATTTTCACTAACTTTTTATTTAGGGGCGAAGCCAAATTATTATCTTTAGCCAGGCGGACAAATTCACCGTTGATATAATCTATCTCCGAAGCCCTGCCTCTTCTTATGCTCTGTAATATCGAGCCATAAAGAGGCTCTTTGCTTAAATCAGTCATAATACCGGAAAATATCCTGGCTGCCTCAGTAATGGGCATTGAGGTCAATTTAGTCAGGCGCTCTAAGGGAAAATCGGGTAAAGACACCAGATCTATCCCTGAACGGGAAACAATATCCAGGCCTTCTTGCCATATGGCGATGCTAATGCGGCTGATATCAATATCCGAAAAAGCCTCCTGCATACTTACTCCTAATATTGCGGGTATACAATTATTGGCATTGACAAAGATTTTTAGATACTTCATTCCTAGGATATTTTCAGCGACAACAGTAGGAAAGATATTATTTAAAACTTCTCTTACTTTGGCTATATGCCCGTCGTTTCCCCCGAATATCCTGCCCATAATCCAGTTACCCTCGAAATTATGCACTACCTTACCAGGCTCTAAATAAGTTGCCCCAAACATTACAATGCTGGAGATGATATTTTCCCTGGGAATATATTTAGAAACAATATTATCTGCGCGGACGCCATTTTGCGTGGTCAATATTGCTGCCCCTTCTAAAAATCTTAAATTTTCTTTTATTGCTGCCTCAACATCCTGCGTCTTGGTGGCCAGAATTACCAGATCTGAATTAAAGCTTAATTTTTCGGATACATCGATATTGATGTTAAAATTATTTCTTACACCGGAAATTTGCAGGCCCCTTTCTTTTATTGCGCCAATCGAATCATTACGGCCCACAAGAAATATATCCTGACCCTTTAATTTTAGATATCCGGCCACAAGATTACCTATGGCGCCTGCACCAATTACAGCTATTTTCATCTAAACGCTAATTTTTGCGAATCTAATGCTAATGGTCGCGAATATTCTATTGGCGAAAATTCGTGTCGGATTAGCGTGAATTCGCGTCTTTGGGAAAGCCGTATTTCTTATAATCGAATCCTGTCTGTTCCAGGAGCCTGACCATCATACTATAAAATGGGGAAGGCACATCAGAAAAGAAGGCACCGATTACATCCTGTTCCTCGACCTGCCCAGAATTTCTCAATTGCGCAATCTCCTCGGACCTCTTGATCACTGCCTCTTCGGTGATGCGGCGATGGAAAACGGGAATCTTTGCGATCATCACATCAAATTTTTCTTTGGTTTTTGGTTCCCAATCCATAAGATTACCTCTATTGGATATAGTAAAATTTTACTATTTAAATTTTGTTATATTATATATAAAGAAAGATAGGCATGTCAAGTATTTTTTGGCAGGAATAAAACTTTTAGAGGATACGTAAGTTAGGTAATCTCTTCGACAGGCAGGAGGAAGGCTTTAATGCCTTCTTTACCTAATTTTTTGCGTAATTCTTTTATTGAGGTGAGAATTTGTTTAGCCTGTTTTTCCTCGCAGGCGATATACAAAATATTGTTTCTTCCTGGCCAGATGTCATTACCTAAATGCACGCCTGAGGCGCTGCCACGGCCAAAAGCACCCATAATTTTGGTATAATTCTCTAAGCCGCAATTTGCCAAAACCTCCGTCACTTCAGCATCTATGGCTTCATTATAGGCAATCATGACCATCTTAGTCATTTCGTCTTACCCCCATTTTTCTTAATTCTTGTCTCGACCGTCGCGTAAAGCGTAGGCACAAATAACATGGTAATTAAAGTTGAGACGGTCAATCCGCCGATCATGGTTATACCTAACGGCTGCCAGGTCTCAGACCCTTCGCCTCTGGATATGGCTAAAGGTAAAAGACCTACCAGCGTAGTAATGGTAGTCATGAGCACCGGTCTTAGGCGGTCTTTACCGCCCATGGTCACCGCCTCAAGTATAGAATAACCCCTGGCGCGTAGAATACCGATATAACTAATCAGGACAATGGCGTTATTGACCACAATACCCATAAGCATAATTATGCCTAAGAAAGTGATGATGCTTAAAGTTGTGCCAGTTAAAAGGAATCCCAAAAATACCCCTGTGAAAGTGAAAGGAACAGCAAACATAATGATAAATGGGTCAAGCAGGGATTCAAACTGGGCAGCCATGACCATATACACCAGGGTAATGCCCAAAATAAGTAAAAGGGTTAAGTCTTTGAATGCCTTGGACTGCTCCTCTGCCTCGCCGCCAAAATTCAACTCCACATCAGCAGGCAGGATTATTTTATCTAATCCCTTCTTAATATCTTCCCTTACCTTTCCCGCCGAGCGCTGAAACACATTGCACTCAACCCTCACTACCCTCTCCCGGTTCTTACGTTCAATCTCCACTGGGCCTGCTATTTCGTAAACCCGCACGAAATTGGCGAGCCTCACTTGCTTTCCGGTAACCGGCGAAACCAAGGCCAAATTCTCAATATCTTCTATTTTTGAGCGCGATGCTTCTTCTAACCTCACATAGATATCATAGGTTTCGCCTTTCTCCCGGTATTTGGTGGCAGTTGAACCTTCGATAAATGTCTTGATACTGGAAGCTATAGTATTCATATTCAAGCCTAAATTAGCTGCCTTCTCTCTATCTACGGCAATCCTTAACTCTGGACGATTTATTTCCCGCGAGATACTTACATCTACGGCGCCGGGAATTTTTTCCATAATCTCTCTTATCTTTTCTGCCAGGGCATTAGTCTCTATAAAGGAATGCCCGATAATCTCCAGTTGTATAGCTTTACCGCCCATTCCGGTAATCATCCTGCCTATGGGATTACCCGTAGTAATATCTACCTTCAACACGCCCGGAATGCGCCTGATCTGTTCCCTGACTACCTGGCCTATTTCGAAGACAGAGCGCTTCCTTTCCTGCTTAGGCACCAGTTTTGCTCCTGCAGCGATGATATGCTCTCCTGACGAGCCTGCTCCCATAGCCCTGCCTACCCCCGGTGTAGTCCCTGGCCGGGCAAAAATTAACCTTGCCTCAGGGACATATTTCTCTAAGATATCCTCAATCCTTCTGGCCACCTTATCGGTCTCTTCAAATCTTGTGCCTAATACCAGGTTAACGGTGGCACGGATATCGCCCGTATCCTCCTCAGGGATAAATTCATTACCGATAAAACGGATGGAAAATAAACTGAAGATAAATGCACCCAAAAATCCGAAAATCACTATCTTTTTATGTCCCAGGCACCAGGCGAGCAACCTGGCATAAAAATCTTCCCAGGATTTAAACCACCTTTCAGATACATCATATAATTTTTTAATCCTGCTCTTACGTTGACCTTTTGCCTGGTCAGCGAGAGAGTTGGAATTAGTTTTAAACCATTTTGCGCAAAGCATCGGGCTAAAAGTCACTGCCGTGAAAAGAGAAGCCAAAAGCGTAACCGTCACGACGATGGCTAACTCACCGAACATAATACCCACGACGCCGGTAACTAATAACATAGGTAAAAATACCACTACCGTAGTAAGGGTAGAGGCAGCAATAGCCAGAAACATCTCCGAGGTCCCAAAAATAGCAGCTTCCTGCGGCCGCTGGCCTCTTTCTAACTTCCGGTAGACGTTATCCACGACCACGATGGCATTATCCACCACCATGCCGCAGGTAATCGCCAAAGAAGAAAGGCTGATGGTATTGATGGTCTTACCGCTTAAGAATAGATAAATAAAAGCAATGAGTAGCGAGAAAGGAATGGTCAAGGCGATAATCAGGCTACCTCTGAATTGCCGTAAGAAAAACCAGACCACTAAAATCACTAATACTATCGCCCACCACAGTGCGGATTTAAGCGAATCCAGCGCATTTATAATATCCTGGGAACTGTCAAAGATAGTAAACATCTTCACATCCGCGGGGAGGCTGCCTTCAAGTTTCTTTAGGGTATCTTTTACGCGCTCGGCCACTTCCACTGTATTAACCCCGGTCTGTTTCTGGATAGACATCATCAGGCCCTGGCGCCTGTTAATCCTGACCTTCATAGTTATCTCTTTAAAACTGTCTTGGATCCTGGCTACGTCTTTCAAATAAACAGATTTACCGTCACGCTTTCCTAAAATAATCAGATTCATCTCTTCGGGAGTGGCAAATTCTCCAGGCAACCGCAGGAGATAATCCGTAAGCCCTGACTTTATACCGCCTAAGGGCTGGGTGATATTTTCCTGGCTGATAGCGTTTTGTATATCCAGTACAGAGAAACCGTATCCTTCTAACCGCTCCCGGTTTATCCAGACATTTATCTGTCTTTCCAGGCCTCCGTATAGTTGAACCGTGCCTACTCCCGGAAGCTGCCTGAGGGCATCTCCGACCCTTTTATCGATTAAGTCATAAAGTCCAGGGTAAGACTGTTCCGCAGTTATTCCGACAAAAAGAATGGGCGTCATCGCAGTGTTAAACTTGTAGATGAAAGGGTTATCCATTTCATCGGGAATATCGGGCAGAAAACGCTTGGCTAATTCAATGCGGTCGCGTATATCATTGGATGCCTCATCGAGATTCGTCCCCCACTTAAACTTAAGGGTAATCAAAGAAGCCCCTTCCAGGGAACGGGAAGTAAGTTTATCCAAGCCAGGCGTAGTCGCAAGCTGATTCTCTAATGGCTCGGTTACCTTTATCTCTACATCTTCGGGGCTGGCGCCAGAATAAGAAGCAACTACGGTGATTGCCGGAGGCTCAATTTCAGGCATCTGGTCAATCCCTAAACGCGAGAGGCTATAAATGGCAATGATAAGGATGGCGGAAAAAATCATTAAGTTAGTTACCGGTTTTTTTACGCCAAATTCAGGGAAGTTCATTTTTTTATTCTAGTTTTTGTTCTTCTTCTATTTCAACACTTACTTGGGCATTATCCTTGAGCCTCTGTTGTCCCATAATTACCACGAGGTCGCCTTCCTTTAAACCCTCTTGCACCTCAAAATACGGACCCTGATGTAACCCTAAGGTAACTTTTTTCAAAATTGCCTGATTATCCTTTACCATATATACATATAAATCAGGCTCTTTACCCATCACTGCTTCTTTTAAGATAACTGGGACATTTTTGCGCTCCTGGAGAATCAATCTTACTTTAGCAAACATTCCGGATTGCAAGCGATGTTGGGGATTATCCACAGTTATTTCAATCGGCGCTGAACGCGTGGTTAAATCGACAACCGGACTGATCTTAGTCACAAGACCTAGAAATTCCTCTTCTGGATATGCATCCACACTAATCTGGGCAACTTGGCTTAAAGAAACCCGGGGGAGGTATTTTTCCGGCGTATCTAAATCTATCTTTACCTTATCCATATCTACCACTAAAGCTATGGGTGTTTGCGCAGTCACATTTTGACCGATGTCCACATAAACTCTACCCACTATTCCGGCCAAAGGACTCTCCACTGGCGCCTTCTCGAATTTAAGCCCTACCTCATCCCGATCAATATAGGCAATGGTCTCACCTTTGTTTACGGCGCTGCCGTCAACTTTCACTTTTTCCATAATCTTCCCGCTTACCTTAGGATAAACCACGGCCTCATCCTGGGCTTTGATATTGCCGGTATACTCCAGGGCCTCAAGAATTTCTTTTAGTTCAACCTTTAAAACCTTAACCGGAATGACCTCTGGGGTCTTCTCTAATTCTCGCTTCGGCTGACAGCCAAATACAAACAGAAGAAAAAATACAAGAATAAACATTGCCCGATACTCGATACTCGATACTCGATACTTCATTATAATCCTCCTGTAGCTTTGTCAAAACGCGCCTGGGCTAAGATGTAGTCATAAATGGCTTGTTTTTGATTAAACAAAGAAACCTCATAACCTAAAGAGGTATCATTTAAATCCAAGGAACTGGCTATGCCTGCTTTATACTTACCCTGTATAACTGAAAGCGCATCTTTATATGAATCTATCTGGGTCTGTGCTGATTTCATTTTAGCAATGGCATTTTTTAGGTCTAAATAGGCATTCTTTAATTCTAGGGCAATATCTTTTATGGTCTTTTCTTTGGTAAGCTGTGTTTCTTTTAAATCAATAATCGCCTGTTCTACCTTGGCCTTGGTGGCCCACCCGTCAAATATGGGCCAAGAAAAAGTGAAACCGAATATATTGTAATCGTTCCAGTTCCTGGTATTTATGGTGGTGGCAACGGCGTGGGAACGGCTATAATAATCCCAGGAGGCATAAATATTCGGTCGGTTATCTGCCTTGGTAATTTCGATGGCTTTTTTATCCGCCATTTCCTGCGCTTCATATTGCCTTATTTCTGGCCTATTCTGCATAGTTTTTAAAAACGCCTCATCATAGGCAACTTCCCGAGGTTCATAAACAAATTGACTCGTAGGATTTATTTTCACTGCTTCATCAAGATACAGTAAGTTACGCAAAAGTACCTGACTTACCTCTACCTGATTTATAGACGCCTCGTATGCTTCCTGAACGTTGCTTAGTGATTCTTTGATTTTTAAGATATCTGATTCTGATACTTCGCCGTTTCCGTAACGGGCTTGTATAAAATTAAGGTGCTCCTGGGTATTATCGAAAATCCCTTTATTTAAATTGCTAAACTCCCCAGCCAATAAAAGCGTATAAAATGCCTTTTTTATGTTTAATACGGTTTCTAATTTTGTTTTGTCCAGCAGCGCTTGCGAAACTTCTAGTTTATATTTATTTTGCCTTATGCTATTTATGGTCTTGCCGCCTTTATACAGGTATTGCTTCAGGGTAGTCTGGGTGGTGGTTTGGCCTAAATCTTTTCCATAATATCCGGCTGTATATGTCCAGCCACCAGTAAAATTTAGAGTAGGCAATAGTCCGGCTTTGGCTTCGGCGATCTTTGCTTTTGCCTTTTTGATATCCTCGGCATTGAGCAGGACATCGCGGTTATCCCGAAGAGCTATAGAAATTGCCTCATCCAGGGTCAAAGAAATTTCCTGCGCCCCGAGGCTAGCGTGGGTGAAAAAAATAAATATAATTAAAAACCAGAATAATCTTTTCATTTTAATGAGCCCACAACTTACGGAACAAAGTGAACGTAAGTTGTTTGGGCGAATTAATCCCCCCTGCTTTCTTGCGAAAGCAAGAAGGGGGGATAAGTTCGGACAAATAACTTATGTTCGCTTACGCTCCATAAGTTATGTCCTTACTTAATACATCTCTTATTTGCATAAGAATCCTTAGGTAATCCTGACGGTCTGTTTCAGAGATGCTGCCGAATATCTTGATAACCATACTGCGCCTCTGTGTATTAATCTTCTTTACTAACGCACTGCCGTGCGGCGTCAATTTTATTTTAATTATCCTTCTGTCTTCGGGATCATAAACCCTAGCCACATAACCATAACCGACAAGCCTATCCACAATGCCTGTCATTGCTGCTGTAGTTACATGCATAAAATGCGCCATATCCGTCATTCTTGACTCGCCCTGCTGGCTTAAGAAATCCAGGATCAAGAATTGGGGTAGAGTAATCTTGCCTTTATATAATTCATCTGCCTGGCGCCGGGCAAACCCCTGGATGATTCCCGGCATAACCTCATTCATCTTATCCGCAAATTCTAGTAAAGTATCCTGCACCATATTTAACCTCATTAATAATTAATAATCTTAACTATCAATAATATTAAATATAATCTATAAATGGCAAGATGTCAAGGAATATTTGGTTTAAAAAAGCAAGGATTAGGTTAGAGAGTTTTAATGAGGTTGGTAAGGAATTTGGATTCAGTTTCGACCATCTGGAGGTTATGTTCTAAAATGTAGGCTAACGAGGCGGGTTTTTTCTTCCCTAAAGAGTTGACCATCTGCCTTAAACTCTTGGAGAGTTTCGCTAAAATAAGCATGCGTGCGCGCAATCTGCGTTTTACAATATCCGGCTTCATATAATTTAAAAAGTATAGGCTTAAATCCAAACTAAACTGCGGCCGTTTAAAATTAAGCAGACTTCTAGTAAGTACTTGGTTAAACCTGCTTTCGCCTTTCGTAGTTAATGCATAAACAAAGCGTTGCGGACGCCTGCCTGCTTTACTTATTTTTTTGGTTACCAGGTTCTTTTTCTCCAATATACGTAAAGGGTAATATATAGACTTTAAATCTACGCCCGCAAATAAGAACAAAATCTCCTTAATCTTTTTCTTTATCTCATAACCGTGTTTCGGGCTTTCTTTCAGCAAACCCAGCAAAATTAATTCATGCTCTATCATCCTATAACACCCATTCCTCTAAATTTCTTGTATCTTAACTCCAGCAGTTCTTCTTTTTTCAATGCGTTTAATTCTTGCAAATTTTTCTTTATTGTCTCTTTTAGAGTTTGACCCATCCTTTCTGAGTCGGTATGCGCACCGCCTAAAGGCTCAGGGATTACTTCATCAATAATGCCCATCTTTAACAAATCCGGGGCGGTCAACTTTAATACCTCTGCTGCCTCAGACGCTTTTGCGCCGTTCTTCCACAATATCGCCGCACAACCTTCAGGCGAAATAACTGAATAGTAAGCATTCTCTAATACGCAGACTTTATCTGCAATCCCGATTCCGAGCGCTCCTCCTGAACCACCTTCACCAATAATGATAGCTATAATGGGCACACCTATGCTCATCATTTCTCTTAAATTAAGGGCAATTGCCTGGGCCTGGCCGCGCTCCTCTGCGCCCACCCCAGGATAGGCGCCGGGAGTATCAATAAATATCACGATGGGTAAATTGAATTTCTCTGCTAAATGCATTAACCTGAGGGCCTTACGATAACCTTCAGGATGCGCACAACCAAAGTTACGCCTCAGGTTTTCCTTGGTATCCCTGCCTTTCTGATGGCCAATAACTACAATCTTTTGATGATCAATTTCGGCAAAACCACCGATTATAGCTTGATCGTCGGAGAAACTACGGTCACCGTGCAATTCAATAAAATCAGACATAATTATACTAATGTAATCTTGCGTGTAAGGCCGCAAAGGATGCCGGGCAATCTGTACCCTTTGCCAGGCAGTCAAATTACCATAAGTATCTTTCTTCAGGCGCTCTAACTTCTCTTCCAGGCGTTCTACTTCAGATGAAAGATCAATCTTTTTCTCCGAGATAAATCCCTTTAACTCCTGGATTTTTTTCTCCAACTCAATAATAGGCTTTTCGAAATCAAGTCCGTTCATTTATACGCGAATTTTCGCGAATGTAACGCTAATATACGCGAATGCAAATTAGCGACCATTCGCGTTGGATTAGCGTCTATTCGTGTTTTATTAATCGACGATGGTAACTTCTGTCCCAGCAGGAACTATTGTATATAATTCCTCGATATCAGAATTAGACATACGCACGCAGCCCTGGGTAATCTGCTTACCCAGATTTTCAGGGTCAGTAGTACCGTGGATACCGTAACCAGGAAGATCGAATCCCAGCCAGCGCGAGCCCAGAATATTTTCAGGACTGTTTGGCGCTACCACTGCACCTGCCTTAAACCAGGTAGGTAGGGGGAGTTTGTTGATAATTTTAAAATTACCAACGGGGGTAGAATTATTAATGCCTGTTGAGACGATATATGTCTTAATAATCTCTTCGTCGGTCTTTAAGATGAGGGTATTTTGGGATTTATCCACAACGATGCTAAAGGGCGCTGTCCACACCTTGATTTTTCTGCCGGCTAAGATTTTATCATCCTTAAGGTTATTGCTCTTTATGATTAACTCGGCCGTTGTCTTAAATTCTTTGGCAATTTTGGCTAAGGTATCGCCGGGCTTTATCTCATAAAGAATACTCTTGGGGGTTGACACGGGAGAAAATAATAGTTTTATATTTATCTCTTCTATCTTCTTCTCCCAATTCATAATATCAGTTGAGTTTGGAAATTCATTGATTAAACGTTGGTAGAGTGACTTTACTTGCGGGAGATCGCCCTTTTTTAAATAATCCGAGGCCTGGACGGAGAGCACGGCAGAAGAAGTAATTTTACCTGCCTTTATATGCAATGGTAGGTTGATTTTCTTTATAATTAAGATTATACAAACAATTAAGACTAAGATTGAAGCGATGCCTAACAATAATCTTTTATTCACAAAAAGCTCCTTTTTAATGTAACCAGAAAGCAACAGTTATACCTAATAAAGCACCTGCAAATACCTCAATAGGAGTATGCCCGATGAGTTCACGCAGCCTGCCTTCAGAAGCTCTCCCCCGCCAATAAATATCGTCCAT
>Ga0315280_10006208_pt1 | contig 16608 bp, 2 predicted proteins | sample YL17G06_40_MG_FD_203697 | JGI IMG/M metagenome (GOLD analysis project Ga0315280, IMG submission 203697) | Sediment microbial communities from Yellowstone Lake, YNP, Wyoming, USA - YL17G06_40 | ecosystem: Environmental > Aquatic > Freshwater > Lake > Sediment | place: USA: Wyoming | collected...
CGCAGGCACAGACTCCTAAGCGGGGATACAATTTCGGAATTAGCGCCTTGTAATTATGAGCAATTTGAAATTCCTGGCTTAGGGTTTCATCTGCGTCAATTGTATCGGTATGCCCACAAATTGCCCAATCGGCCAAAGGATATGAAGACTACCGTGTATATACTAAGCGCAGTTGGGTTCATCACAACACCAGAATTGCTCGCGCACCAGTTGAGGAGTATACGGGTGGGTTTTCAGATTTTAAGACGGCTCTACTTATCGCATCGGATTAACTATTTCCAGGCATTCATATTGGAATGCGAGTTTTATAGCTATTTACAGAGAAGTAAAGACGCCGAATCTATACGACAGGCACTTGCCAAAATGATATCTACCATTAATGCCGCCTTGTATCAAATTGACAGAGATACACGACTCTATCGGCATGCAATAAATGTGCGCAGAGGGTTGGAGGCTTATTGGGCGATTTTAGACTCAGCAGAATGGATGCCGGTTAGTTTTGGTCGAGCTGTAGCGGAGTTGCAAAAAACCGAAGGGGATGTGAGCGAGGAATTGGAGGAGAATACAGGTTCTAATGTTTTGGCGAATAAGATTAGAAGTAGCCTAAGTGCGAGGCAGGCAGTTGATGCAGAAGAAATTAGCCGTTTAATACACAGATTCCAAGGCAACGGCAATAGAATCGATATTATACTTACGCTGAATAATATTGGTTATGCGCATCCGTTTGGTTTACTCGACACACTTAATACGCTGCGTGCGCAACAGGATATAAGAGTTAATGATTTTCTTGGGACAAAGACCGGAGTAGGTTTATTATCCTATCTCAATGCACTTAAAGAGAAAAAGCTTAAGGCGATGAAGGGCCGATTAAGCGTCAGCTCGCCGGCCTTTAAGCAATCCAGGGGAACAGATGGTGTCAAGAAAGCAGAGCCAGACGAACAGACCAAGAAACGCATACTAAACTTATTCCGCACACTCGGCGATAAAAAATCTAATGCCCGTGTACAACTATACCAATTAGCTATAAGTAATACTGAGAGTTTTCGGTTTATAGCCCGGTATGCGGCGTTGTCGCTCCTTCATGGAGATTATCAGATTCATATAACTGCTGCGAATCTCCTTTTTGATTTGTCTAAGTTAGAGAGATGGGAAGTTTGCAGAGAGCATGGCAATGGAGTAACAGCGTTTGAATCAGTATTTAGGAAAGTGTTTGTCTGGACTGCAATCTCTTGGTCTGGGAATCGAGATGTTATTATACGAAAATTTAGGAGCGTATACGGAGAGGATGCGCCACTTTTGGAAGAGAAAGAACGGCGCATAAGAGTTGGTCGTTGGACTATAAAACACATACTTCTTCAGGCAAGTAATCAAGTCGTACAGTTGGTTATTAACAGGTTGTGCGACTATAGGGAGAGCTTACAGCTTGATCTGGATGACCAGCAGTATATAAATCTATTGTTAAGGCAATTAGGGCGACGATTACGGCATCAAAATTCCAGCAGACATATTTCTCAAGAGAGTTCGCAACGGGTGGCCACCAGTTCGCCCGCCGCAGGCTCGCGAGCGAGGCCGAAGGACGAGAGGCTGGTGCAGCAGGGTGGCAGGTCTCTGGTACAGAGGAGGAGGCACTATTCGCTCAACGATCTCGACCGAGAGAAAGTTCGGGCAATCATAGCAGAAACCCGCACCGACGGCGAGGCCAGAATGGCTCTTCACAAAACTTTCGGGCGACTTGTCTCCAGCAAAACACTGAAAACGTATATGCAGCGGCATGGGATCAAGGTTCGGTGGAGTAGAGAAGGAATACAGGAACTCGTTAGTAATACTGAAAGCGTCCAGGAAGCAGCGGCGATACTTATGCAAAATCTCGGGTGGCATATTAGATCTTACACTGCCCTCTTTATTTCCTTACGTCGTCTCGGGGTGCATGCGCCATGGTTATCCCTTCCGGTTGATTCCTCTTTGGGGGATCGTAGTATGCGTGTGCGAGCGCCCCGGATGGCCCGCGGCACAAATCGTGCCGGGCCCACCTCCGGCGTAAGCCCCTCCAGCTCGCCGGCGGCTCCGCCGGCCACCGTGCCGTGGAAAGCGGATTTGCTCACTGCAATCGTAAACGGTAGCTTCAGAGGCCTAGGAGATCCAATGTTAAAGAGTTATCTACAGTCTCAAACTATAACGTTACCTAATCTTCTTTCGACAAGACCGCATTATTCCGTGCAAGGAGCAGCCGAAGTGACACATCATGATCCCAGGACAGTCCGCTATCTTATTGAGCACGGCTTAATTAAATCAGAACCAACCGGCCCTCGCTCAAAAGGAAAACACCGTAGAATAACACAGGAAGAAGTAGCAAAACTCAATAGGCTTAGATTACCCAGAAGGGCTATAGAATTTTTAGGCATCAGTGAAGGTTCTTTTTATAACAGATTATTTAAACAACCCGTCATCCGTCGGTTGCTGAAGGCAATAAGAATAAAAAGGTCTTGGTTCATAGACTTGGAGGCAGCAGGGCGATTATGCAAGGAGCAGGCCTGTCTTATTCCCGTAAGCGAGGCATACCAGAGACTAAAAGAAGCTGGACTTAAAATGTCCAGAAGCAGGCTTACTCATTACCTCAACCACCTGGATAAACTGGTGGATGAGGAGTGGTTCGGATATATTTTTGGCGATGACCCTTTTGAGAACGGTTCCCGCACAAGTATGTTACAGGATAATCTCTTCGGATTGGCTAACGCAAGCAGGACAGGCAAGGCAATTCACCTGCTCGATTTTGACCGTTTAGTAAAAGGCCTAAAAATGTTAAAAGATATTGCTGATGCGTGGATTTCTGCTCGGAAATTTTCACACGAGCTTTCACGATGTTTGCACAAAAATAATCCAGTTGATGTGTATAATTTGTTTGCCCAAGGGAGCATACGGGGGATAAGACTCAGGTTATTTGTAGACTCCAGCACGGCGATAAGATTTTCGCCTGATGAGCTTGAAAGAGTGAAGATGCTGCTCAGAATTATGTATTATGACAGAAATATCGGCTTATTTAAAACGGGCATTTTAACCAGGAACAAACGGTTGAATATTAAGAGGTTATTCGAGGTGGTGAATAAGACCGATGCGGCTCAAAGGAAGATTATTTTTGAACAGTTAGCGTGGTTTAAAAAGGGAAGACTTCTTAGAAAGCTTACCCGGCCGTTGATTTATCGCCTCAATCCTCGCGTATCCCTTGAAGAAAACGACAATTTAAGGAATCTTTACGTTTTTATGCTGGGGCTATTGTTTGAGATAGACACTCCCCTTGCCCGGCAACACCAGCACAAATTTTATACCCATCCTGACTGGACTATAAGAAGAGCCGTAAAGGAGGGTTTCTTTGCAAAAAACAACCGCCGTTCAAACGGCCCTCTTCCACTTCAGGGATATAAAAAGGGAAGGCTGGCCAGCTCGCCAGCGGTTTTTGGTCTACTGTCTACTGTCCACAGTTCACAGTCACTGTCGACTATGGACCGTCGACCGTCGACTAATAAAGGGGCCAGTTCGCCAACTGTTAGGTCGAAAGAAGAGAATCGAATTGGATTATTGAATAAATTGGACAGAACTGCTCTATTGACATTGTTTATGCCTCTGTCAGTCAGACATAGATTAGATATATTTCATGTAGATAGATTTTTCCAAGCCAAGCAACATAAAGGAACAGATTTTACCAGTTTAGATGATATTGAGGAACAATTGTGTTCAGTAGCACGTGCAACTAAAAGAGGAGGTGCGTACCTTAGCGACACAATTCCTCTCATTATGGCTGCCTTACGTATGATTTTAGAAGAAAATAGATTGGATAATTTTGATTTGGGTCAAGTGGAGCGCAGGCCTGGAGCCTTAAAGATAATTAACGAAGCTATCGCGGAAGCCAGTAAGTTGCAAGTATTATTCCAAGGTACGTTGGAAGGAAATGAGCCTCACGCTAAAGCAATAGCAAAACATATTGTTAGTAAGCTTAAGACAGGCGTATTTGAAATGACGGAATTGTTAACAGTAATTAGTAACCTAGTGACGTTTGTGGAATTAGCAAATTTTCTCGATAAGCTGGTTAAGTATCTCTTGAGCTCTGGGATGGAGGTAACATTTAACAATGCCCTTCAAGTCATTCAAGAAGGTACCTTGAAATCAGGCGGTAATTTAACTCCTGGAGCCGCCGCCGGTTCGCCGGCAGATAAGGGTTCACGGGTACAAGCAGATGTAAGAACCTTTGTTGATAATATTCGTTCACGGGCAGGTGAATCTATTGTCATAGTGGTACGTCAAGGCAAAAAGACAGCCGTGCAATATACCGGAAAAGGGTTTGAACTCAAGGGCCACGGCGAACATCTGATTCGGTCTTTGCTTGATGAACAGGCACGGGCGGACCTGGTGCGGCTACTCAGGGCATTTTTAAACAGTGGCACATATAACAAGCTGCGGCCACTCATCTGGCACTTATTGGCGTACGCCGAGCCAGCAAAAACTCCTATTTCCATAAGAGGGGTTAAAGATCCCGTATTTAGTTCTCGGTTGTTGACGTTAGTGGATAGTGGTCGTGTGCGTTATGTCATTTCCAAAAAGCAATGGAGTATTGTCAGCTCGCCCACCGAAGAACGCAATACGCACAACGCAATACGCAATACGCGCAACGCCGCCAGCTCGCCGGCGGGCCAGGGCAGGTTAACCGCAATATCGCGTCAAAGATTAAAGGAGATGAGAAGAGTCATTCCCGCACTGAAGCGAGAACTTGGCTGGGCGCCGAATCATTCGGACGTGGCGCTGGCACTTATCACAACCATGCCAGCAGCAGATGACGATACGAGAGTGAACACATTTAACCGATGGCGGAATAGAATCGGCCTAAAGGACGCAGATTATGGTATGCAGGCGTTTTCTGGTTTAGGCATTAGAGCGCTGACACGTGAATTTGAGTTTGCAGGGTATCGGATGCGTCTGCCCCGGTCCTTGCGGGGAAGATTGATTCTTGAGCAGCCCTCGCAGGTACGCTCAAAGGCGACGGAGGTGATTTTAAAAAGGGTAGACGGAAGAAGCGGCGCTGTTGCATTGTTTGACAAAGGCAACCGCATCAGGCTTACATATAGCGAAGATGGCAAGGTTATGAAAACGAGCAAATTACTGAAGGTGGCCGATGCAGCTGTTATGCAGCTTGGCACCGACCCATGTTTTATTGCCGTGCGTGATGCTCTCTATGGCATACCGCTGGCGCCTTCTCGTAAGCGTGCACAGGCACTTCGCAACTGGCTTAAGAAAAACGGGGTTCGAAAACCCGCCACCAACAGGAACATTAGTTTTGCAGGGTGTCACCTGATTCTGCCTAGTTATTACAGCTATCACCCTGAGCGGGTGATAACCCTGCGTGATGCTGATACGTATTCGACACTCATCGCCCTCATTGATTCGCGTGACAGAAATAATTACGTAGTTTTTGAATTGAAGGGGGGCGAGGTTTACGCAGTGGAAACTACCGAGCCGCTTACGCCTTCTAGTATTTACAGGCATAAAGATAATAGAGGTAAAGCGCAGAGGTCGTATGATCTCAGTGTCTGCGATGAATTCAGACGGTTTAATGCGCGTCTGAACAAAATAGCCGAGCCCGTTGAGCTTGCATCGCAGCCGTTTCTCAGGTATGTAGGTATTCTGCACGGCCATTTTACGTTTTGGACTGATGCTGACATACGCGTCATTGATATTCAAACGAAGCGGGCCCACCGTACAAGCGACGACGCCAGCCGCTATCCGCTGACGATTCAATATGGACCATCACAGGATGAGAAAATCGTCATACGATCGTATGATGGCAGCAATAACCGGTTTGTCATAACAGGCCTCTCAATGGCTGATGGCCGACCGTTGATCCTGCAAGGCACATACTTTAATCTGAGCGTCATCATGGAGCTGCTGCGATGTAATGCCGCCGGCGGTTTGATTCAGGCGGCTCAGCCGCTTTATGAGCTATTTACCTTCCCCGAGGATGTATCGCTCAGGAAGGGTTGGGTGGCGCGCGTAAAAGGCTATGTGTTGAATCGGACAACCGGAACGCTTTCTTCCGGGAAACTTGTGGCGATACACAGGTTGCAGTCCTCAGGCCTGACCATTATTTCATCGCCAATCACCGCCAGCTCGCCGGCCGCTTCGCCTATCGCAAATCGCATATCGCATATTGTTGACAATAGGCGACAAGCGATAAGTGCCATGCCAAAATGCGCCAGCTCGCCGATATCCCAAGACGTACACAAGAAGCTCAAGGCACAGGAAAAGATTTTTGAAGAAGTTGAGCTTATAGAACGATATCAGTATGATTTGCCTGGCACTATTGACGGATACCATTTTATCCAGAGAAATTCAAGCTTAACTACCAAGGAGCACCATGCATTGGGTCCCTTGGATAGTAATCGGCACCTCCTAGACAGCATACCTCTGAGAGCATTTTTTGAACACGAAACAGACTTAACCAAAGTTATGCGAGAAAAAGTTGAGCCGCCCGCCCAAGATACAGTGAGCATTATTATAGGAAAAGGAGGTATACCGATATGGGCTAATGCTTACGGTGAAGGCCCGGTGGGAGTATTGTGGGAAGATATTGAAGGGCAAAGATGTTTTACTCCTTTGAATGAGGCTGATTATCGTAGCCCCGCCAGTGCTTCGACTCTGCTCAGCACTAGTCTTGAGCGAGCGAAGCGAGTCGAACGGACCAGCTCGCCGGTAGGTATTCTGTACGATATTAATTGTGCCACGCGGGAGCAATTATTAGGTTTCTTTAAGGCACAGGGCATCATTGATCCTAATGTCCGTCGAACGCTAGCTAAGCGAGTAATCGACCGACAGCCTCGCCTTAACTGGAAGACGTTTGTGGATATTCTCAAGTGTGTCTTCGGTGAAGAGCGAGCAGCGGTTTACATTGAGAGGTTTATGTTATCTATTGACAGATTTGATGAATCAAATGAAGAGCGGCATCTTAGGATAAGAGATGAGCTCATGAGCGCGCTGACAGTGTATGACTCATTTGTTGATGCGAATATCAGGCGTGCACGGCTTCCCGTTTTCGATACGTTGTACAGTAACCGTTCCATAACCAGTGTCTGCGTAATGCCCGAAAGTTATTATCGGTCAGCATCAGGCAATAAGGCAGTTAAGCGCAACTTGGGCCCTTACGATATTTTTGGTACCTGGGGTTTAATGAATTGTCAGGGAGTCGTTGCCGTTACGCTTAAAGGCACCACTGTTTTGACTGCAGCGTTGATACATCAATCGCTCATTAATGCACCTTGGAATGATAAGGCTATCTATGATGAATACCTTTGGTTGAGGAGAAATCCCGATGCTGCATTATTCTTGCCTGCCGACTACTATGAATGGAACCCACATCAGAACTATGAACAGTACATTAATGCTAAGATTTCTGAGATGATAGAGCTTCTACGGCTGTTTGCGGAAAATCAGTGCGGCCTCAGCATAATATCTTACCATGAAGCTGTAGAACAGCATGTTGAACTGATAAAACAAGCACTTATTAATAGTTTGCCTGAAGACAAGTTACGCATGGTCTTGGTGAGACGCAGCGGAAATTTTGAATTTGGAGTTCCTTTTGAAAGAGTTGTGATTGCCGGAGTTTCCAAGTGCACAGCTGGTATTACTGGGACACCCCGCGGTATTGCGCTGACAGAGGTAGAAGTCAAGAACGATATTCACGCGTCGGTGTGTTACCGCAGATTTGTGGCACTGAGTTGGGAACAAGTGTTACAACTATGCGGGGATAGGCGTATTAGGTTAATTGATTTTCGCGATATTGCAGCTATCTATGAAGAGGCCAGGGAAGAAGAAGTTACCGTAATGGCCAGCTCGCCGGCGGATAAAGGCAAAATCATCCATCAGGCGCTCGGTACGCTCCACTTCCTTGGCTCCGTAGCTGCCACGGTAGGTCTGGTAGTATTGTTGTGGATCCGTAAGGCCCCGGGCGCATACTTCTTTGAAAAAGGCACATTTCTGGGAATGATTGACCACTCCTGGTTTAATAACTTACTTGTTGTCATCGGCACCGCACTTGCGCCTATTTATCTTGCTGTTGCCTTTGGTTTATCCATCATGAACATTATAGCTATGGCGCATTCTCACCAGGCAGTCCCTCATGAGTACGTTGCGCTGTTTCGGCGGTTCATTAAGCGCATCATACGAGCATTCGTTACGGCGGGGACTCTTGTGTGGCTGTGGGGAGAGTATGCAACCAAAGACATACCGCCGAGCGAACGTTTGCAACGAGGCGATTGGTATGATCCGATGGATTTGGCCGCGATTCTCCTCAGCGGCGCCGTATCGTGGGTTTTAACAGGCCTCTTATCATATCCGATCGTATCGAAAAAAACCGTGCCAAGAACTGGCGTCAGCTCGCCGGCGGTAAAGGCTCATCCGGTGGGGTTAGTTTCATATCAAAGGTTTCAATTCAATGTCTACAAAGTAGAAGACAGGAGAGAAGGCATTCAGCGTATTGAATTCCACGTTGGCCCGAAGAGGAAATACGGCATCCCAGAATTGTTTGCCTACAGCATCCGCGATCTTGACCAAGGCTTGCGGGGGGTATATATCGCTCCGCATTTGCGGGGCCTGCGCATGTTGCGTTTTCTCCTTAGCAGCTTCTTTACGGTGTTTCCGGATGTGCGCCGCACGCATCCCAATATGGCCAATCCGATTGCTCTCACCTTGCTGCACGAATACGGGTTTGAGCCTGAGCAACGCGTTGCCCCCAACGCGTACCTTAGCCGGACAGAAGGCGGCGCTGGAAAGATATATTTCGCAGACAAAACCACCGAAGTCCACTTTATGCGCAATGCACCTCCTGACATCATCATGCAGATTCAGATTGTCGCACAGCGCTCTGAACTCACGCCCAACGCACAGCCTGTATATTTAGGTATCCCGCTGGTAGTGAAAGATGAGGTACGGTGGCGCCATGCCTTACAGCATTCGCCGCTTTCCGCCGGCTCGCCGATACGATACAGGAGTAATTCCGCAGGCGATAACAGAGAGTTGCCGTCGAGAGTACGCCGATTGTTCGCGGGCTGGGAGGATATTGCTTTTGCAGAACAGGATGACCGCATGACCTCAGCCCTACCTGACCTGAGCGAGCAAGAGGGAGATTATGTTCGCGGAGGAAGCGACTTCAGCTTGGCTGATCTTGCCGATAAATGCTCTTCCTCGCAAACCGCCAGCTCGCCGGCCGTGGAAACTTCACAGCACTGGCTATCGCAACGGCGGATTCGGGATTCCTTACAAAGGATGGAATATCTAATGGAGCGAGCCAAGGCGATAGCCGTAGAAAGTAAGCCGGCAGAAAAATACCAACGAGAGGACTATGTTCGACAAATATACGCCATAGCGAACGCATTTACTTCACTTGATTTATTGCTTCTTGCCGAATCAAAAGATTGCCTTACAATCTACAACCGCCTGAACAATTGGCTTTTAAGCCAGAAACTTGCACCTCTACGTTATGCTACCTTATTGATGCTTCCTTATTGGGACGAGCTTACGTTAAAAGAAGCCCAATGGTCTTTACTTGAGCAAACAGGACGTTTATTAGTTTTACTGTATCAGATAAAAATGAATACGCAACAATTGCGGCGGACAAAGGAAACGCAAGCATGGCTATTGCTTCGGGCATTAGACGCTGCCATTGGTTGGGTTACGAACCCTCTAAGTGGTTTTCCGCGGTTCAAAAAATGGTGTGAAGGAATTCAAAAACAGTCAGGGGCAATGACGCAACAGGAAGCCATAGAATATCTGAATCAACTGATTGACCGTCTCAATAACAGTTTTGCGTATGTCGAGTCCTTATACGCACGGTATCCTAATTGGGCAGAGCCAATAGGGATAAGTAGGCCCCAACAAGATTCAGAAGAACTTACCAAATTAAATGCACAGATTGCCAAAGAAGTTGATGCAACAGCCGTAAGAAATCTCGCAGCGTGGAAGGAGACAATCCAGTGGCGCTTGAAAACCGGAAGTGAACTGTTTGCGGAAGCCAAGGTTATATTGAGACAGCTATTGCAACTAAGAGAGCAGGTGGTTTCAGTGTTAAGGAGAACGACCTCCAGTCCAATAGTTCATAGCAGAGTTTCATCATTCGCCACAGTGACCTTGAAATTATCCGCCGCCAGCTCGCCGGTAGAATGGCAAGGAATGCCTCTCACAGATGTTATGGCCAGTCTTCCTTATTTTGCATATCGTGCTTATTATTGGCTAATGCTTAAGACTCACAGATACAACTTAGCGTTTGGGAATAGAACAGTATTCCTTAGAAAAGTTAACAAAAATGGTAAGAACGGATTTGAGCTACATATAGCCACAGACCGACATATCTTCCATTTAGTCAGAGGATTTAGGGAATTGAGATATGCACTGCCAGAATTAACAAAAGGTGGGGCTGATTTTCTTACTGGAATTACACCAAATGAAGACTTATTAGAATTAATAGAGAAGATGGTGGTGAAAAAGCTTGGTTTAAAAATTTTAAGAGAAAATGCCCAGCCTACACGCTTTAGGAGATTCCTTTATTGTTTAGGAGTAATATTTGGTTTTCACCCCAAGGCAGAAAGATGGCAGAGAGTAACTTTGTATTTAAGCGATTCGGCTAAAACAGTCATCGCCCCTACCGCCAGCTCGCCGGCGGAAGAATTATCTGTCTTTAAAGCTATGGCTAAAGGCGTGCTTAGAGATTTTGCAAGCGGACAGCTTGGACAGGGGCCTTCCAATATAGTGGATGCTCGCCTTGAGAGATTGGTCTATGCGCAGAGCATAGAAGAGATAGCTATAATTGTAACGGTCTTGTGTAATGGTAACTTGCCTTGGTTGGGTATTGAGATCCTGGCTAATATAGCCAGAGTTTATTCTGGGGAGCCAAATTTTGTTCAAGACTTTATGTCGTATCTGAGAATACTGAACCCTGAGGTTGAGAGGAAGGTATCGCGAAAAATAGCGGAAATTCAACCTGGCGCCAGCTCGCCGGCTAGCTCTATAGAAAGTACAGAGGTCACAAGTCACAAGGACACAAGGTCACAAGGAGAAGCATTAAAATCCGCCGCCAGCTCGCCGGCCAGTAAGAAGGAAACAATACTCAATAGTGCAGGTGAGACGTTTAATGATGTCTGGATTCGTATGAAAAAAGAAGGGTATTTGGTGGATTTGTCTCCGCCCGAGACGTGGTCCGTTGATTCTGAAGAAGTCGCTCTCAGGGAACGGTTTGCCAATATGAGCTTAGCGGAATTGCAGGATGTTCTGAAGAACCTAATTTCCACAAATGTTATTGAATCATCGCAGTGGATGCTCACGACAGCCACCAGCGGTAAGTATCCTCTGCTGATAACTTTCCTTGATAGTTTAAGCAACTCAGAAGTTGAAATTATTCATCATCTTAGGAGTCCCTTGGCAAGAATTAATACGATAAAAGAAATTATTGAGCGTAAAAGACAAGATGGCGTGGTTGTTGAGAGAGACGTTGAAAGGTTATCATTAACGTATCAATATAAAGCACTTATGCATGAACTTATACAACGATGGAATAGACAGCCCGCCGCCAGCTCGCCGGCGGAATTCTCGCGGCGCCTCTTTATCAACGCAGAACTCAGAGGTTTTCTCTCGGCCTCGGGTTTGCTCCTTATTCAGGACCAGGTATCCTTGGGCTGGGCTGGGGTGCCCGGGCAGAACGCTGATGTCGCCAAGCTTATTAAGGAATTCTTCGCTAAGGAATATATGGCGTTGACAGAGGCCGTGAGAAAAGGCATACAGGTTGCCGAAGCGGCAACCGTAGCCAGACAAAGAGCTTCCGTGCTTGGGATAACAGAATTGTCTACTTTGATTGATGAAGTCGTTGCGGCTCAAGGTAGTTCTCGCCGTGCGGGTTCGCGCGGGATATTCTTTTATGCGGGGTCGTCTAAATTATGTTTTCATACATATAGCGGCACCCCGTTTTTTACACTCTATGATATCACTGGAGACCTGTTCGGAGAGCCTATAAAAATAGTCGTTCCGAACAGACACACCCTCAATCGCAAAAAGGTTAGGGTGTTTGTGGCTGTGCCTGTGGTGACAAACGATGCTGCTACACTGAAACAAACGTCAGTTCAGACCGAAGATGTAAAAGTACAGCAGCATGTGTTGTTTATACCTCAGGCAATTGGCAGGGCGGCAGAACAGCTTCATCTGATTGCCTCTGGCAGCAAGTCTATCGTGAAAGGTCTTCCGCTACAGAACCTTAATCCGATGGAGCAGGCAATCAATAGCCTTGCGGTTGCGGCGCTTCAAAATAGCAGGCGCCTCGATATCGCGCATCTATTGACAACGCTTGAACTCTTCCGGGCCCTTGCCTACATTGAGTACAACTTGTTGGATAACGAGATTATGGAACGCGCCGGAAACTTTGTAGATGATTACATAGGCGATGAGCAGGGTATTATTTTCCCTCCCTCCACACGCCAACAGGCTGTGCGGCTCATTGCCATCCAGTTATTGGAAATGACCGCAGAGTTAGATTGGCTTATCAGTCGGAAGATACTCCGAGAACCCCACGCAATACGATACTGGCTATTTAGGCGCTGGCTTGATTTATTGCGTTTTGGTATTGCCCGCGTCGATAACAGTTCTTTTGCAGATAACGAGGTAGTGTATGCAGGGCACGCAAGTAGAATCTTAATCTCATGGGTTGTGGCGCGGCTTGAAGTTGGTGGCACTGCGCTTCAGCTAAACAGCCAACTGGAGCTAATGGCGTCACTATCAGAAAAAAGAGTTCTTAAGATTGCCGGTTACGGCCGTGAGTTATATAGAGACCTAACTGGTCGAAAGCGTCCGTATATCGCAGAAACACTCAACAAGTACCTTAAACGCTGGAATCCCAGCTTGTTATTCCCCGACCAGTTAGTTGGAAAAGATTCATCTTCGTCTCCCGCAAGTTCTTCCTCGCCCAGCCGCACTCGTCCTGAGCGAGGACTTCGACTTACGCTCAGTTCGAGTCGAAGGGCCAGCTCGCCGGAAGATATTTATAGTTCTGTTTCTGATAGTAATGTCTTAAGAGATGCCTTTGGATTATTTACACCTATTAATCGGAAGGGTGTCCTTAGAAGGTTAAAAGGATAGACTAATCTACCATGCAAGAGCGCAGACGTTTTGTAAGATGGCAGGTAAATAGAGAGGCGCGGGTGCAATTGGAAGGTGCCGTAGCGTCCACAACCTGCACTGTTCACGATATAAGTTTTAAGGGTGCGCGAATTTCTCTGGCCCAGAAATTACCCAAAGATATGCCGCATCGAGTAAGCATTAGTCTGTGCGACGAATTTGCTTGCTTAAGCGTAGAAGTGTGGGTAATATGGCATAAAACCATAATGGAGACAAATGTATACGGTATTTATTTTATCAAGATTAAAGATAGCGATAAAGAAAATATCTACAAGTTTATCAGGAAATATTTTCCTGCTCAAATAAACAAACAATGGTGGCAGGAAGAAGGGAAAGGAGGTGAAAAAGAAATGGGAGAGACCAAGATTCATGATTCCAAAGACCGCCGGATATTTGAGAGGTTTGCTACCAAATTTCCGGTAAGATTTATTGACCTGAAGAGAAACAAAGAAGGACAGGCAGAAGTTTGTGATGTTAGTGCAAAAGGGTTAGGGATTATTGTTCCAGATCAACTGGCGCTAGGTACTCCACTGGAGATGTGGTTAGATATTCCGGACAGCGGTGAGCCTGTGTACACCAGAGGAGAGGTTGTTTGGTCCAAGCTGACCGAACCCGGCCAATGGCGAGCAGGCGTAGATTTAGAGAAGGCAGACCTGATGAGTATGTCCCGGGTTTTGCGGGTTTAAGATTCTTTGGCACATTGCCGAAGAATCAAGAGATTCTGCGCCACATTGGCTCAGAATCAAGAGATTCTGCGCCACATTGGCTTAGAATCATAAAAAAGTTTCATTATGAAACTTTTTTATGAAACTTTCACTTGACCAGTTTGTAAAGTTATGATAAATTTAGCCATTGTCTCTTGAGGGTCAAAAGAGGCACTTTCCATAAGAGTTTAATAAGATGTTAAATAAATACGGTCATTTTTCAAAAGATGGTTTAGAATTCGTTATCACTACCCCCACTACACCCCGGCCATGGATTAATTATCTAACTAATGAGAGATACTGTGCAATTATCTCGCAGTGTGCGGGTGGTTATAGTTTTTACCGCGACTGCCGCACGGATAGAATCTTAAGGTGGTTACCGGAAGGCTGGCATTTTGACCGTCCAGGGCGTTACCTATATATTGCGGAAGGTTTCCCGCGTTCCAGCGCTCCAGCATCCCAGTCAAAAAAAAATAAGCGACAGGTATGGTCGGCAACTTATCAACCTTTAAGAGTCCAGCCAAATTTCTACGAAGCCCGCCATGGCTTAGGTTATACCACCATTGAGTCCAAGAATTTTAATATCCGCACAAAACTTACTTATTTTGTTCCGGAAAATGATGATTGCGAGGTCTGGATTATCAGTATCAAAAACGAAAGCAAAAAGACGCGCCAATTGGAATTATATCCTTATATTGAGTGGCTTATCGGCGATTATCATATGGAATTGCGTTATCCTAATATAACGAACCTTTACAACCGCGTCTGGTTTGATGAATCCCACCAAGCAATCTTTGCTAAGAAGACTGCCTTCTGGCAGGATATGAATATCCAGCCCTACAAATACATTAACTTTTTTGCCTCCAGCCTTAAACCAAATAAATACGCCACCCACAAAAACGCCTTTTTAGGAAAATACAATACCGAAGAAAAGCCAGAGATGATATTAAACGGAACAATGAAAAATATTCCCCTCTGTTCCGGAGAGGACGGGATTGCCTGCCTGCAACATATTCTTAAATTAAAGCCCGGGGAAGAAAAAGAATTTACTATTTGCTTGGGCCAGATGGAAGGGGTGCCCAATGTTACTAAGGCAATCGAAAAATACCGCAAGGTTTCCGAGGCCAAGAAAGAATTAGAGCAGACCAAAGCAATATGGAGAAAACGGATAACGGAAAATATTGTTGTGGACACTCCGGATAGAGATTTTAATATCTTGGTAAATATCTGGCTTAAATATCAGGTTTATATCTGCAATTTCTGGTCGCGCTCCCCGTCTTATTATCATGAAGGTTCGGGTGGTCGGGGTTATCGCGATTCCTGTCAGGATTCTGAGGCAATCGTTTCCATTAATCCCGAGTTTACCCGTAAACGGATTTTGAAAATTGCTTCTTTAATCCGAAAGGATGGCACCTCAGCCCCCGGCTGGTCAGATACACAGGGCCCGCATCAATTCCGTCCGAATAAAGACCATCAAATCTGGCTAACTTCTACTGTGTATGCCTATGTTAAGGAGACGGGTGATAAAAGTATTTTAGAAGAATATGTTTCTTACTTAAAAGATAAGTGGATTGGCGGTTGGTACATTGACCCTAAATTTAAAGGACAGCCCACCACCGATGGCGAAGGAAGTCTATTCGAACATTTAGAAAAGAATCTTGATTTTACCTTTAATGATGTGGGTGATAAAGGGCTGCCGTTAATTGGCCATGCCGATTGGAACGATGCTATAGATGCTGCCGGAATTAAGCTTAAAGGTCAGAGTGTCTGGCTGGCGCAGGCGCTGGTTAGGTCCTTAAACATGCTGGCAGAGTTAGCTATATATATAGGTAAGCAAGAGGAAGCCGATGAACTGCTCAATAAAGCCAAGACTATGACCCAGCGCATCAATGAAGTGGCCTGGGATGGTGCCTGGTATGTAAGAGGTTTTACTGACGAAGGTCTTGTCTATGGAAGCAAGACCAATGGTGAGGGCAAAATCTTTATTAATAGTCAATCCTGGGCAATTATGGCGGGTGTTCCCGATGAAAGTAAGCATAAGAAAATTATTGAGTCCACGAAAAAATATTTAGACCGGCCGCACGGTCTGGCGTTGTTTTTCCCCGCTTATTCCAAATATCAGTCTGAATTAGGCAGAATTAGCATGTTTTCCGAAGGCACCAAAGAAAATGCCGCGGTTTTCTGCCATGCTTCTACCTTTATGATTGTGGCTCTGCTTATGGCGGGGGAAGGAGATTTTGCTTACGAGTCAATGGTAAAGATTATGCCCAATAAACAAAAGGATTATGACTTATATAAGACTGAGCCCTATGTCTATGCCGAATATTTAGTGGGGCCCGAGCATCCTTATCTCTACGGAGAGGGTGCGTTTACCTGGATTACCGGCGCATCGGGCTGGGTGTTTATGGCAGCTACAGAGTGGCTTTTAGGTGCGCGCCATGATTTTGAAGGTTTAAGGATTGACCCCTGTGTACCGCGCAGTTGGAAGAAGTTTTCAATCTTAAGGCCTTACCGAGGTGCCATATATAAGATAGAGGTAGAGAATCCCCAGGGCGTAGAAAAGGGTGTAAAGCAGGTCTACGTAGATGGAAAAAAAATCCCAGGGAACTTGATAGAACCGCATTCAGATGGTAAAATACATCAGGTTAGGGTAGTGATGGGATAATTTAGCTTATGGCATATAGCTTATAGCATATGGTAAAAATAAATG
>Ga0315280_10006210_pt1 | contig 16602 bp, 14 predicted proteins | sample YL17G06_40_MG_FD_203697 | JGI IMG/M metagenome (GOLD analysis project Ga0315280, IMG submission 203697) | Sediment microbial communities from Yellowstone Lake, YNP, Wyoming, USA - YL17G06_40 | ecosystem: Environmental > Aquatic > Freshwater > Lake > Sediment | place: USA: Wyoming | collected...
CGGGTGCAGCCCCCTTTTCCTCGGTACGCTAAACACGTACGGCAGTCTTGCCCACCGCGCGACTTCAACCTCCGATAGTTGGAGACCGCGACGGCGCGCGGCGGAAGAACTTGCCGGACTATCGGAAGAGAGTTCCGCTACCCGAGCCGCGCGGCAGGCAGCGCATCGGAGGCCGCCGAGTAAATCCCCTCGCGCTAAGTCCTTTGTGCGACGCGGGTTACGGAGCACGCCGCCGCCCCTGCCCGTCCAATGGCATCGCTCTTGCTCGAAGGTGCTTGAGAGCAGGAGCCCCGATATGCAGACAGCGCCGATAAGCGAAGCAACGAACCTGATCCCGAATTCCGGCTCGGGCAGCCCGCGAACATCCGTAGCCAGGGACCTCGACACGGCGTCGGGGCAAACCACGCAGCCAGAGGCCGGCAATTCAACTACGCCGGACCGCCGCAGGGCCGACAACGAGGCCCCGCGTCCTGGTTCTGCCGCATCAGAGGCCGGCGCGGCCGACAAGAAATCCGCTTCACGTGCACGGACGCCGGGCGCCAAGACGAAGGAAGCCGCAGGGCCAAACACCTCCGCCCGCCCGCGCGGCACGGTCGCCGGCAACGAGGTCCCCGCAGAGGGCCGGCAAGCCGCGGCCGGCGTGATCTCCGAAGCCTGCGCCAGGCTGGTGTTCGCCGCAGTGCTGCAGCAGGTGGGGCAGGCGCAGGCCGCACAGATGGCCGGGGCCGCCACCCCGGCGGCCGCCCCGGGCGAAGGAGTTGCCGTACCGGTGATGGGCGGCCAAGGACCGTCCGTGCAGCCCCTCCCCATCCAGGGGCAGATGCTCAAGATCGAAAACGTCGTCACGCCGAGCCAGGTGACGCCGACTCAACCGCAACAGAGTCCGCAGGCGACCCCGGCCCAGGTGCCCGAGCAGGCGCCCGAGCAGGCGCCGCTCCTTGTTTCCACGGAAGCCCAGCCCAACCAGACTCGCAGCAACAGCGGCATCGGCGGCAGCCAGCAACCAACGCCAGCGGCCGAAGCGAAACCCCTTGAGGCCGTACTCGATCCCACGGCGCCGGCGGAACATCCGGCGGTCGCCGCAACCGTGTCCCCGTTGCAGGGCCAGCAGCAGGCGGCGGCCGCAAGCGTGGCGGCGCCCGATCACGGCAAAGTGGTCGAGACCTACAAGACCGGCCAGAAGCAGAACGGCCGGCGCGAACCGGCCTCAACGGCACCCACCCAGGCCGGCAAACTGAACCAGACGCAAACGGCTCACGGGGATGCGGCAGCCGCATCGAGAGCAGCCGACGGCGCGGCATCCGTGCATTCTCAGACCACCGTCGCGGAGGGGCCGGCCAACCAGGCCTCCGACCATCCGCTGGTCAAGGCAGCCGAGGCTTCCGTCCAGAATGCGTCGCGGGGGACCCCGCAGGCCGAGCAAACGCAACAGGCCGCCGAGACGCCCGTCGCGGACCAGATCGTCCAGTCCATCCGGGCCGCCGGCGCAAGGGTCAACCAGCAGATCGTCGTCAACCTCACGCCGCCCGAACTGGGCAAGGTGCGCGTGACGCTCCGGTCGTCGGGCCACGAGATCCGGGGCGTCCTGGAGGCGGACAACCCCGACACCCTGCGGCGCCTGGAGCGCGAGGCCGCGGGCCTGACCCAGCGCCTCGGCGACGCGGGCCTGGACGTGCGCCGGATGGACGTCGTCATGACCCGCCAGGACGGCCAGGCGGCGTCGCAGAACCCCCATGCGAGGGACGGAAGCCGGCAGCACCCGGACGCGGGATCCGATTCCACGAGCCGCGCCGCCCCGGCCGCAGGCCAGGGTTCGCCCGAAGAAACTACCGCCGCCGGCATGGACGCCGTTACGTCCGGCAGCATCAACGTACGAATCTAAGGTAGGGAGAAGACTATGGCATCTGCCGTCAACAGCATCACGGATGCAAACCAGCAACGGATCAATTACCTGAATCTCCTGATCGCCCAGATGCGCAACCAGAATCCGCTGGAGCCCATGGACAACAACCAGATGGCCACGCAACTGGCGCAGATCTCCCAGTTGGACCAGTTGGAGTCGTTGAACGGGTCGTTCAAGGACGTGCTCAGCGCCACGCGGATGACTTACGCCGCGTCCCTCATCGGCAAGACGGTCACGTTCCTGCCGGCGGGCCAGACGGCGCCGATCACCGGGCGGGCCACGAGCGTGGAACAACTCGACGGCGAACCCGCCGTGCGCGTGGGCACGAACGTTGTGAAAGTGAGCAATCTGCTGAGCATCAGCGAATGAGCGTGTCGCCCCCGCCACGGCGGGCAAACGGAGGAGAGGCAAAATGAGTAATGCACTGCTGGCAGGCGTTTCGGGGTTGCAGTCGCACCAGACGATGCTCGACGTCACGGGCAACAATCTGGCCAACGTGGATACGTACGGCTTCAAGTCGAGCCGCGTCACGTTCGGCGAACTGCTGGCCCAGACGATGCGCGAAGCCACACAGGCCACCGCCGGCGTCGGCGGCACGAACCCGCAGCAGGTCGGGGCAGGCGTGAAGGTGGCTTCCATCGACCGTAACATGTCCCAGGGCAGCCTGATCTTCACCGGCCAGTCGCTCGACATGGCCATCGAAGGCGCCGGGTACTTCACCCTGAACGACGGCCAGCAAGACGTCTACACCCGCGTCGGCGCCTTCGCCGTGGACGCCAACTTCAACCTGGTCGACCCCAGTTCGGGCGATCGCGTTCAGCGTATCGGGTCGGAGGGCGTCGCCGAAGGCTTCCAGAACGCCTCGTCCGCCGACATCCGCATCCCGTACGACGTGGCCCTCCCGGCCAAGGCGACAACGACCGTCGTCTTCAGCGGCAACCTGAGTTCCGACGATAACAGCACCTCCGCCACCAATCTCCTGACCAGCGAAATCTCGTACACGGTGGACGGCGGCATGGCCACGAAGGACTCCCTCCTTTTCGACCTCGACCAGGCGCAGGGCCTCGCGGCAGGCGACACCATCGCCATCACCGGTACCACCGCCGACGGCACGGCCGTCAGCACCACCTTGACCCTGGCCGCCGGCACGACCGTCGACGACCTGCTGAGCGCCATCACGGCCGCGTTCCCCGGGTCCACGGCCTCCTTCTCGAACGGCGATATCAAGTTGACCGACACCAAGGCCGGCTACAGCCAGGCGGACCTGAACCTCGCCTACACCGGCGCCGGCGAACTCACCCTGCCCAATTACTTCAAGATTCAGCAGGCGGGCGGCGAACGAACCATCAACACCAATGTTGAAATCTTCGATTCCCAGGGCGTCGGCCACGTCCTCTCCGTCGCTTTCGTCGCCACCAAGGAGCCGAACACCTGGGACGTCGTCCTGGCCGGCATGACGGGTGACGGCTTCATGGATGACCGGCGCGTCAAGGGCGTCACGTTCGGGGCCGACGGGGCGTACCGCGGGCTGACCGGCACGGACGACACCACGTTCCGCGTCCGCTACGGGTCTGACGCCGGCAACGTTCAGGACGTCCAATTGAACCTCGGCGAGCCGGGCCAGTTCAACGGACTGTCGCAGTTCGGCGGCACCTCCACGGTGGCGGCCAGCGGCCAGGACGGCTACGGGGCCGGCTACCTGTCGAACCTCTCGGTCAGCCGCGACGGCATTCTTGTCGGCATGTTCACCAACGGCGTGCGGCAGAACATCGCGGCCCTGAAACTGGTCACCTTCCAGAACCCGGCCGCCCTCGAGAGCGTCGGCAACGGCATGTTTTCCGCGTCGGCCAACTCCGGCGACCCGCTGCCCACCAGGGCGCAGTCGGGCGGCGCGGGGTCGGTCAACGGCGGGTCGCTCGAGAAGTCCAACGTCGACATGGCCAGCGAGTTCGTCAACCTCATCCAGGCGCAAAACGGCTACCAGGCCAACGCCCGCACCATCCGCGTAGCGAACGACATGCTGCAGGAACTGGCCTCCCTCATCAAGTAAGCGGCCCGGCCTTCAGCGGAGGTGGCGACATGATACTGCACGCGATTATCCTGGCGGCCCTGACGCCGTTGGAGCGGTTCGCCGCTCTCAAGCCGGCCGACAACGCCGTGTCGGCCGGCCCGGATACGCTGTGGACCGTGTGGCTACCCGTCGCCTTTGCCGGCGCCTGCGGCGTCGCACTGGTCACGTGGTATGTCGTGCAGTGGCTTCGGACGGAGAAGGTCGACGAATTCGCGGCCGCGGCCAACCGGCTGGGCCTGGCCAATGAAGAACGGGCCGTGCTGAGTCGGGTCGCTACGGCCGCCGGAATGAAGGACGCCGCACCCATCTTCACCACGGAGGAGAAATTCAACAAAGGGCTGGAGGTCTTCATGGCCGGCCCCCAGGTGGGCGGCATGTCCGAGCAGGCGCGCCAGCACCTGACGCAGATTATCGGCGCACTTCGCAAGAAACTCGGCTTCCAGGAAAGGTCCACGGAAAAGGCCTCCAAGCCGCCCCAGAGCGTTCCGATACCGGCCGGCTGCCGCGTGCGGATCACCATGCCCGCCTGCCCCGACCAGGTCGAAGCACTGGTCGTCCAAGCCGGGGAGGATGAAGTCGTCGTTCAACTGCCCGTGCCGCTCGATTCCCCCGTGGGCCAGACCTGGCGTCTCCTGTGCGCCTCGCTGGGCACGGCCTGGGAATTCGACGCCACGGTCGCCGAGGTCGGCGCCAACGGCGTGCGTTTGAAGATTCTCGGCCAGCCGCGCGCGATCAACCATCGCCGGTTTGTGCGGGCGCCGACCCACAAGCCGATCTACCTGGCCCCCTATTCGTTCGCGGACGAGTCCGGGCAAGGAAAACTGCCGGAGTTCATCCAGGGGACGCTGGTCGAGATCGGCGGGCCGGGCCTGCGGATCCATTCCAAGGTCCAAGCCGCCCCCGGCGACCGCATGTTGGTCGTGGTGACCCTGGCCGACAAACGTGTGGTGCGCGGCGTGGGAACGGTCCGCCGCTGTTCGCCGTTCTGGGAAACCGTGGTTGAAATCGGCGGCCTGAAGGAAAACGAACTGAACGCCCTCGTGCGAGAGACGCTCACGGCCCTGAAGCAGGACGAAGCCAACAGTGAGAAGGCCGAAAAGGCCGAGAGACAGGCCACACCGGCAGCCGCACCTGCAACCGAACCGACGCCTGCGCCGGCGGCTCAACCTGCGGCCGAGCCGCGGCTGAACACGGCGCCCCTGGTCACGCGGAACTAACCATGATCGATTCCACACAATCCTACGCCTCGGCCCAGGATGCCCTGACCAAGCAGTACCAGGCCATCACGCAGAACCTGGCCAACGCCGGCACGGTGGGCTACAAGCGCATCCAATGCGAAGTTCAGGCCGGCGGCGCCGGGGCAAAGAGCAGCGGGTCCGTCGCCGGAAAACTTTCCCTCGACCTCACGCAGGGCCACCTGGTCCAGACCGGCCGGGCGCTGGACCTGGCGTTGAACGGCCCCGGCTTCTTCGTCCTGGAGACCCCGAAGGGCAACCTGTACACCCGCCACGGCGTGTTCCAGGTCAACGCCCAGGGGCAACTGGTGGACTCGTCCGGGCGCACGGTCGCCGGCGAATCGGGCCCCCTGATCCTCTCGAATGGCGCGTCCGAATCGCTTAACGTGACGGCGGACGGCCGAATCTTCGCGGGCAAGCAGGAACTCGGCAAACTCCGCGTCGTCGAGTTCGAGAAGGCCCCGGACATGGAACCTGCCGGGCAATGCACCTACCAGGCTCGCGACAAGGCGACCCCGGCGGCGGCAGTCAAAACCACCGTCCAGCAGGGCTTCCAGGAAGCCTCGAACGTCAACGTGGTCGACGAACTCGTCGGCCTCATCACCGTCTCGCGGTTATACGAAGCCAACGCCAAGAGCCTCCGCTCGCAGGACGACCGCTATAAGAACCTCCTGCAAGTGGCCATGGGTTAGCCCGGAAGGAGCACCCGATGTTACGCGCGTTTTCAACGGCCGCAACGGGCATGAACGCCCAGCAGATGATCGTGGACACCATCGCCAACAACCTTGCCAACCTCAACACGGTCGGGTTCAAGCGCAGCCAGGTGGACTTCCAGGACCTGATGTACCTGCAAATGGCGGAGGCCGGCCGCGAGGTCGCCTCCGGCGTCATCGCGCCCAGCGGCCTGGAACTGGGCTGCGGCGTGCGCCCGGCCTCGACGATGAAAGTGTTCAGCCAGGGCGAAGCCGAGAACACCGAACGCCCCCTGGACGTCATGATCGAAGGCGACGGCTTCTTCCAGGTGACCATGCCCAACGGCGAACTCCGGTACACCCGCGACGGGTCCCTGAGGCTCAACGCCACCGGCAACCTCGTGACCTCCAGCGGCCACGCGCTGTCGCCGGCCATCACGATTCCCACCGACGCCCGGAGCGTCAGCGTCGGCCAGGACGGCACCATCACGGTATTCGCCGGCACCGCCAGCACGCCGACGAACGTGGGCCAGATTCAACTGGTCCGGTTCGTCAACGCGTCCGGCCTGCGGGCGGAAGGCGAGAACCTCCTCGCCGAAACGCCGGCGAGCGGCCAGCCGAAAATCGGCACCGCCGGCGAAGACGGCCTGGGCACCCTCCGCGCAGGGTTCCTCGAACGGTCCAACGTCCAGATGGTGCGGGAACTCGTGAACCTCATCACGGCCCAGCGGGCCTACGAGATCAACTCCCGGGCCATTCGCGCGGGCGACGACATGCTGACGACCGCGAACCAGTTGGTCAGGTAGAAACTTTCATGATACGCACAAGCATGCTATCCCTGGTGGTGCTGGCCGCCCTGGCGGGCGCCGCGCGAGGCGCGGAGCCCACGCTCCAGGTCCACCTGCCGCGGGCCATCCAGGTCGATGGCGACGCGCTTTCGCTCGGCATGATCACGGTCATCCGCGCCGCCGGCGAGACGATGACGCAGGAGGTCTCCGCGATTCCGATGGGCCGGGCGCCCCTGCCGCGCGAGGAAATCACCCTCGACCGCGCGACGATCCTCGGGCGGCTGGCCAGCCATGGAATCCCCGCGTCCCAGGTTCAGATGTCCGGGGCCGACAAGGTCGTCGTCGGGCGCAAGGACACCGTCATTGCGGCCGAGGAAATCCGGAAGGCCGCCGAAACGCTGCTGGCGAAGACCCGGCCCAGCCCGGCCGGCGCACGGTGGCGCGTCTGCCGCGAACCGAAGGACGTGGTGGCGCCCGCCGGCGGGCAGGTCAGCCTCGAAGCGCGGCCGGCCGACCGCAAGGTGACCGGAGAGGCGGAGATCGAAGTGGCCGCGCTGGTGGGCGGGCGATTGGCCGGCACCCGGACGGTCGTATTCCGGCTGGCCTACGAGCAGTGCGAGGCCGTGGCCGCGGTGGACATTCCTGCCGGGGCCGTTCTGACGCCGGAGAACGTGACGGTCCGCACGACGACGTCGGACCAGACGCCGCCGGCCAACTGGACGCCGCCGTTCGGCCAGGTGGCGGTGCAGCCGCTGCGGGCGGGCGCGGTCATTCGCCCCGCCCAGGCCCGCACGCCGCAACCGGCGACCAACGTCCGCCGGAGTTCAACCGTCCTCATGCGGATCCACGGCAGCGGCTATGCGCTCACGGCGCTCGGCCAGGCGCTTGACGACGGCTGTCCGGGCCAGTGCATCCGCGTGCGCAACGTCGATTCGTCCCGTGTCGTCATGGCCAAGATCAACGCCGACGGGTCGGTGGAACCCCTGGTCGAAGAGGTGAAGAAATGAAACGCTCCATTGCCGTGGTCATCGTTCTGGCGCTGGCAGCCGTCCCCGCCGCGAGAGCCGGCTCCATCTGGGGCAAGGCGAGTTCCGGCGCCGCGGTCGTGCGGACCTACGAGGACGACACAGCCCGCCGCGTGGGCGACGTCCTGACGATCGTCATCAACGAGAAAAGCAACATCGACAACCAGACCAAGCGGAAAAATGAGAAGAAACTCGATCGCAATATCACGTCCTCCGGCACGGTCAACCTGAACGACCTGACCCAGTGGTGGGGCAAGCCGAACGGCCCGGGCGGCAGCGTGTTTACGCTGCCCTCGATCAACGCCACCACGGCGGCCGACACGAAATTCGAGGGCGACGCCGACCTCCAGGCCGACCGCCTGGTGACCGACCGCATTACGGTAACGGTGCACGACGTGCTGCCCAACGGCAACCTCGTCATCATGGGCAGCCGGCGGCGAAACGTGCATGGCGACGAACAGGTCATCTGCGTCAGCGGCATCGTGCGGCCGAGCGACATTACGTTCACCAACACCGTCGGCAGCGAGCAGGTGGCCGAGTTCCACATGGTCAACGTCATCAAGGGGCCGGAGAACCAGTTCACGAAGCCCGGATGGATGGGACAGATCCTCAACTTCCTCAGCCCGTGGTAATAGCGAGGGTGCCATGAAACGCCTGATGGTCATAGTCATCTTGATTGTGACGCTCGCCGCGCCCGCGTGGGCCGAACGCATCAAGGACATCGTCGACATCAAGGGCGTCCGGTCCAACCCGCTCCAGGGGTACGGCCTGGTCGTCGGCCTCAACGGCACCGGCGACGATTCGCCGGTCGCCCGGCGAATGCTGACGAACCTCCTGCGCCGGTCCGGCCTGGTCATGACCCCCGCCGACGTTTCGAGCAAGAACGTCGCCTTCGTTACCGTGACAGCCGAGTTGGGCCCCTTCTCCCGCTGCGGCACGACGCTCGACGTTACCGTCTCCGCCACCGGAACCTCCACCAACCTCCAGGGCGGCACGCTGCTGCTGACCCCCCTCCAAGGCGCCGACGGGCAGGTGTACGCGGTGGCCCAGGGGTCGCTGACGCTCGGCGGATTTGCCGCGTCGGGGCAGAAGAGTTCCGTCTCGCAGAACCATGCCACCGTCGGGCGCATTCCGGCAGGTGCAACCGTGGAGCGTGAGGAACTGGCCACGTTCGTGGATGAGAGCGGGGCCCTCACGCTGAGCCTCCGCAACGCCGACTTCTCCACGGCCGAAGCGGTGCGGACCGCCATCAACGGCGCCTATCCCGCCGCAGCCGAGACCATCGATGGCGGAACCGTGCGGGTCCGCGTGCCGTCCGACCTGCCGCGCAAAGAGTTGGCGGCCCTGGTGGACAAGATCAGCAACCTCGACGCCAAGGTCGACTCGCCGGCCGTCGTCGTCATCAACGAGCGGACGGGCACCGTCGTGGTCGGCCAGAACGTGGGCATCTCGATGGTGGCCATCTCGCACGGCAACCTCTCGATCATCACGCAGGAGAAGGAAGACGTCAGCCAGCCGATGCCGTTCTCCCGCACCGGAACGACCGAAAAGACCCAGCGCACCGAGATCACCGCCGTGGAGGAAATGGGCGGCCTGCACGTCGTGCCCAAGCAGGTGTCCGTTGCGGAACTGGCCCGCGCCCTGAACGCCATGGGCCTCTCGCCGCGGGACCTGATCTCCATTTTCGAGGCCCTGCGGCAAGCGGGCGCCCTGCAGGCTCAACTGAAGGTCATGTAACCGGCGCCACAATTGTGTAGGGGCGAGGCATGCCTCGCCCGAGGAAGTCTCAAAAGCGTGCGGGCGAGGCATGCCTCGCCCCTACAACAGAGATTACAGGACAATCATGGATAACCTGGATCTGGGTCTGAAACCCGTCGCGGGAGCAAGCCTGGCCAGCCCCCTGGACCTGGCCGGGGCCGCCAAGGCGGCCCAAAGCGGTCAGGGCGCCGAGATCGAGAAGGCCGCGCGCGACTTCGAGTCCGTGCTGCTGCACCGCCTGTTCGAGGAAATGCGGCGGACGATCCCGGAGTCGGGGCTCCTGGAGTCGAGCGTCAACGACCAGGTCCAGGGAATGTTCTGGATGTACATGGCGCAGGAAGTCGCCGCCAAGGGCGGCATCGGCCTGGCGAAAGAACTGGCCCGGCAGTTCCGTCGCCTGATCGACGCCGCGGCCCAGGCCGCGCCGCCAAAGGTTGAAGCCAAACTATGACAACCCCTGAAGTCAAAACGCTGGTGGGCGAATACCTCGCCGTTCTCGACGAGGAAACGCACCTGCAGGAAGCCGCCGTCGGGCACCTCAAGCGCCTGTCCGCGGCCATGGCTTCCCGCGACGAGCAGGCCCTGGAAGGCCTTTTCAAGGAGGCCGACGAGGGCCACGAACGGCTCGCTCAAGTGGAGGTGCGGCGCCGGGCGACCGCCGACCGCCTGGCCGCCGCACTCCGCTGCCGCAGCGAGGGCCTGACGCTGAAACGTCTGGTCCGGGAGTTGCCGGCGCCCGAAGGCCAGGCCGTCGAAGGATGCCGCCGGCGCCTCCAGGCGCTGGCGGAGGAAACGCGCCGCCAGCACTTCAGGACGGTCGCGATGCTGGGGGAAAGCGCCCGCCTCAACCGTGCCCTGCTCACCGGCCTGCTTGCCGATGCGGGCGGCACGGCAACCTACGGCGCCAGCGGCAGGAGGTCGCCGCGGCGGCCGGCGGACCACCTGCTCGATGCGAGGTCATGATCAATGTCCGACATGTCTATCGGCGTAAATGGCATGCAGGTTGCCCTGAAGATGATCGAGGTCGTCGGCAACAACATGGCCAATGCAGCCACCGAGGGCTACCACCGCCAGGAAGCCGTGATCGTGCCCCTCTCGTCGGGCTCAGGCCAGGGGCTCCAGGTGGGCGGCGGCGCCAACGTGACTCAACTGCGCCGTCAACTGAACGACGTCGTCGAAAAGGAAATCCTGCGCCAACAACCGCTGCTGGCCAACGTAAGCCAGGAACTCGACACGCTGCAAACCGTCGAAAGCGTCTTCAACGACTTGTCGTCCCAGGGGCTGGGCGCGTCGCTCGATGCGTTCTTCAACAGCCTGACGGAACTCTCGGGGCAACCTTCAAGCCCCACGCTCCGGGACCAGGCCGTCTGGGCCGCCGACGGGTTGGCGATCCAGTTCCACAACATCTCCGCGGCCTTGACCAGCACGGAAACCAACCTCGGTGCCGAGGCCTCCAACCTGGCCGACCAGGTCAACAACATGACCTCCGAAATCGCCGACCTCAACAGCCGCATCCGCGAGTTGTACTACCGCGGCACTGTCGACAACAACCTCCTCGACCGCCGCGACCAGAGCGTCTCCAAGTTGTCCGAACTGATAGACGTTCAAGTCACCCACCAGACCGACGGCGCGGTCAACCTGACGGTCGGCGGAACCGCCCTGGTCGTTCGCGACCGGGCCAGCGCGATCGCATTGGGCCACACCCCCGAGGGCGACCGCTGCCTGACGCTCGCGGTCGCCGCTAGCGCGCCGCTTCAGGTGGAGGGGGGCCGCCTGGGGGCCATCCTGAATCTGACCAACCATACCCTTCCCGGCCTGCAAGACAGTCTCGACACCCTCGCCCAGGAGATTATCCGGGGCATCAACGAGGTGCACGTGCAGGGCCTCGGCATTGCGGGCTCGTTCGATCGGCTGGAAGGCTGGCGCGTCGAGAAGCAGCCATTGGCCGCCTGGGTCCCGCCGCTCACAGACGGCGAGGTCCAGGTGCGCATCACCGACACGGCAACAGGCGAAACGGTCCGCCACAGCGTGGCGATCGATCCCTCCACCGACACCCTGGACGACGTGGCGGCCCGGCTCGACGCCCTGACCGGCGTGAAAGCGTCGGTGATCGACTCGCGTCTCCACCTCGAGAGCGAGCCCGGATACCACTTCGACTTCTCCGCCGCCTTGCTGCCAAGGCCGTCCTCCAGCAGCCTGACGGGTGCGGCGCAGCCTACGCTCTCCGGGACTTATACCGGCGCCGCCAACCAGACCCTCACGTTCACCGTCGCGGGGGCCGGCGGCAACGTCGGGGTGACCGACGGGCTGGCCGTCCGGGTCACCAACGCCGGCGGGGACCTCATCACGACCCTGAACGTGGGCAGCGGTTACGCCGCCGGCGACACCCTGGAGGTCGCCGACGGCATCCGGGTGGCTTTCGGCGCCGGAGACCTCCGGGCGGGCGAGACGTTCGGCGTGGATGCGATTGCCGACGCCGACACGTCGGGCTTCCTGTCCGGCGCGGGGCTGAACACGTTCTTCCGCGGCAATTCGGCCGCCAACATCAACATCATGGACGACCTGCGCGAATCGTCGGCCCGCCTGGCCACGGCGGCCACCTTTGAAGGCACCGACAACCTCAACACCAGCCGGATGGCCGCGGTCGGCAGTACCGTCAATGCGGCGCTGGACGACGCCACGCCCGGCGACTACTTCCGGAAGATGGTGACCGGCCTCGGCCAGCAGATCGCCCTTCGGCAGGGCCGCCAGGACGGGTTCAATAACGCCCTCCAGCAACTGTCGAAACAACGCGACGACGCCAGCGGCGTGGACCTGAACGAAGAGGCCGCGCGGCTGCTCGCCTGCGAGCAGTTGTTCCAGAGCATGGCCAAGTACCTCGTGGCGGTGGACAAGGCCCAACAGACGCTGTTCGACATCATCACAGCCTCCTGACAAGGGCCCTTCGGATCAACGGTGAACGATCATGGGTGGATGGGCATCAATCTACAACAGTACGCGTGACTCCCTGCGGTTCCAGGCCCAGGAGATCGCCCGCCTCCAGGAAATGGCGGCCACCGGCAGCCGCGTCAACCGGGCTTCGGACGCGCCCGCCGACGCCATGAGGATCCTTCAGTACCGCTCCGCCGCCAATACCCTGGAGGTCTACGGCAAGAACCTCCAATCCGTCACCGACGTGCGGGAGTCCGCCGCCAACGTGTTCGATAGCCTCTCCACTTCCATGTCCCGCGTCCGTACCCTCGCCGCCCAGGCGGACAGCGGCACGTACTCGGTCCGGGACCGCACGCCTATCGCCCAGGAGATCGATGCGCTCCTCGAGCAGGCCGTCGCTTTTGCAAACACCAACGACCGCGGCCAGTACATCTTCGGCGGCGGCTCCGCGCAGGCGCCCTACGTCGTCCGGCGCGAAAACGGCCGCATCGTCGGCGTCGACTACGTCGGAGGCTCTCAGAACCAGTCCGTTCCTGTCGTGGCAGGCGTGGAATACGGCACCATTTTCGTCGGCAACGAGGTCTTCCAGTCGACCGGCCGCAAGCCGCCCGTCTTCCTCGGTCAAACGGGCGCCAAGCCGGGCTCGGGCACCTCGAACGTCCGCGGCGACGTCTGGCTGACCGCCACGCACGAATCGACCTCGTACCAGGGCGCCAGCGGGATCGCTGCCGGCGCCTCTTCCGCCGCGGGTGACACAATCCTCGGAACGCACCACACGCTGACCGTCGACCAAGCCGGCCAAACACTTCGCCTGGACCAGGGCGCCGCGGTGGCGTTCACCGGAACCGAGACCGACCTGAAACTGACGAACGAGTCCGGCGACATCGTGTACGTGGATACCCGCAGCGTCCAGGCAGGGTTCCAGGGCGACGTGCAGATCGACGCCACAGGCCGGCTCTCCATCGACGACGGCGCCACGTCCGTGTCGGCCGCCTCCGGCTCGAATGTGGCCGTCACCGATTCCCGCAGCGGCACAATCCTATACGTCGACACGACCGCCATGGATCGCGTCGGCACCGAGCCGGTCCACTCCGGCGGCACGTACGACGTCTTCAACGCCCTGATCAGCGTCCGCGACGCCGTCTTGAACAACCACGGCATGTCGGCCGCCCAGCAGACGGCCTGGCTCGAAAAGGCCATGGACGGGCTGACGGAAGCGTCGGACGGCCTCACGCAGGCCGTGACGTCCAACGGCGCCCAACTGCAAGTCATGAGTTCGCTGAAGGACAGCACCAAGAACATGTCCGATAACTCCCGGCAGCAGGCCGACGCCCTCGAAAACGCGGACATCATCGACGTGGCCAGCGACCTGGCCCGCCGCCAGGTGCTGTACGAAATGTCGCTGTCCACCGCCTCCAGGCTCTTATCGATGTCGTTACTGAATTACATGTAACGTCCGGCGCGCTTCCGTATCGCGGAAAGGCAACCGCCTCATGCAAGTGACTCTCGTCCTCTCGCGGATGTTCGACAACACGAGGTCCTTCGGCCGCACCCTCGCGGAGAACATCGGGGTGCCGGTGGTCCTGCTGAAAGGCGACACGCCCCTGGAACTCGGCGTGCGCGCCATCCACAACTCGCGCCGCGTCTGGTTCGAGGGCGCCGGCCCCCTTCTCCTGGCATTGGCGGCCGCACCCCCCTCCTGGCGGCTGCCAAAGGCTTGCCTGAGGGTGGGCCCGGATGAAATCGCCGCCCTTCCCCTGCCCGGCCTCTGGTCGGTGGTCTCGGACCTCCTCGTCTCGAGCCGGGAGGCCGCGCAGGCGGTCCGGGCCCTCGACCGGAGCCGCCGGCAGCCCGGCGCCAGCGCGCCGCCGGTGGGCCGCATCCACGTTCTCGATACCGATCCCCGTCAGCACATCCTGGGCGCCGCCGCGGCGGGCGAAGACCTGACCCGGTTGCTCAGGATCGCCGCCAAACCGCCGGGCGACGTCGGCCGCGAGGTCTGGAAATCCATCTACATGGCCGGAGACCTGTGCAAGGGCCGCGTGCTGCTGATGGGCGAACCGCCTCAGGAACTCAAGGACCACCTGGCCCGCTCTTGCGGGCTGGAGATCGCCGCCGATACCCCCACAGACACAACCCAGGTGAACTCGATCGTGTTCTGGCAGGACACGCCGATCGACCTCAACAGCCCGGATGCCCGGCGCTGCCGCACACGCCTGGCGCCCGATGGCAGCTTCGTGATCGTTGCCCCCAGGATTCAGGCCCAGGCCCCTCCCGGCGTCGGCTCCGGCGACATGGAGCAAAACGCTGAGGAGAACCTGGAAGTCTCCGCACAAACACCCGAGGGCGGCGCCAAGGAGGCGTCTCCCCCGCCGGAAGCCGCCCCTGCCGAACCCGAAACACCCTCGGTCCTGGTCCGGCCGCTCGACCCGCTGATCACGGTCGTCGTGCCGGTCTACAACGACGCCGACTGCGTCGGCCAGTGCATCAGCAGCCTCCGGGCGCAGACCTGGCGCGACCTGGAAATCCTCGTCATAGACGACGGGTCCACCGACGACACGGCCCAGGCCGTTGCCAAGCATTTGAACGACCCGCGCGTACGATATCTGTACAAGCCCCACTCGGGCCGGCCCGAAACGAGAAACCTGGGCATCCAGGAGGCCAGGGGCGCCTACGTCGGCTGGCTGGGCAGCGACGACGAGGCGTTCCCGAACCGCATCCGGCTTCAGGCCGAGGCTATCCAGCAGAACCCGGCCATCGACATCGTGCACGGCGACGGGTTTATCATCCGGCCGGACGGCAACCTGCATGAGATGCGGCGGTACCGGCCCATCACGGCCGAGGAGTTCCCGAGGATGCTGATGGCGGGATTCTCGGGGGTTTGCCCCATTCTTGACACCACGGCCGTCATCCGCCGGGGGCTATATCAGCGCCTGGGCAACTACGACGCCTCATTCCTGCGGTGCCAGGACTACGACTTCTACATCCGCACCGCCATGGCCGGAGACGTCGTTTACCACCACGTGCCGCTGGCCCTTGTGAGGGTGCACACGCACACATTCGGCCCCGAGCGTCGGCGTCTGGCCACCGAGTTTTACACCCGCCTGGTGCTGAAGATGATCGGCTTCTTCGGGCCCGAGCGGCTGATGAAGCCCGTGGCACGCGATTTGCACTTTTCCCCTGACCTGGCAATGGCGGAGTACCTCGTGCCCATCGTCAAAGCCCTCGGCCTGGGCCCGGGCAACACGCTCTTTGAAGAGGCGATGAAGTACCTGGAGCGCGCCCGCCGGAGCCCGGGCGTCGACGACCGTCGCGAGGCGTACCGCCTCTTGTCGGTGGTCGCCCGCGCCAGAGGAAACGAGGGCCTGGCGGAGCGCTACCTCGCAGAGTCTCGAAACGCCGCGGCGGCCGTAACCGCATAGCAGATTGCGCAAGGGAATGGGGGCCGGTTCGCCAAGGACCAGCAAGGTACAAGGAGATACGCGTGATGACGACCGATCCGAGGCAGCCGGAGGAGTTCGCCCAAGCCCGCCAGTTGGCCGATGAGGGGCGGCACGCCGAGGCGCTGGCCGTCCTCCGGCAGATCCTCAGCCGCCGCCCCGATGACGGCGAGACGCTCAACGACGCCGGCGCCCTGCTTTACGCCATAGGCCATTTCGACGAGGCCGCCCGGCACCTCCAGCGCGCCGCCGACTGCATGCCCGACGACCCCGGCCAGCCCCTGTGGAACCTGGCCGAGGTGTACCTGGCCGCAGGCCGGCCGGCGGAAACGCTCAACCTGTTCAACGGCCTGGCCCAGGCCGGCCTGCTGACGGCCGATCTGGCCAACCGCACCGCCACCGCCCTGCTCAATGGGGGCAACCTGGCCGACGGCATCGAGGCCCTCATCGAGTCCTTCCGCGCCTCGCCCCAGCAGAAACTGCTGCTGCCGATGTACGAACACGTCCGCAGCCTGCGGCCGAAGGTCGCCTTCTTCTGCGAAAACAAAGACACGAAGTTCATGAACGACATCTACGCCTTCTCCTCCGCACGCTTCGAGACGCGATTCACCCAGAGCAGCGATCCGGCCGAGATCGCCGCCATGCTCCAGTGGTGCGACATCGCCTGGCTGGAATGGTGCACGCCGCAGGCCATCGTGGTGTCCAGGCTCCCCAAGATGTGCCGCACCATCGTCAGGCTGCACCGGTACGAAGCGTTCC
>Ga0315280_10006211_pt1 | contig 16602 bp, 14 predicted proteins | sample YL17G06_40_MG_FD_203697 | JGI IMG/M metagenome (GOLD analysis project Ga0315280, IMG submission 203697) | Sediment microbial communities from Yellowstone Lake, YNP, Wyoming, USA - YL17G06_40 | ecosystem: Environmental > Aquatic > Freshwater > Lake > Sediment | place: USA: Wyoming | collected...
CGGGGACCACGTTCGCCTTGCTGCATTACGAAGAGGCCATCAGTCAAGCGATGGCGGGTGACGTGGTTTACTGTGATCCACCCTACAGCCATAGCCAGACCATACTATACGGCGCGCAGTCATTCGACCTAGCTCATCTCTTCGAGGTGATCGCACGCTGCAAGAAGCGTCGTGTTTCTGTGGCGCTCAGCATCGACGGAACCAAGCGCTCAGGGGACTTCTTCTGCCACGTCCCCATTCCCAAGAGGCTCTTTGAGCGCGAGGCTTTCGTCAACTGTGGTCGGTCCATGCTCAGGCGCTTTCAAATGAACGGCAAGAGCCTGGAATCGGAGGTTGTGGCCGACCGTCTGCTACTCACCTATTAGCCCATTCTTGCGGCCTGCCTCCCAGCCGACGCTCCCGCCTGGCAATCGCGCCTCTTCTAATCTCTTTCAGCGTTGAAATAGCGACGCTACCGCGCCGAACGTGGCGCGACTTGCCAGTTGGCGTCGGAGGCCACGGCCCGAGCGGGCCGCAGCGTCCCCAGCACGGCCCCGCTGCCCAGGAAGGGCTCGAAATAGGTGCCGAAGCGGGCGGGGAAGTGCCGCACGATCTGGTGGGCGAACCGCTGCTTGCTCCCCACCCACTTCAGCAGTTGCAGCCGGAAGGGCTTCCCGCCTAGCACGTCTTTCACCTGCACCTCGTTGCTGTGTAGCAGAGGAAACGCCGTTTGGGAAGGTCGAAGTGCCCTTGACGTGCCCCCCCAATTCCTACTAAAAGGCTGTCCGGAAAGCTCCCCTCTCCATTTGGGAGAGGGGCGGGGGTGAGGGTATGGCGAGGCTGGGCGAGTGAGGAAGTTACGTTGCCAGTGAATCACCCTCACCCTAACCCTCTCCCAAAGGGAGAGGGGACCGATCGAACGCGCTTTCCGGACAGCCTCAAAGCGGCTCCATCGTGCCGGCCATGAGGTCAACCCCGGCTACGCCTTCGACCGTCGCTACGGCGCCTTGGGTGCGCCCGGCTCGATGGCCCGGCCGGCTCACTCGCTTCGCGGTTTCTTCGCCAGCCGAGGCGCTGGGGGCGTGGGCGATCTGGGCGGGGATGTCCTTGGCGGCCCTGGGCTTTGCGGCCACCTTTGCCCTGGCGATGCCCTACGGCTACGACGAGTGGTCCTGGGTCCCCTTCGTGACCGGCGCCCAGCCCGTCACGCTCCCCTGGCTCTGGTCGCAGCACAACGAGCACCGGATGGTGCTCCCCCGCCTGATCTACCTCGGGCTGGGCGGCTTGACGGGCTACGACTTCCGCGCCGGGGCGCTCTTTAACGTGATCGCCCTAAGCGTCCTGGCGGCGGCGCTGATGCTCGCGGCCCGGGCCATCCGCGGCCGCACCACCCTCTGCGACGCCTTCTTCCCCTTGGCCGTTCTCCACTGGGGCCAGGGAGAAAACCTCCTCTGGGGCTTTCAGCTCAACTTCGTCACCGCGGTCCTGCTGGCCGGGCTCGTCCTGGCGGAGGTTGCCCGCTGCGGTGAGCGGCTGCGGCTCCGCGCGGCGGTTTGGATCACGGCCTGCCTGGTTTGCCTGGGACTGTGCGGCACGTTCGGCCTGGCGTACTTGCCGGCGGTGGCCTGCTGGATCGCGCTGGCCGGGGTCCTCCGCCGGCGCGACCGCGACACCCGCGCCCGCCGCGACGCCACCATCCTCCTCTTGCTGGCCGCGCTGCCGGTGGCGCTGGTCGGCGTGTACTTCCTCGGATACCAGCGGCCGGAGCACCACGAGGCGCCGTCCGGGCTCGGGGCTGCGCTGCGGACCGGCCTCCAGTTCTTGAGCTACGGGATCGGGCCGGCGGCCAGGGAGGCCTGGCCGGTTTCCGGAGGGCTCACCCTGGCGGTCTGCGCGCTATTGGTCTGGCAGGGACAGCGGATACTGCGCGAGAAGCCCGAGGAACGGCTCCGCGCGGCCGGCTTCTTCTGTTTTCTGGGCGGGATCCTCTCGCTCGCGATGGGCATCGGCTGGGGCCGGTCGTTCCTCGGCCCCGACGCCGGCTTCGCCCCCCGCTACGTCACCCTGGCCGTGCCGCTCGTGTGCCTGGCCTATCTCCAGTGCGGGGCTTTCGCCGCCCCCAGGGCCCGAATTCGGGTCCAGCGGGTCCTGCTCGTCCTGATGTGCCTGCTGGTCCTGGTCAATGCCAGGAAGGGGCTGAAATATGCCGCGACGTTCCGTCACCCCGTGGCGGCCCTCGCCGCGGACGCCCGCGCCGGAGTCCCCCCGGAAATCCTCGTCCTCGAACACGGCGAGCGGCTCCGGCTGGCCCCCGCCGACTATTACGCCAGGCAGCTCCAGCGGCTCCGCGAGGCCCGCTTGGGCCCCTACCGCGACCGGCACGAGGGGGGCGGATCACACGCGCGCCACGGTCGTGCCGCTCAGCCGCCGGATCACGCGGCGCATCTCCAGCACGCTGATCGTCGATAGGACCTGGGAGACCGCCAGGCGGGTCGCGGCCACGATCGCGTCGATCGACGTGGCCTCGCCGCCGATCGCCGCAAGGACCTGCTGCTCCAGCTCGTTTAGGAGCAGCTCGGCGGGGTGGTGGACGACCTGGCCGTCTTCCCGCGGCGTGGGCCGGAAGAGCGGCCCCAGCTCTTCCAGGACGTCCTCGGGCGACCCGACCAGCTTGGCCCCGTCGCGGATCAGCCGGTGGCAGCCCCGCGACGAGCGGTCCTCGATCCGCCCCGGCACGGCGAACACCTCGCGGCCCTGCTCCATGGCGTGGCGGGCGGTGATCAGGGCCCCGCTGGCCTCCCCCGCCTCGACCACGATCACCCCCATCGACAGGCCGCTGATGATCCGGTTCCGCTGGGGGAAGCTGCCGGCCAGCGGCTCGAACCGCGGCGGGGACTCGCTCACCAGGGCGCCGCGGGCGGCGATCTCGGCCGCCAGCTCGGCGTGCTCGGGCGGGTAGACGTTGAGCACGCCGCTGGCCAGGACCGCGATCGAGCGGCCTCCCGCGGCCAGGGCCCCGCGATGGGCCGCCCCGTCGATTCCCCGCGCAAGCCCACTTACGACCGTCAGCCCGGCCCTCGCCAGGCTCCCGGAAAGCCGCTCCGCCTGACGCAGCCCGTACTGCGTCGGGTGCCGCGTGCCCACGATGGCAATCGCCATCCCGTCGGGCGGCTGGAGCTCGCCGCGGACAAAGAGCACGCCGGGCGGGTCGGGGATCTGACGGAGCAGGGCCGGGTAGCGCTCGTCGGTGTCCACGACGATCGCGACGCCATGCTCCCGGCAGAGGGCGATCTCCGCCTCGGCGTCGACCTCCCGCCGCGCCGCCACGATCCTTTCGGTCAGCTTCGGCCCGACCCCCTGGACGCTCCGCAGGTCGCTCGGCGCGGCTTCGAGCACCGCCTCCGCCGATCCGAACTTCTCCAACAGCGCCCGCCGCGTCCGCGGCCCCACCCCGGACACCAGCGCCAGCCGCAGCGCGGCGATCAGTTGCTCGTCGGGCGATCGTGGTTTCAATGGTTGGGGTTCATCCATAACGTCCGCCGGGGTGGCACTGCGGGCTAGTCAGCGAGGGAATGCCATAGCAATGCCCCAACATAGGTAACTGCCAACGCACATACGACGGTGGCACCATACATCCCGACCTTGCCAGAAAGATGCCGCCTTCCAACAATCCCCAAGGCCAACGCCAACAGTTCGGCAATGAAGCCAAAGCCAAGGCAGAGGTAGAAGTCGACGATTTCGGTCCCGAGGGACAGGTACATGCCGCCAAAGGTGAGCAGTAACCCGCCGATAATGAAGGGCAACAACAGCCCCGCGATGAAAAGGACAAGGGCACACCGGCCGATGAACAAACGCTCTCGGTCATTGGCGGCGTTCATAGACCTGACCTCCCGATGACTTCGCTGTTCGTGCAAAACCGACGAGACCACGGCGAAGCAGCTTACACGCGGACCAGCCCAGGACTGTTACTTGACGTCATTGCCGAGCATCTTGAGGATGTGCTTGGCGCCGTGACGAATCAGGACGCACCCAAGAGCCTCGATCGCCTTGACCAGGTCCGTCCGCTTCACGATATCATCAACTCCTCGACCTTGCGGATCCCCGGGATCTCGCCGCCGGCGACGTCGCGATAGAGGTCCTTGAGGTGCTCTTTGAGGTCCTCAAGCGATTCCCCCTGGGTCCAGTAGTCCGGATAGTCTTGGAGGTAGCCGACCCAGGCTCCGTCTTCCTCCCAGTAAACGATCTTCACGACTTGCATTGGCCCAACCTTAAGCAAAAGAGGTGCTCAAAGAGCACCCTACGACCCGGCCAGCCAACTCCCACCCTTAGTGTAGGGCGTAGCACCCGTCCGCGTCAACCGCGATCGCGCGGCAATCAAGCCGCTGCTCCATCAACGCTCGTATACCCCCTTGCCGCCGAGGTACGTGGAGAGGACTTGGACGTCCTTGACCTGGTCGACCGGGCAGGTGAGCAGGTCGCGGTCCAGGACGATGAAGTCGGCCAGCTTGCCCGGCTCCAGCGAGCCCTTCTGGTTCTCCTCGAACGTCAAGTAGGCGTTGTTGATCGTGTAGAGGCGGATCGCTTGCTCGCGGGTGATGGCCTGCTCGGGGTGGAGCGGCCGGTCGGTCCAGCGGGGCTGGCGCACGAGCGTGGTCCACATGCCGAGGAAGGGGCTGTAGCGGTTGATCGACCGCTCGGGCTCGATCTTCTGCATGTGGTCCGAGCCGCCGCCCACCACCACGCCCCGCTCGAAGAGGCTCTTGTAGGGCTGGAAGTAGGCCAGCCGGGCGTCGCCGAAATGGGCCGTCAGCGTGGCCCCGTCGAGATAGATCCACACCGGCTGCAGGTCGGCCACGATCCCCAGCTTGTGCATCTTCTCGATCGCCTCGGGCGTCATGAAGTTCGCGTGGCTGATGCAGGGCCGCTGCGCCCGGACGGGCAGCTCGCGGTCGACTTGCTCGTAGGCGTCCACCAGGGCGTGGACCGCGCCGTCGCCCACCGTGTGCGCCGTCGGCTGCAAGTCGTTTTGCATTGCCAGGCGGACGATCTTCACCAGCCGCTCCGGCGGGATGAACAGCAGGCCGCGGTACTGGGGATCGGTGATCGAGTAAATCTTGCTCACGCCCCAGGGCTTGAGCAGGTAGGCGCTGCCGGTGAGCATGCCGCCGTCGAGATAGACCTTGATCCCGCGGACCCAGAGGAGGTTGTCATAGCGGTGCAGGGGGTGCCGGGCGGCCTTGAGGATGGCGGCTTGGATTTCCTCCCAGGTGCCCTGGCCGTTGACGGCGTAGTTGACGAAGACGCGGCAGGTGAGCTGGCCGGAATCCTTCAGTCGCCGGTAGATTGCGATCTGCCCCTCGCCCGCGTCCCGGTCGCAGATGCTCGTGATCCCGGCGCGGTTGTAGGCCCCCAGGAGCATCTTGAGGCGCCCCCGGCGGTCGTCGTCGGTGGGGCTCTTGGCGCTGGACTTGTACTTGATGAAGCGGCCGAGGTTGCGGAGGATGCCGGTGGGCTCGCCGGTGGCGGGGTCGCGCTCGACGCTGCCCGGCCCGCCGTCGCGGATGCGAAAGTCCTTGTCGATGCCGCACAGCGCCAGGCCCAGGGAGTTCATCGAGCAGTCGGGCCCGGTGCGGAAGATGACGGGGTTGCGGGGGGCGGCCTGGTCGAGCTCCTGCCGGGTGGGAAAGCGGCGGTCGCGGAGGCGGGTGATGAAGACCTGCTGGATCGCGATCCACTTCCCTTCGCCCAACGCCGCCGCCCGCGACTTCACGTAGGCCAGCACGTCGGCGACGGTCTCCATCTCCGGCACGAGGTGGTCGAATTCGTACAAGGCCGCGCTTTGGGGATGGGTGTGCGAATCGATCAGGCCCGGCAGGACCGTCCTGCCCGCCAGGTCCACGCGGCGGGTCTGCGGCCCGGAAAGCTTGAGCACGTCTTCGTCCGAGCCGACGGCGAGGATCCGCTCGCCGCGGACCGCCATCGCTTGGGCGATCTGGAACCGGTCGTCGACGGTGACGATCTTGCCGTGGTGCAAGACGAGATCCGCCTCCTGGTCCGCGGCGCCCGGCACCGACGCTGCCAGCAAGCCCAGAACGAGGGCCCAGCAATTGCAGCCGGTCATGGTAATGCTCCTTTGGCTCCGTGGTGAAACATCAGTCGGCCGGCGTCGTCACCCGGCCCAAGTCCCGCGGCTCACGTCCCCTCGGCGTCGAAGATGCGATCGAAGCGGGCGCGGGTCTGGCGGGTATACCTCTCGAAGTCGGCCAGCAGCGCGTCGCTGCTCGGGGCCCGCATCAAGTGGGCGAGCTTGGCCAGCTCAGTCGGGTCGTCGGGCAACTTGTCGTGGGCGGTGGAGTTGATCAGCCGCAGGCGGCTCTCGGCGGTGCGGAGGAAGCGGTAACTGGCCGCCAGGAAGGCGGCATCGTCGGGCGAGAGGAGTTCGGCCTCGCCGAGGGCCGCCAGGGCGGCCAGCGTGTTGGGCGTGCGGACCCGTGGACTCCGCCGGCCGTGCTTCAACTGGAGCATCTGCACGAGGAACTCGATGTCGACGATCCCGCCGGGGCCGCGCTTCAGGTTGCTTCCGGCCGCGGTCTCCTCCAGGCGGTGGCGCATCTGGCGGATCTCGTCGGCCGAGGAGCGCTGCCAGCGGTGCTCGAAGGCGGCCTCGGCGACGGTGGCCATGGCGGCCTTCGCGGCCCGCGGCGAGCCGTAGACCACGCGGGCCTTGCACAGCGCCTGGCGCTCCCAGAGCTGGCCGGGGCCGTGGGCGAAGTAGCGGGCCAGCTCGTCCAGCGAGGTCGCCAGGGCCCCGCTCTTGCCGGTCGGCCGCAGGCGGGCGTCGACCTCGAACAGCCGCCCGCAGGCGCTCAGCCGGCTCGTGGTGCGGATGATCCGCTGGCCGAGCTCGCTGAAGAAGTGCTGGTTGGTGGTGGTGGGGTTCCGCGGGGCGACGCGGGTGAAGGTCGTGTGCCCGTCGGCCTCGTAGAGGAAGACGATGTCCAGGTCGCTGTGGTAGTTCATTTCCCGGCCGCCGAGCTTGCCCATCCCGAGGACCACCAGCTCGCAGGGCTGGCCCGCCCGCGGCCCCTCGGCAACCGTGGGCACGCCGAACTTGCCCACCAGCCGGTCGTACTCGTGCCCGGCGATCTGCGCCAGGCAGGTCTCGGCGATGTCGGAAAGGGTCCCCGTGATCGCCGAGATGTCTTCCTTGCCGAGGATGTCCCGCACGCCCACGCAAAGCTGCTGGTCGTTCTTGAAGCTGTGCAGGATCGGGTCGAGGTCCTCGGCCGACCAGCACAGCTCGGCCAGCATCCGCTCCAGCGTCTCCCGCGCGGGGAGCTTGTCGAGCACGAGGCTGTCCATCAGGCTGTCGATCATCCCCGGGTTGCTGATGAGGATCCCCGAGAGGTACGCGCTGTAGGCGCAGACCTCGACGCAGAGCCGGAGCGAGGGCGGGTTGAAGCTGAACAATTCCCAGAGCACCCCCTTGCCGCCCAGCGAATCGCTCACCTGGTTGAGATTCACCAGGGTCGAGTCGGGGTCCGGCGTGGCCGCGATCGCCTCCAGCAGTTGCGGGGCGATCGAGGCCAAAAAGTGCCGGCAGCGCCGCGCGGAAAGGAAGCGGATCTTCTCCTCGGCCAGGGCCATCAGGTTGCGGTAGGCCTGCTTCACGTCGCGGAAGCGGTAGCGGCCCAGCACCTCGGCGACCTTTTCCTCGGGCGGGCCAGGATCGAGGACCAGGTCCGCGGCGGCCTCGGTCCCGGCCTCGTCGCCGAAGGCGTCGTGCAGCAAGTGGTCGAGAATGCGGCGGTTCAAGTCCGTCTTCTGCCGGTAGTCCGCCTCGAAGGCGGCCAGCGCGCCCCGCGGCCCCGCCTCGGCATAGCCCATCCGCAGCGCCAGCTTCCGCATCTCCTCGGGATGCTCGGGAAGGAGGTGGGTCTGGAGGTCGAACATGATCTGCAAGCGGTGCTCGATCTTCCGCAGGAAATGGTAGTTCTCCTGGAGGATGCTCCGTTCCTGGTGGCTCAGGCAGCCGCAGTTTTCCAACTGGACGATGGCCTCCAGGGTGTTGCCGGTCCGCAGCGCGGGCAGGTCGCCGCCGTTGAGGAGCTGGAGGAACTGGATCACGAACTCGATGTCGCGGATCCCGCCGTGGCCGGTTTTCACGTTGCGGGTGTTGCCGCCGTCGCGCCGCGCCTGCTCCTCGATCTGCCGCTTGAGGGCCTTGATCCCGCTGATGTCCGCCCGGCTCAGGTAGCGGCGGTAGATCCACGACTGCAACTGCTCCAAAAGCTCGCGGCCCAGGGAGTGGTCGCCGGCCACCGGCCGGGCCTTGATGTAGGCCTGCCGCTCCCAGGTCCGCCCGCGGAGGTCGTAGTATTGCAGCGCGCCGGCCAGGCCGACGACCACCGGGCCGCGCTCTCCTTCGGGGCGGAGCCGCAGGTCGACCCGGTACGCCCGGCCCAGCTCGGTCCGCTCGGTGAGCAGGGCGACCAGCAGCCGGGCGAGGCGGTTGTAGAACTCGTCGTTGGACACCGGCCGCGGGCCGTCGGTCTGCCCGTCGGCGTCGTAGAGGAAAACGAGGTCGATGTCGCTGGAGTAGTTCAGCTCCACACCGCCCAGCTTGCCCATGCCCAGCACGACGAACCGCGCCGGGTTGCCGTCGGGCCGGCGGGGCACGCCCCGCTGCTTGTGGAGCTTCTTCCACGCCGCCACCAGGGCCGCCTCGAGGATCGCGTCGGCGAGGTAGGAGATCTGCATCGTGACCGTCTGGAGGCTCTGCTCGCGGACGATGTCGCCGTAGGCGATCCGCAGCATCTCGCGGTGCTTGAACCGCCGCAGGGCCCGCATCACCGCCCCCTCGTGCTCCAGCACCGAGACCTCGCTGACGATGTCCTCGACCAGCACCTGGCGGCTCACCGGCCGCCCCTCGGTCAGCCGCAAAAGGTCGAAACTCTCGGGGTCGGCGACCAACAGGTCGCTCAAGTGCTGGCTGGTGGAGAAGATCTGGACGAGCGTAGGCAGCGATTCCGGGTCTCGCTGGAAGAACGTTCCCAGGGCCAACGGGCTCCGCGCCGCGGCCGCGAACCGCTCCAGGTTGTTCAGGGCCATGTCGGGGTCGGGGCAGCCGGGGAGGTACCCCGCGAGCTGATCGCACATCACCGCCAGGAGGTCGAGGGGGATGCCGTGGGTGGCGATCTTCAGGAGATTCGTGTGGGCCCGGCGGGAATCGGCCACGCCCAGCGGACCCAGCCACGCGGCCGCCGCGCCCGGATCGTCCAACAACTGCCGCAACTGAGCGATGTCCATGGTGCGATGACGCCGCGCCCCGATAACCACCTAACGCGCGGCACAAGTGCCGCCGCTACACTGCCTGCCGCGGCGAACCACGCGGGGCACAAGTGCCGCCGCTACACTGCCCGCCGCGGGGACCAACGCGGGGCACAAGTGCCGCCGCTACACTGCCTGCCGCGGCGAACCACGCGGGGCACAAGTGCCGCCGCTACACTGCCCTCTGCCTACTGCCCTCTGCCTACTGCTTTCCCAAACAACGTAAACGCGTCGGTCTGGATCACCTCCACCGGAACGATCTTGCCGATCAAGCCGCGGGACCCCTCGAAAACGACGATCCGGTCGCAGGTCGTCCGTCCGGTCAATTGGACGACATCCCCCTCTTCGCCGCCCTTGCGGCTGGACTTGCTTGGCCCTTCGACGAGGATCTCCACGGTCCGCCCCAGGTAGGGCCGGTTCTCCTCCCCGCTGATCGCGTTCTGAACCGCCAACAGCTCGTTGTTTCGCCGCCGCTTCACCTCCTCGGGCACGTCGTCGGCGTAGAGCACTGCACTTTTGGTCCCCGGTCGCGGGCTGTACTTGAAGATGAAGCTGTTCTTGAATCGCGACTCCCGCACCAGCTCGACCGTCTGGCGGAAGTCTTCCTCGGTCTCGCCGCAGAAGCCGACGATGAAATCGCTGGTCACGGCTGCCTGCGGGACCGCCTCGCGGATCCGGGCGAGCATCTGGCGGTACTCCTCCGCCGTGTGGCCCCGCTGCATCCGCTTGAGCACCGCGTCGGAGCCGCTCTGGGCGGGGACGTGGAGATACGGGGAAACCTTGGGCAAATCGCGGACCGCCTGGAGCAGGTGCGGCGTCATGTGCCGCGGATAGTTGGTCACGAACTTGATCCGCCGGATCCCTTCGATCGCGTGCAGCCGCTCCAGCAGGTCGGCGAGGCGGACCGCCCGCCCCGCCTCGCTGCCCCGGTAGCTGTTCACGGTCTGCCCGATCAGCGTCACCTCGAGGCATCCCTGGTCGGCCAGTTGGCGGACCTCGGCCTCGATCTGGGCCGGGGGGCGGCTCTGTTCCGGCCCACGAACTGAGGGGACGATGCAGAACGTGCAAAACTTGTCGCAGCCGAACATGATCCGGACCATCGCCTGGTGGCGGGACGGCCGGGCGGCGACGGTCCGCGGTGGGTCGAAAGGGGCGAAACTCCCCGCGACCGCCTCTCGCCCGCCTCCCTTCCGGTCCAGGCTGACCTCGATCTGCGGGCCCTCCCCGGCGGCAATCCGCTCCAATAGCGCCGGCAGTTGCCCCAGTTGGCCGGGCCCCACGACCAGGTCCACGTGCGGCGCCCGGCGGAATATCCCCTCCCGGTCCTTCTGCGCCATGCACCCGAGCACGCCGATAATCTTCTCCGGGTGGTGCTCCTTGACGTGCTTCAGCCGGCCCAAGGCGCTGTAGACCTTGTCTTCGGCGTGCTGGCGGACGCTGCACGTATTCAGGAGGATCGTGTCGGCGCAGCGGGGATGATCGACGAGCTGGTAGCCCGCCGCCAGCAGGCCGGCGACCACCAGCTCGCTGTCCAGGACGTTCATCTGGCAGCCGATCGTTTCGATGTACAGGCGCTTGGCCATGGAGAACACGCCCGCCCTCACCCCCTGCCCCTCTCCCGCCGGCGGGAGAGGGGAGTCCTTGTTGGACGCCCGCTAAGCGGCCTTACCGGCCGGGGGATGCCGCTGGGCCTCGGGGGGTTTCCCCTTCCTACTCGATCCGCCCTGACGCCGGGCCTGATCGAGCAGCTCCTCGACCAACTGGTTCCGCCGGCGGGTCATCAGCCGGCTTAGCGCCAGCACGGCCACGTACCCCGCGACGGCCAACAGGGCAATATCCCAGGAGTCCATGTTTTCCGTTCCTGCACGAATCGGCAAGGGAGTGGAGGGGACAAGTTCCCCATTTTACCGCTTCGCCCCCTATCTCTGCGAGGTCAGTTCGATGGCCCGCGCAATCGCCGAGGCCGGCGGCAGCGGCGTCAGCGGCCACTTCCCCGACCGCCCCCCCCTTTTGTGGACCCGGTAAGGAAGGATAGAATGGCAGGTTGCGGGGCTCCCTGATGTTTGCGCCCGAGCAGTATCAACTCCTGGATTTTGGCGACGGCCGGCGGCTGGAGCAATTCGGACCGATTTGCCTGGATCGCCCCTGTCCCGCGGTCGAAGAGGTGCCTCGCGCGGAGCCGGCAATCTGGCAGACCGCCGATGCCCGCCTCGAGCGGATCACCCCGACCATGGGGCGATGGGCTGACCGCCGCGAGTTGCCCGAGCGCTGGACGATCGCCCACGACTCGACCCGCCTGGAGCTGAAGCGGAACGAGTTCGGCCACGTGGGCGTCTTTCCGGAGCAGGCGGAAGTGTGGGACTGGATTCTGACCCGATTGCGGGCCGTTGGGGGGCCGGTGAAGATGCTCAACTTGTTCGCCCACACCGGCGGCAGCACGCTGGCCGCCGCGGCCGCCGGGGCCGAGGTCGTGCACGTCGATTCTGCGCGGAACGTCGTGGCCTGGGCCCGCCGCAACGCCGAGATCTCGGGCCTGGCCGCGGCCCCCGTCCGCTGGATCGTCGAGGACGCGGCGAAATTCGTCCGCCGCGAGCTCAAGCGCGGCAGCGGCTACGACGCGGTGGTCCTCGATCCGCCCAGCTACGGCCACGGCCCTCGCGGGGAGGTCTGGAGGCTCTCCAAGCACCTGCCCAGGCTGCTCCAGGGGTGCGGCGCCTTGACGGCCGCCCGCCGCCGCTTCATCCTCTTGACCTGCCACACCCCCGAGTTTGATCCCCCCCGGCTGGAGCGCGTCCTGGTGGAGGCCCTCGGTGGTTCGGACCGGGGCCGGATCGGCAGCAAGCCGCTGGCGGTTCGCTCGCCCGCAGGGCGGGAGCTGCCCAGCGGCATAGCGGTCTGGTGGGAACGGGCCTGATGATTACGATCCGCAGCGTGCAGAACCCGCACGTCAAAAATGCCCTCCGCCTGCGGAACCGCCGGCACCGCGAGCACGAGGGGCGGATCCTGATCGAGGGAGGGCGGGAGCTATTGCGGGCGATCCACGCCCGCGTCCGCCTCGTGGAAGTCTTCGTCTGCGAGCCCCTCTGCCGCAGCCAACACGCCCGGCAGGCCCTCGAACTGGTGGCTGGCTGCGGGGCGAAAGTGCTCCGGACGAGCGAGCCGGTCTTTGCCAAGCTGTCCTTTGGCGATCGGGCCGAGGGGGTGATCGGGGTCGCCGCGACGCCGGCCACGGACCTGGCCGACCTTGCCCTGCCCGATTGCCCGCTCGTGGCGGTGCTGGAAGGGGTTGAGAAGCCGGGGAACCTCGGGGCAGTGCTCCGCAGCGCGGCCGGGGCGGGAGTCTCCGCCTTGGTGGCCGCCGACCCGCGAACCGACCTTTATAACCCCAACGCCATCCGCGCCAGCCTGGGCACGATCTTCAGCGTGCCGCTTGCCGCCGCCACGACCGCGGAGGTCCTCGCCTGGCTCCGCGGCCGGGGACTGGCGGTCTACGCGGCCCGGGTCGATGGCGCTGTGCCGTACACGAAGGTCGACTATCGCCGTCCCGCGGCGATCGTCCTGGGGAGCGAGGCCGAGGGTCTCACGGCCGCCTGGTCCGCCGAAGACGTGACCGCGGTCCGGCTCCCGATGCTTGGCGTGGCGGACAGCCTCAACGTCTCGGCCACTGCGGCCGTCCTGTTCTACGAGGCCCTCCGACAGCGAACCTGCGGCGCTGAGTGAAAAGTGCAGATTATCAGCCCATTTTTCGTTTTGCACTTTGCACTCCTCACTATTCATTTTACCCAAACCGCTCTCCCCTTTTCGCCAAACTCCCCATCCTGTCTTGACTCTTGGCCAACCGGCGGGTAACCTCCTCCGCTCTTGTCCTAGAGTGCGCGTGAAAAGCGCCGCGCGGTGTGTGCCTCGTGGCGGCTGTCAGCCGTCAGCTATCAGCGTTCAACTTCACAGACGTTGACGTGGCCATGCGTCGTCTGCCGCTCGGAATCGGACTGTTGGCGGGCTTTGCGTTGTGGGGTACGGGCTGCCAGAACGTCACCAAGCCGGCGGCCCAGTCGCCGCTGCGCCCGCTGCGGATGTCTCCCGATAGCTGTGTTCTGGAGGTCTTCAAGGTCTACTTCCCCCACGAAGACCCCGACGGAGACGGCTCGCTCTGGAACGAGATCGACGAGCAACAGGTCTCCGCCGAGGTCCGCCAGCGGCTCTCGGCCAACGGCTTCCGCGCCGGGGTGGTCGCCGGGCAGATTCCCCCGGCGCTTGCCAGGCGGATGGAACTGGCGGGGAAGCCGCCGCCCGCCGCCCAGATCAACACGCTCCGGCTGACCGACGTCGAAGCGGAAGCGGCGGTGTGGCGAAGCCGATTCACGATCCGCAGCGGCCATCGCCGGGAAATCCCCTGCTCGGCCGTCTACGAGCAATTCCCCCTGCTCGTGTGCGAGCCGCGGGGCGTCTCCGGCGAGAGCCTCGCCGAGGCCCAGGGCGTCCTGGTCGTGCAGCCGCTCTTGGAGCGGGACGGGCGGGTGCGGCTCCAGGTCGCCCCGGAAGTCCAATACGGGAAGTATCAAACGCGGTGGACGCGGAGCAGCCAGGGCATCGAGCGAGGAATGCCCAGCCGGTTGAAGCGAACGCTGGAACCGATGACCATCCAGACCACCCTGAGCGGCGGCGAGATGCTCGTCATCGGCAGCCGTGCCGAGCTGCCGGGGAGCCTCGGGCACCGCTTCCTCACCCGCGACGTCGACGGCAGGCTCGAGGAGGCCCTGATCGTCATTCGGCTGGCCCAGACCCAGCACGAAGACCTGTTCGACCCGCAGCAGCCCTTGCCCCTGGATATGGTCGCGGACTTCCGCGAGGGGAAGTGAGGGGGACGGGAGTCAGGGGTTTTCAAGCGGGGAGGCTTGCGTTTCCGCGGCCAGCAACTTCTGCCAGAGCCTCGCCAGCGGCTTGACGCTGGCGGCGGAGAGCGAACCCGGCGCGTAGGCCGCGCGGCTGTAGAGGTCGGCCAGCCGGCGGGCGTCGTGGGCCAGCTCTTCCGCCAGCAGGCCGACCTGCTGGGCGAACTCGTGGGCCGTCTGGTCGGGCTGGCGGGGGCAGCCGCTTTGCCGTCCCCAGGCCTCGAGGGCCTCGAAGCTGTAGCGGACCAGCTCGTCGGGCGGGAGCTGGTGGGCCGTGCCGGCGGCAAAGGGGTCGACGAACTCCGCCAGCCGCCGCAGGGCGACGGGCGGCGCCTCGCTTGGCTCCTCGACCGCGGCCACTTTCGGCCTGACCCCGCCGCCGAAGAGCCAACGCCGGAGATCGCCCCAAAGCTCCAGCAGGCTGCGAAGCATCCGGGCCAGCTCCTCGCGGGATCGCCAGGCGACGTAGAGGGCCACGAGAAGCGGCACGGCGTAAAACGCCCACTTGACGATGTCGAACATCGATTGCGCCGCCAGGCGGTATTGCGGCACCGATCCGGCGGTTGGCGTTTCCGGCGGCCGGCTTGGCGGGCTCGCCGAGCCGGAGGACTTGGACTTGTCCTGCGGCTCCTCCTTCTTCGCTGAACCTCCCGCGTGAGCCTGCTTGGGGCGGTCGCCCTGGGAATCGTCCCGGGATCGGTCCGCCCGGGCCTTCCCGCGCTTGGAGCCCTGGTCTTCGCCACCTTTTAGTTGTTCGTCGTCTTTGCCTTTGGAAGGCTGGGCGTCCTTTCCCTTGGACGGCCCGCCCTCGCCGCTTTTCGACTCGCGGCTGTCTCCCGCCTTCGAGCCCTTTTCGTCGCCCCGTGGGGACGGCCTGGCCCCCTTGTCGCCGCCGGAGTCCTTAGGGCCTTTCTGGGCATGGCCGGGCGGGGCCTTTGCCTGCTGTTGGTCCTTTTCCCGCTCGGGCGCTTCCTTCGAGCCGGGCGGCGCGCCCGCCACGTTCTTTTCGGCACTGGCGTCGCCCACCGCGTAGCGCGAGGCCCTTTGCTCCGGCGAGAAGACCCGCGGGACCTCGGAGATCGCGTATTCCGGGTTGGGGCGGGGCAGCAGGGCGGCTGCCGCCAACAAGAGCACGATGAGGACACAGCCGACCGTGACCCACGTCCCCGCCATCGCCGCGGGCATTTGCAGCCGCCGCTGGCGGAGGTAGCGCCGCAGCCCGAGGAAGCTCGTGGCCAGCAAGAGCCCCAAGGCACTGGCGCAGTAGACCACCAGGCAGCCGAAGGCATAGCGGCGATGGGCGGCATCGGCGGCCGGAATCAACCGCTGGCCGAGCCCAAACAGCGGCAGCGCCACCAGCGAGAAGTAGACGATCCAGACGCCCGGGGCGTGGGGACGCACCGGGCCGTGGAGCCAGCGGCGCCACCAGGGGGGCGGTGCATCGCGGGAGGTGAGGCCCTCGCCGGGCGTTGGCGGTGGCTGGGGCTCGCCGGGCACTCCTCCGGGCTTGGCCCGCTCGGTCAGGCCCGCCACCTGGAGCAGCCCTTCGCCCGAGTAGTCCTGGCTCTCGTCGATCAGCGTGCAGTCGATGACGAGCTTGTGGGCGCTCCACCAGACCAGGGCGATCAGGCCGAGGTTGAGCGGCAGGGGCAGGTCGAGAAATCGGCCCACGGCCAGGGCGGTGACCAGGGCGAGCGGGAGGGCGTACATCATCGCCCGCTCCGCCCCCAGCTCGATCGAGATCCGCCCGATGAGCACCGCCGCCATGATGAACAGGGCGAAGACCATGTGCACCCGCTCGCCGTACCCGCCGCGGTAGGCGATGCCCAGCAGGAAGAAGACCAGGCTGCCGATGAGGACCATGATCAAGGCCGGGCTGACGGCGATCACCAGGTAATCGGCCAGCGTCGGCATGGGGCGGTAGCGGCTCATGGCTCGTGGTCACCTCAACACGTACTGCCTGCAAATCGTGGCCACGGCGGCCTCGTCGACGAGGTGGCGGGCCTCAACCCCTTCCTCCAGCAGCATCCCGGCGGCCTTCTCGAACTCGTGGAGGTGGTACAGGTTGACCATCGCCATCACAGCAAATCCCCGCCGGCGGAGATTGCCCAAGGCCACCGCGGTCTCCGGGCTCACACGGGAGAGCAAGGCCACCACCGTGGCGTCGTGCGGCAGGCGGCTGGCCGCCTCGAGGGTCAACTGGGCCAGCGAAAGGCCGTCGGTGAGCTCGATCCGGGCGAGCGTTTCGAGGATCCGCATGAGCTGGTCGGGACCGCGCCGCGTCTGGACCACCAGCGGCTCCAGCCGGTCGCTGGTCTCGGCCATCGCCGCGGAGCGTTGGGCGGCGGCCCGGGTCCGCGGGTCGGGGGCCCAACCTTCCCGGCGGATCCGATCGGCCGCG
>Ga0315280_10006212_pt1 | contig 16600 bp, 14 predicted proteins | sample YL17G06_40_MG_FD_203697 | JGI IMG/M metagenome (GOLD analysis project Ga0315280, IMG submission 203697) | Sediment microbial communities from Yellowstone Lake, YNP, Wyoming, USA - YL17G06_40 | ecosystem: Environmental > Aquatic > Freshwater > Lake > Sediment | place: USA: Wyoming | collected...
CGTGTCAGGCAGGAATTCATAGCTGTCAACACGCCTGAACAGAACGGCCACATGGAATCCTTCCATAAGACGTTGAAACGCGAATACATCTGGACAAGAGACTTCCAGAGCCTCCAAGAGGCTTCAGAAGCCATCCAGGAAGCCCACATAGACTACAACCAACACAGAATACATTCCGCACTGGGCTACCTGACACCCCATGAGTATCTACTCAAGGTGACCAAGAATGACTGAAGAAACCATAAGTTCAAAACCTCGAAAAACGTTCTCAAACATAGGGGTCCACTCCACAACGAATAAGACCATGAACAACACTGCCGCAATAAGGAATAATGAGCTATGACAGTGAGAAAAGCTGCAGTATGTGCTATGACTTTTGTCACGATCTCTCTTCTTATGTTACCTCAGGTTATGGCCGATGCTGTTGAGGGATCTGCGCCTGGAACAATGTGGAGCAAGGATTGTGGAGGAAACGCTCGTGGATATTCTGTACAACAGGCAATGGATGGAGGATACATAATTGCGGGAGCTACGCACTTGTGGGAAGATATGTACCTTGTAAAGACTGATTCTAGCGGAAATGTACAATGGCATAGGACCTATGGAGGAAGTGCATCAGAATGTGCATATTCTGTTCTACAGACTAGTGACGGCGGATACGTTCTAGCAGGATACACAGAGTCCTATGTGACGCCTGGATCAGCAAGAAACGTGTACATCATAAAAACCGATTTGAACGGCGAATTGGTATGGAGTAAATCCTACGGAGGGAAGAACTACGCTTACGCACTTTCCATGGACTACACAAGCGATGGGGGCTTCATACTGACAGGAATCGCTCTTCCATACAAGCCACTGGGAGGCGGTAGTTCCGAGGATGTTTATCTTCTGAAAACTGATTCGAACGGGAACATGGAGTGGGACAAGATTTTCGAGGATGACAGCGGGCCAGAAGAGGCATGGTCTGTCCAACAAACAAGTGACGGTGGTTACGTAATTGGAGGATGGACACATGGAGTTGGCATGAACGATTTCTATCTCATAAAGACTGACTCAAGCGGAAACATGCAATGGGACAAAACTTACGGTGGATCAGGCAACGATCAGGCATATTCTGTTCAGCAAGCAAATGATGGAGGATATGTGATAACAGGACATACTGATTCATTTGGAGGCGGTACGCAGGCCTACCTTGTAAAGGCCGACTCAAATGGAAACATGATGTGGCAAAAAACCTACAAAGGAATAGAAACCACGTACGCAGATTCCGTTCAACAGACAAGTGACGGAGGATATGTGATAGCAGGAGCCACATACGAGTTGAACAAACCAGGTGAGATCTATCTCGTAAGAACCAACTCAAACGGCAACGTTCTATGGGGCAAAACCTATGGGACTGGTGAGGCTTCTTCTTTCCAGCCTACGAGTGATGGAGGCTACATTATCCTAAGCGGGTTCGTGCTTCTAAAGACCGAAACAGATACCATCGTATCGGGGACGGTAACTAACGGTGTCTTGGACGCCAAAAGCAAATCCGATACGGAAGTTTATGTTACTGGAAGCGGCGCCGTTGCTGTTGGAAAGTACTCGTCAACTCCAGCCACACCAACCTTCACAGCTGTTGGCAAGTATCTCGACGTTTTGATAGATTCCGCCTCAGGTATCACTGAACTGAAGATCCGGTTCTACTATACAGACAACGATGCCTCTCTATTCGATGAGGCTTCGCTAAAGATGTACTGGTGGACTGGATCAGAATGGGTTCTATGCAATCCACAGACTTTGCATATTGATGCTGTGAACGACTACAGTGGATACATTGAAGTCACAGCCCAGGTCACGGGTACAACGCCCACCCTCAACGAGCTGGTAGGTACACCTTTCGGGTTCGGAGGTAGCACGCGCCCAATCATACAACCTGTCGGCGGCGTTGTAGTACCGACAAACAAGCTTGAGATAGTGACGCCTTACCTAGCATTAGCCGGACTAGTCATAGCAGTATCCACAGTTGCAGTGGTTAAGAAAAGAAGAGACTAAGCTTACTTTTTCTTACCGGTATCATTGCTGCTAATACTGCTACTGTATGATTTAATGGGTTAAGCTGCAAACCTGTTGTACGTTGAGTTCAACGCTGTTTACTGATACTTTAGAAACACCCTACCGGTTTAATGATAAACATTGCAGTTTACTTCTACAACCTTATTTTAGATAGGATTTACCAGTTGCTTACAGTTGTTGACATGAAACAACACGATATTTTAAGAAACTAGGATTTCACCTCAACGTTGAACAGAAATACTATATCACGACCTCAACGTCCAAGTTCAACGTCGAAAAACACCACCTCAACGTACCCAACCAAACACCAGAATTACCTATATCCCCCTCACCAAGGGACCCGACGACGACGCGAGATAGGCTCGCTTCGCTCGACACAGGTTTTGAAGAAGCTTCGAAGCCTGCGGTTGTTTGTCAACAGACCATACAATACTTGCTAATGTATATAGTGCTCTTAGCATAATCAATTTTTGCACTTCAGGCATAGACATGTATTCGTTGATGGCTGGGAAGAGTAAACCGTTGTGCAAATATTCTTGACCATATTTCAGGTAAATCGAAGGAACATAATCAACACTTCTGAAATCTCCACGTGGTGAATGGGAGTTAAACCCAAGTTAATGAAGAGGAAATTAAGCGATAATTCGTTGACGGATCATGCCGAGCGCTAAGTGAGTTGAGTGATTGAAAGTATTTCTATATCTAGTTTGGTTTAGAAGAACGAAGAACAATAAAAAGGTGAAAATAAAGTGAACTATTAGTCTAAAACGCAAATCTTATGACTAATAAGTCCTATGCTTTTGGAAGCATTCTCTGCAGTAGACTGGCCTGCCTTCTTTTGGCACAAAAGGCACTTCTGCGTCTCGTCCACAATCAGAGCATTTTATCTTATGCATAGTCCTCGGACCGAATCTGCGGCTCTCAAAACCCATGCTTCTCACTCCTTTGCAGCTAGTTATACGAATGATAGTACTACGCGTAGAATCAACGTATACTGGGCGTATCAGTAGAGATCCGTCAGATATAAACCTATGCAAATCATTTATTGTTTCACTGAAGATGATAGCGCCAAGTTCGACGGTAATCTACAAGTCACCTTCCAAGCTCCCACGGAATCCGGCGGCTAAAGGTTAAAGAGCTAGGCAACCCAAGGTAGGACGATCTAGTTGAAAATCCTGCGGAGAGAGGTCTTGCCCTATGGGCGGGGGAGGCCTCGACAACAATGGCAATCCATACCTGAAATGGCTCGTCTCTGGTATTTGGTCAGGGTTTCGGAAAAATATGGACTTGAAATACACAAATTCCTTGCATGTTTTCTAGAGGCGTGGGCCCATGAGAGATCATCATACAACAATATATTGATCCAATGTCGCCAAAAGACGGAGAGTGATGGTGTTTTTCTCGTAACGCAAGGTCAAAAGGTCATTGCGCAACTGAGCCTCAGTGAAGCACTGTTAAAGCATCTGCCGGACGTCGACCTTGCAAGGTTTCAATCCACTTCAGTCAGCAAAATCGAGACGTCTAAAGCGTTTGACATGCAAATTAAAGACATAAGATCTGGAATCAAGTGGGTCAATCTGAAAGCGAGGGTTATAGAGAAATCAATCACGAAGGGGATCCTCTCGAAGTTCGGCAACACCATAGCTCTTTCAACCGCAACAATCTCTGACAGTACCGGCTCCATCAAGTTGCCGCTGTGGAACGCTCAAATAGATATGGTCTCTGTTGGTGACACAGTTCATATTGAGAATGGACGAGTGAGAAGGTTTAGAGGAGAACTGCAGGTGAGCGTTGGCAGAAACGGCAGACTCGAGGTTATCGAGAACCAATCAAGATGAGAGCTTCACACTAAACAACATGACTGTGGATGCCACTTCAGAGTTAAGCACTTCTTTTGGAAGTTTGGCCGCTAGTCCCGATTGCATAGACAGGTGTGTATTCCTTTAGCGTGTGTGCTCACCAAGGGACACACCCCCAATAGTATCTTGGTCCTCTAGCTCGCCGAGAATCTGGAATACATGCTGCATCTCTGGCCCTGTCAGAAAAAGCGAATGTGCAGTCGGAGAAATGATTTGCACTATCTCTTCATCCCGAGAACATCTCTTGCTTTCGCCAGTAGTTTCTCAGCACCCTCAATTGTTTCGAGCGCTTCCGTTTCAGAAAATTTCAGACCATAGTCGGCTTCCCGCTTCAGATCCATGCCCGCTTCAAACTGGCTGATTAGATCACTTCCAAGCTCCCGTGAAAAGAGTTCCCTCAGGGCTACCGGCATCGCATGGTGGCTCCTTTCTCTGTAACCGCGATGATACAGCAGTGCCCGGGCGCTATGAAACATGGAGTAGTAAGCTTGTATAGTTGCCCACTTGAACTTGTTCCTTTCGAGAGAGTCGCGATTATCGTCTAGGTTTGTTTCTGCGGCTGTGATCTCCTTCACAATCATTTGCCTAGTTATCCGTGCCTTTAGTAGCTTCCTTTCTCGCAACAGCAGGTTGAACTCGGAACTTATTCCGTCTCCCACAATGTGATAGCTCGTTCTATGTTTTCATATAATGGCTTGTCTTCCCTCTTCAGGCTAGCAAACTCGTTTGCGTTCACAATTATCGGCGCAACCTTTCTCTACTTCCTTCTGCTAAAATCGCTGATCTTACTCCTCACGTAATCTTTTTCCGAAGTGAGAATGAACAGGTCGAAGTCGCTCTCCTTGACATCTGTGCCCTGAGAGCAACTGCCAAACAGGATGATTCTTCGAGTGTGCGGCTTAAGTGAGTCTACCAATCTCTTTAACGCGTGGGCGTTATCCAAGACTCTGAACTGCCGCACTACAGGCTCCCTCAAGTTGAGCTTATAGAATATCATCCGTCTTTTTCTTTTCCTGGTGAGGAAACCTAGGTCAGCAAGCCGTCTCAAGATGCGATTCGCTGAGCCCTTGCTTACACTGCTCATTCGCATCACTTCCCTCTCATGATGCTCCTGCATAGGATCGGAGAGAAAGAGGTGCAGAACCTTCGCATAGGTTGGGTTGATAAAGTCTAATTCTTGGACCATATGGTCACTATATTGTACCTTAAGATACTTGTGGATTTGCGAATGCGGTTTGCGTGCTCTCGGTCGTACGACTGTGAGATTCGCCAACGCGGCCTTCTTAGCTTGAGAAGGAACATCGGCGGTAAAGGCGACATTCTTCATTCGCAACCAGTCAGTTGCAGTGCGCACCATTGCCTATCACGTATCTTTTTCAAGCGGTTATCCAAAAATAGGAGAAGACCATAATGTTGAGGGCGTAACAGTTCATCCTGACGGGGCAAGACCTTACTATGAATGTTATCATTCTGGGTCCGGCTGGTTGCGGGAAGAGTCTGCTGACAGGAAGATTTGGAGATTATCTACAGCGGCTAGATTACTCGGTTAAGTTTCTCAATCTTGACCCCGGTTGCCTGTCCTTGCCTTATCGATGTGATTTCGACATAAGGGAGAAGTTCACTGTGGAGGAGATCATGAGAGAAGAAGGGTTGGGGCCGAGCGGCGCAATCGTTAGGGCGATGGAGAGGCTCAGCGAAGCCAAGATTCCGAACTATGTGGGGGATTTTGTCCTGGTGGATACGCCCGGTCAACTGGAGGTTTTCGCTTTTCACAAATCTGGTCCTAAGATTGTTGATCAGTTCAGCAATCTGGTCGGGGTCTTCATCTTGGATGCGAGTATTGGTGTTAGGGACCTTCCGGCTGCCTATCTATACTCTCTCGCAACTGGATACAGGCTTGGAATCGACACGATCAACATCATAAACAAGATAGACATGTTGGAAGACAGAGAAGTAGAAAGGATAAGGGATTATCTCGTCAATCCCACCATCCTGAAGGAAGAGATTAGGACAAAAGGCGTCTTGTCCGATATTTATCTGCCAGTCTCTGAGCTACTGCAGAGGGTTGTGCCCGCTCAGAGAAATCCCTGTATCTCAGCAAGGAGTGGCGAGGGATTCAGTGACCTATTGGATATGCTGCATGAAGTTAGATGTGCGTGTGGAGACATGACCTAGAGACCGCTCAGTATCCCATCAAGCCCCTAAGCGCAAGCCACCTTAAAGCGCCGAAGCCTAGAACTCCGGCTACGTCGGTTCCGAGACTCAGTCTCTGTCCTTGCTGTTGATAATACTGATGAGGATACTGATGGAACATCGACTGGTAGCTTTGATACATGGGATTCCTTACGTAGACATACGTCGGCCAGGGCATCATAGGATAGTAGTAAGGCTGAGAGTAGTAGGGGCTTGGCCAGTACCAAGGACTGTAATTCGGAAAGATTGGGTAATAGCTCACCTTCTCACCTCCCGCGAAATGAGACTTAACAGTCAAGAATCCTTGGTAGTAATAGATCGTGTATTGATATTAATGACTTTATCCTTTTGTCAAGCATATCTTGAGTAGCATCTGCAAGGGGTCTATTAGAAAAAATCTCTTTTCTCTCACAAGGTCCCATGCATGGAGCTGTTTGAATCCAGTCTAATGTTTGGCAAGCCTATTTGGCCAAACACTTTTATTTTCTCAACGGTAAACGACACGTTGTGTACGTGAAAAGCTACGATTTGTTTCTTGACATAGACTTCAAGAGCCTCCGGTTTTCAGGAAACGTAGTCATAGAACTCGAATCTGAAGGAGACGTAATTCTGAACTCCTTGGACCTTAACATCTTGAATGTGGGGTCTGGGGGGAAATCTTTCCAGTTCAGGCAGGAAGGCGAGAACTTGGTAGTCGAGACCGGTTCCTTCAAGGGCAGACTGACAGTCGAATACTCTGGATCAATCCCAGATATCTTGACAGGTATCTACAGGGCCCCATACGCCGACACATACTTGATTACTACTCAGTTCGAGGCCGCCAACGCTAGGAGGATGCTGCCTTGCGTGGACCACCCGGAATACAAGGCTGAGTTCAAGCTAACCCTGAGAATCTACAGAGACTTGGTCGCGATATCGAATATGCCTGTCGAATCTGTGAGCGTAGAGGGCGACAGGAAAGTTGTTTCGTTTCATAGGACGCCGAGGATGTCGAGTTACCTACTCTACATAGGCGTGGGCAGGTTTGAGGAGCATAGGGATAGACTGGGAGGTATCGATGTGGTCGTGGCTACAACCCCTAACAAGGCAGGTAAAGCAGACTTTGCCAAGGAGGTGGCTAAGAAGTCGATAGAGCTCTGCCAATCGTACTTCGGGATACCTTACATGCTTCCGAAGATTCACTTGATATCCATACCAGAGTTCGCAGCGGGTGCGATGGAGAACTGGGGCGCAATAACCTTCAGGGAAACAGCGCTCTATATTGACGAGAACAGCGGCATCAAGACGAGAAAGAGAGTAGCCTATGTTGTGGCCCATGAGGTGGCTCACCAGTGGTTCGGGAACCTCGTCACGATGAAGTGGTGGAATGACCTCTGGCTGAATGAGAGCTTCGGCACGTTAATGGGCTACAAACTGGTGGACGCCATATGCCCACAGTGGAAGATGTGGCAGGACTTCTTGATAAGTGAGGCCTCAGGGGCCATGGCCAGAGACTCCCTGGTGAGCACCCACCCAATAGAGGTTGAAGTTACTTCTCCGAGTGAGATAGGGCAGATATTCGACGAGATAAGCTACGGTAAAGGCGCATGCATACTCAGAATGATCGAGGCATACTTGGGAACTGATGATTTCAGGGAGGGAGTCAGGAAGTACCTGGCCCGGCACAAGTTCTCTAACGCCGCTGGGAAAGATCTCTGGAGCTTGCTGGAAGAGACCTCTGGAGAACAGGTAGAGTCGATCATGAGTCGATGGATAGAGAAACCAGGATACCCAGTAGTGACCGCTACGATCAGTGAGGGGAAGTTGAGGCTGAGGCAAGAAAGGTTCCTCCTGTCGGGCAGGTTTGAGAAAGATACCTGGCCAATACCAGTAACCATGAGGTTGAACGGTGAATCAAGGAGGCTACTCTTGAACAAGGAAGAGGAGGTAATTGATGTCAAAGAACTGAGATCATTGAAGTTGAACGTTGACCAGACAGGCTTCTATAGAGTGTACTACAGGGGGCTCTACGACCTACTTTGGAGTAGTGAATTATCGGCGCTTGACAGATGGGGAATAATATCTGACGCCCTAGCCTTCCTGGTATCTGGGAAGATGTCCTTCAGCGAATACTTTAGCATCCTGGAGAGGTACTACAATGAGGAGGAGTATCTGCCTGCGTATGAGGCCTCAAACCAGCTTTCCTTCCTATACTTGATCGCGCCTTCAAGAGTCTCCGAGACCTCACGAGTCTTCCACAGGACGCAGCTGAAGATCCTTGAGGGAAAGACTGATGAGAACAGTTCAATGTTGCGGGGCATAGTGGCTGGCAGACTGGCTATGGTTGACGAGGATTACTCCAGAGAGTTAGGGTCAGAATTCCGCAGCTACGAGGAGGTTGAACCGGATATGAGGGAGGCAGTCGCCATCGCCTACGCCAGAGCCTACAGCGACTTTGAGAAGATCTTGGAAAAATACAGGAAGATGGGTACCGACGAGGAGAGGATCAGGATGCTATACGCAATGATGAACTGCAGGGAAACATCGCAAATCGCCTCGGCATTCGGATTAGCCCTAACTGGCGAAGTGAAGAGGCAAGATGTGAGAACCATGATCCATGCTGCTGCCGGAAACCCTGACGCTAGGGAGGTGACCTGGACCTGGATAAAGACCAACATGCAGAGACTGAGACAGCTTTACCAGGGTACAGGAGTACTTTCACAACTTCTCCTGTCAGTCATCCCCATCATTGGGATAGGTAGAGTCGATGAAGTAGAGAGTTTCTTTCACGAAAGAAAGGTGCCAGAGGCCGAGAAGGGAATTGAGGCAGGACTGGAAAAGCTCAAGATACATGATAGATTGGCGAAAGAGATCTCTTAGACCTCAACTTCTCACACAGCGCGCCGCCCAATTCACAGGCTTGCAAGAGCATTCTGTAGTTTGGATTCCGCTTCTTCGGCTACCTCGTTAAGGTTGTCGTTCTTCAGTATCTTAATCATCTCGAGGGGTTTCTGCATTGATACCTGAGTTCCTCTGTCGGTCTCGTATACTATTACATTGCAGGGGAGAAGTGTTCCAACCTCTTTGTCAATGTCTAGAGCTCTCTTTGCCAGTGTAGGGTTGCATGCGCCGAGAATTTTATACTTCTTGTAGTCAACGTTAAGTTTCTTCTTCAATGTTTCCTTCACGTCGATCTCTGTTATGATCCCGAAGCCCTGCTCCTTCAAGGCATTTTGGACTTTCTCAACTGCCTCCTCAAAAGTTAAGTCTAATCTTTTTGTCATGTTTAACAGTTCCATCACCTCCTTGCCTTTTCCCCGGTCATGCGTCAGAGCTTAGCGTTTGCTTGCTCTTCAAGTTTGGACCTAGTCACCGCGTGCTGTGGAGGCCTAAAGCGTGCGAGGGAATTAAACTTCAGAACCTACCGACAAAAGAATTGCCAGAGTTATATCTCAGTACGCTCACTTATCACACTTTCCGTAACCAAGGTGGCGCGCGCTAAATACTAAATAGTCAGTCTAATAGTATGACTAAATGAAATAGTCATATCAATAGTATGACTATGGGTGAGGAGCATGATATGGATACCGCCGTGGCTTGCAAGGGCTTATGCACGACTATATGAAACTAAGGGTACCAATCCGTTCGATTACTCGGAGGCAGGAGCTATACTTGAGCTAAATGATAAACGACTCATCGCAACCACGCTGACAAAACTGAGAACCTTTGGACATTTGACCGTGCAGAGAGATCCCGTAGACCCGAGAAGAAAACTGTTCAGGCTTGTCGACCCTGAGAGCATTGTTCTCGCAATGGCAATCCAGTCACGAGCTAAGACCAATCACATCACGGAAAAGCTCGGAGCGGCCTCCGGTAGATTGGACTATTATGTGAACGGGGCGTATGCAGCCTACCAGTATCACCGCTATTCAGCCGCAGGAAGCATGGACATATCAGTGAGACCGGACCGGCTCCCCACATGGATCGCGCTTGTCTCTGAAACGAAAGTCGCATTGTCGATAGACGATATTCCCGCTGAAAGGCCGGCTGCGACGAATATACATCTGCGCTCAGACTTCGATGAAAGGCTCTCAGAACATGTCAATGTGATAGGCGGGATTAGATACCTTTCTCCTGAGATTCTGGTCGTCCTAGGTATCGCAAGAGGCAACCCGAGTATCGAGGACGTGCTCGCGATACTCATTGTGCAGAGGGCTAAGCTGGATTGGAAGAAGATGCTTGAGCTGGCTGATGCCTACAATGCAACCAGATTCCTCGGATGCATCTTGGATGTGCTGAACTTTGAATCACGGAAGCCGCTGTTCGAGAAAGGTTTGGTCAACAGGATGTTCAGACAGTCTAACCTCGACGCTAGGCTTGATTTTCCAGCGGGCTTGAAAGCGCAGCCTGTAGAGAAGTTGTATGATTCGATTTCTGAGAAATGGAATTTGCGATTGCACCTGAGTCATGCGCTTGTCTCAAAAACTCTGACAGATCTGGTGAGATGATGAGTGAGGAACAGGTCGAGCGCAAGAGCCTCGAAGACCTGCAAGCAGTGCTGGAAGAAGCGCGCAAACAAGGAATCAAACTGGTCATCATCGGCGGATACGCAGTCGCCGCTTACACGCGTGGTTATCGCTATACAAAGGACATAGACTTGGTAGCCGACAAGCCGATGCTAGGCAGACTGAAAGCCCTTCTGAAAGGCCTCGGCTATTCAATCTGCGATACTGAATTCGGAATCGCTGGAAAGAAGAAACTGAATGGGGGCTTCATCGATCTGCACATCAGCGTGGGAAGAATCTACGACTTATCCACGGGCAAGGAATATCCAGTCGACTCATCTTTGTTCAGGAATGCGAAGCGCCTCACGGTCAGAGGATTCATCTCTAAGAACACTTCGCTCAAGGCTGCGGTAGTCGATTTGGAGACTCTCATCATTCTGAAGACCATGTCAGTTGGCAGGGACAAGGACGCCGTTGACTTGCTATCGTTGTTGCGAGACAAAAGGAAGGGCATCGATCCAGAAGTGCTGGTACAGAGGATCAAGGCTGCGGGGTTGACAGGGCATCTGCTGGAGAGAATACGCGATTATGCAAAACGCTTGAGGGAAGATGAGCTTGACAAGGTTTGGTTCGACACTACTGCCACTAGGCTTCCGTTCATCGAGAAACGCGAGATCGCCAAGTTCTTCGCAAAGCTGGTTGAGCTCTTTCGTGGGAAATGAGTGATTGGTCAGTGTTCGGGAAGCTTAATTATCTCTCCATTCTTATCGCTTCATTCGTCGGTAGCGTCGAAACATACTCCCCTCCCTGAAAAATTCGATCCTTGACTTCCTTGACAGGAACTATCTTCTGTCTGCTATTGCCGCTGAGTCCAAGAGACTGCATTGATTTCCTTTGTATCATATTTTGAACTTACTGTACATACGCAATGAAAGTGGTCCTATCGTATGCAATGAGAAAATCAAGTGAATCCCCTATCCGTATGCAATTAAATAATTAAGTGAATACCATCAGATCTGGAGTACGCATATGGCAGTCATAGTTCTAACGGGAAACGGTCCTGTGTTATCATGTGGGTTAAACTGATACGAGCCAGGCATCTACTTTTTTTACTGTCTGTGGATCTTCACCAGATACATGTTTATAGATTCCATTTGGAGTATAGGCATGATGGTATAAGAGGTCAGAAGGTCTAGCAGGTTACGAGACCTCCAGAGGAGGCAGCGTCTGCGCCCAACATGTCACGGATCACGGCACCTATTCCTTTGATGGTTGATGATCGCTTCTCTTTATTTCATACGGGATACTGACCCTCGATAACGCATGGGTTCAACTATCAATGTGGCCCTAAGTTCGAGTACGCTTGTATTCGCATCTAATTTAATCACCGGCTTCTATGGAATATTCATGATATATCGTGAATGCTATCAAGAACCACAATGGAGAGAAGATCCTCTCTATAATCTGGGAGATGATGCTTGCGGAGGTCAGAGAGCCGACCAGGGGCTGAACATCCAAACCTGTCAGTGACGGTAGATCTTTGATAACTGCTGCAATCGCTGACACTATGAAGAAGAGAGTGATGAAACCGACAAGGACTCTGCCACTCCTCCTTATCGTTTTTACTCCCAGGTCTAGGGAGGTTCCTACACCCTTATTATCTAGGATGGCTGGAGCCAACCAGATATAGAAGACTGAGAGAGCTGCCGTCATGATAAACGTCATCACCCAGCTCATATACACTGTTTGAGGAGTCGGTGTGATTGGGGGCCTAACGACGCCTTCAAACGTTATCATCTCAGGCAAGATAGTCAAGGCGTAAGCAAACCCCACGATCATAAAGAGTATGAACACTATCCCCAGAAAGATTAAGCCTATGCCTAAAACCCTGAAGAAGTACTTCCTGACACCAGTACCCCAATCAGCCAGCGTAGTTCTACCCACCGTCACCACCTTCCCAGACATGTTTGCCTGGCCTAGGATGACTAGGAAGCTGACCACTAACATTAGAAGTAGTACGCCTAACCTCATCATTACCAGACCGGACGTTATAGCAGGAACACCACGGGAGACGCCTTGGGGGAGGATGGCTGAGGTCAAAACAGAGACGATAAGAGCAACTAAAGGTGGAACAAACAGTACCGGGTTAGCTCTATATCCAGCTGAACTCTTTCTAACGATCTCGGATAATCTCATCTTTCACTCTCCTCCAATTACATATACTTAATTTGAATGTTAAAACCTTTTAGTACAACTATAATAGGTCTGAACGAATGCTCTATTTAGAAGATTGCATCTTGATAGAATCGCTTGCAGTTGAAATTATTCTGATAACTGTCTGCTGTGAATGTGAGGCCCCACCGATATGCGAGATGACACCAGAAAAGCGTCTGGTTCGAATGGAAATCACTAGCGCGCGATAATTCAATAGAAGAGTCCATTGAAACTTTCAAAGAAATTATCGATGAAAATGAATGAGCGTCTATTCATCGATGAACTACCCTAGGCTATGAGGCAGGTCTTCCAGCGTTCAGAATGGGCTTCACGCTTAGCCTCTCCTCTACTGGTTCGGGTCCCAAATCTCTCTTTAAGCCAATGATGGTATCTCCTGGCAGCCCAAAAAATCTGAATTTTTCTTTATCTTTTATTTCGTATCCTACATTTTCTAGAGACTGCTCTAGGTAGATGGGTCTGCAATCAACATATTTCGGCCACTTCATATGGATCCATTCATAAAGTCTTAACAAAATAGATTCGCCATCTTCTTTGGACATGCTGGCAACCCCAAGCCTACCCCCTGGTTTGAGCACTCTTTTAATCTCATAAAGAACCTTTGGAATCTCTGGGGTATCAAAGAGTTCAAGGGTAAAACTCATGAAGACAATGTCGAAAATACAATCACTATAGGGCAAACTCACCGCATCCCCGCAGCATAGCTCTACCCTATTCGTGAGCCCAGCTTTTTCCAGCCTTTTCTTTGTCACTTCCAACATACCAGAGGAGATATCAATACCGTAGGCTTTACCCATTTGACCAATACATTCTGCTATTCGCCTGAGGCAGTGTCCTGTGCCAAATCCGATTTCCAACACGGCTTCACCTTTCTCAATAGACAAAAGATCAAGAGCCTTTTCCGCATACTCCCGCTCAAATTTCCCTGTCAGATAGTCATAGAATCTGCTAATCTGATCATAAAATCGCTTTGCCTCCTCTTTGGTTCTGGGAACAGGCAGTATGGATGAAGTTTGCGGTTTACTTTCGTACTTCATCCCGATTCTCTTCATAACTTTATTAGTGCATACTCTTATTTTTTGGGCCGATCGGCCAAGCAATTCGGATCTACAGAGTCTTGCCAACTATATGAAGGCGGTTCACATAGCCTAGCGTGGGATCGTGGGCTAGTATGGCCTTCAAAAGTGTAGACCGTACTAGCAATTACGGTTTCCTACAGCCGAATTGTGCCGGGCCCGACGGCACCTTACCATATGAATGGTCAAATACCCACCATATTTGGCCAGCGAGAGATTGATCAAAATATTACCTCTTTACCGACTACGCCAACATCAGCTAGGAGATTAGTGGTTAAGTGGTAAAGTCTATATGTAAGAATACAGCTCAATATATTGAGATAGAGCTTGTCTCCAAGAATACCCAAGGGCAAGAAACGAATAGATGTATACCTATCCGAAGACCAAGAAAGACGGTTCAAAGAGCAGGTTTTCATACGCAAGGGAATGAAGAAAGGCAATATTTCGGAGGCTGTCCAAGAGGCAATATCTCTCTGGATTCATGCTGAACAACCCAAGAGAACGAGAAAGGGTTAAATGTCGGTGGGTTGACCCTGATGTCGCAGAAGGGGGTGTGGGGATGGCGACTAAAAACATGAGTGAATATGATTTTGTCTTGTCGTTGGGCGATAAGCTCGGTGAGTACGTGCACCAGTGGATCGCCGTCGTCGATAACGAGATCATCGCTAAAGGACGGAGTGCCAAGGAAGTTTACGACGAGGCGAAAAGACGCTATCCAAACAAGACGCCTTTCATTATGAAGGTACCTGCCGACGAAGTCATGCTACTGTGAACGGCATGACCTCGCAAATCGAAGTTCAGAAGTCCATAACATGTAAGTATCTCGCCTACAAATACCGTCAAGACAGCGATTTTGTATACCTACGACTACCGATGGTGCATGTCTATATTAGGTGTGGTGATAGGGAAATCACCACTGACGGGCTGGTAGACTCCGGTTCCACCGCCACATTCCTTCCCTTCGAGTTCGTTGAAGTCTTGGAACTGATTGACCTCAAGGAGTCAAGTGCTGTGGGTGCGGGAGGATCGTTTCCTACCTGGCTGGGAAAAGTGGATATGCTTAAGGTAATGAAGCGTAGGGAACCTTTTGATACTTTCCGAAACATCAAGGTTCACATCCCAAAGACCGAGGGAGCGATACCATACGTTGTACTAGGCAGAGACAGTATCTTCAGACATTTCGACATAACTTTTTATGAGAATAGGAAGAAGATAACCTTCACAAGATACAAGCTCTAGACCCCCCGATAACGAACAAGCTCCGCCAGAAATAGAGTATGCTTAACAGTAAGAGAATAACACAATAAGACTGTCGGTGTCTTCCAAGATCTAACCTAGCGATGTTACTCCAACCATTTCTACTAACTCAACAATAATCCGGTTTAGAACTAGCAGAAGCCTAGGATAGACAATCCTAATGTTTTCAAACTGAGCTGAAAAGTTGACTCGCCCCACTCGCTATCAAAGCCACACACGGAAAAACTTACATGAAGAGCCCAAGAAAGCTACCGGCTTCAGCCGTGTAGATGAATTGGGCACCAGAGAAGACATTTGAGACTTAAATGTCTGGCACCCCAATAATAATACTGGTAGTTTCATGCAGAGAACCAACACCTTCATCCTTGCTCCAACAGTTGAGCAAGAGAGGATACTGCGTGAGAGAGCTGCTGACTGCGCTAAACTTTGGAATGAGGCAACCTACCGCAGAAGACAAACATACATGAACTACCAACCCATAGATTGGGAGTGCAAAGACCTCTACCAGAAATACTCACCACTAATTGATTCGGCAACAGCTCAACAGATCATTAGAAAGAACAACGAGTCATGGAGAAGCTTCTTCGCATTGAAGCAACTGGAGCGAGAGGGCAGACTGCCGCCAAACATTGAGAAAGTACGTATGCCCGGGTACTGGAAGAGAGATGGAAAGTACAGGTTGATGATGGTTCTGAGAAGAGACTGCTACAGCGTAAAAGATGGAGCGATGAGACTGCCAAAGAAGTTGAAAATACCCATCCGAGGCAAGCCGAGATGGAGCGGAAGACAGGGAAGAGCCGAAGTCATCTATGATACCATAGATAAGAAGTGGCGTGTCTTTCAGGCTGTAAAAGCGAAGCCATTATTCAAGCCGAAAGGCTCCAAGACATGCTACATCGACATCGGCATTATCAACCTGTTCACCATCTGGCTTGAAGGGTGGAAGCAACCAATAGCATACAGTGGAAGAAGCCTCTTGGCAGATTGGTGGTACTGGGTCGATAGAATAGCAGACTGTCAGAGCAGACTTGAAACAATAAACAGCAAGAAAGGTTCGAAGCGGCTCAGTAGACTGTACAGGATGAGGCAACGGAGATTCAGACAAGCCATCAACACAATGGTGAGAAATATGGTGATGGACCTCTACGAACTTGGCACCTCAAAGATCATTATTGGCAACCTGACAGACATCAGAGAGGACAACAATAAGGGAAAGAAGAGCAACTCGATGATTCATAACTTCTGGAGCTTCAACTACCTCGTTCAAAGACTGAAGCATACAGCACAAGAATACTGTATAAGAGTGAGAGAAGCCAGCGAATACAAGACTTCAAGCAGATGCATAAGGTGTGGCTCAGAAAATATTGAGAGTAAAGGGCGACTATTCAAATGCTTGAACTGTGAACTAGAAGCCAATAGGGACGCTATTGGAACTTTAAAC
>Ga0315280_10006213_pt1 | contig 16599 bp, 6 predicted proteins | sample YL17G06_40_MG_FD_203697 | JGI IMG/M metagenome (GOLD analysis project Ga0315280, IMG submission 203697) | Sediment microbial communities from Yellowstone Lake, YNP, Wyoming, USA - YL17G06_40 | ecosystem: Environmental > Aquatic > Freshwater > Lake > Sediment | place: USA: Wyoming | collected...
TCGCCGCCAGCAGCAGGGACCAGGTAGACGTCCGATACCCCAGTTCTCTCCATACGTATGAAGGCCAGACTCCGGCCGTCCGGGGAGAAGGCCGGCAGAAGATCACGAAAGGATTGCGGCGGTGGGGTCGTTACCCGGCGCTTCTCGCCGGTATCAATGGAAAGCAGGAATATAGCGTTGGGGTCCCTCGGCGAGGTTCTATCTGCAATCGCCAAGTATTTCCCGTCGGGAGACCAGTCCAGTCCGAGGTATGTACTGTGGCCGACTTCGCGCTCCGGGCCACCCAGGGCAGGCACTATCAAGACTTCATACCCATCCGAGACTTCGCGTAGAAAAGCGATATGCCGGCCGTCCGGCGACCAGGCAGGCATAGTGTCGTTGGCAGAGTCGGTGGTCAGCCGCAGGGGTGTTCCTGTGCCGATCAGTTTCACATAGATGTCGTAATTCTTCCCGCCCTCCTCACTGTTCCACGAAAAGGCGATTTGATTGCCGTCGGGCGAGAAAGCCGGATAAATCTCCTCCCCTGGGAAACTCGTAAAGGGAACGAGCCGCAGTGCTTCGGTCCTGGGGCGGATGGAGCGGAACCACAGGGCGCCACTGACGGCTAACAGCAGCAGCAACGCGCCGAGCGGCCAGAGCAGGCGCTTCATTGCCCACCACTGCGGTTTAGGAGCCACTGTGGGAGCCGCCAGGCCCCTGGTTGCCGCTCGCCCCGAGTCGCTATCCCGTTTGATTCGCTTCAGTTCTGCGTGCAGGTCCGATGCCGTCTGATAGCGCACGTCCCGGTCCTTCTCCAGGGCGCGGCCGATGATTTCCTCCAGTCTGGGCGGCAGGACCGGGTTCACGCGCGACGGCGCGGCAGGTGTGCGGTCGAGAATGGCTTCAAACACCACCCCTGAAGTTGTCCCCGAAAACGCCTGGCGCCTGGTGACCATTTCGTATAGAACCGCGCCAAAGGAGAACAAATCCGTGCGCGTGTCTATCTCTTCGCCCCGCACCTGCTCGGGTGACATGTAGGCCATGGTGCCCAAGGCCGCGCCGGGGCTGGTTAGTTGCTCTTCAATGAAGTCAACCGTCGCTCCTGCGGATGCTCCGGCGGCTTTCACCGCCTCGCCGGGCGTCAGCTTGGCCAAGCCAAAATCCAGGACCTTGGCCTGCCCGCGCTCGGTCACAAGAATGTTCGCCGGCTTGATGTCGCGATGGATGATGCCTTTCTTGTGGGCTGCGTCGAGGGCGTCGGCGACTTGGATGCCCAGCTCCAGCACTTCATCCGTTGGCATCGGCCGGCCGGCGATGCGGTGGCGCAGCGTCTTGCCTTCCAGCAACTCCATAGCGATGAAGTGCTGGCCGTCGGCCTCGTCGATGTCGTAGATCGTGCAGATGTTCGGATGGTTCAGCGCGGAGGCGGCCCGCGCTTCCCGCTTGAACCGCTCCAGCGCATGCGGATCGCGGGAAAGCTCCTCGGGCAGGAACTTCAGCGCCACCTGCCGGCCGAGCCTGGTGTCCTCGGCCTTGTAGACGACACCCATCCCGCCGCCCCCGAGCTTCTCCAAGACCCGGTAGTGCGATATGGTCTTGCCAATCATGGAGGCAGCCCCCTGTGCCAGAGATGTTAGGCCGCGGGTGCGCACAAGTCAATGCGGCTGCAGGCGGGATGATCCGCCGGGGCAGTGACGAGTGACGCGTAACAAGCGAACTCGCTCCGCCCTGTCACTCATCATGCGTCGCTGTTGTGCCGGCGCAGCCTCAGAACTCGATGCGCAGGTTGAGGATGATCGCTCGTGGATCGCCCACCGAGGTGGTGACGCGGCCGAATTGCGGGCTGGTCGGATCCAGGTTCGGAGCGCCAAAGTTGGTGTGGTTGGCGGTGTTCAGCAGGTCTACCGAGAACGTGGTGCTGAGCCGCTCGTGAATCTTGAATTTCCGGGCGATCTTCACGTCCCACTGCCGAATGCCGTCCTGCCTGTTCGAGTCAATCAGGTTGGGGATCATCCGCACCTGGTAGCTGCCGGGTTGGAACGCCGACCGCCCCTCGAACCCCGTGAAACCGGACGGAATCGCGCCCGTCGCCACCGCAGTCGGGTTCAGTGCCGTGTTGTAGGAGATGGCAGGATCGAACCAGAAGTGGATGTTTTTCGAGTGCACGGAATCGTGCTTCAACACATCGGCGATCTTGCTGATGTCGCCATAGTAGAAGCGGTTGCCAAAGCTCAAGGCGGGGCCATTCTGGCGCTGGTAGATCCAGCTCACCTGCCAGCCGCCCACCAGGTGCTGGGCCGGGTGGCTGTTGATGAATCGCCGGCCCTTTCCAAACGGCAACTGGTAGATTGCCGTCCAGACGAAGCGGTGCGGCCGAACGTTATTGTTGGTCTGCCACGTGAGGTCCTGATCGAACTCGTTGGCCCGGTACGTGGTCCTGCCGTAAGCGCGGGTGTACATGACGGCGGACTGCAAGCCGTAAGAGAACCGTTTCTGGAACTGCAATTCGAAGTCGTGGTACTTGTTCTTGCCGCGAAAATCCCTGGAGTCCACGCCTTGCGGCACGAAGTTCAGCCCAGCGTTGAACAGCGGGTAGGCGCGCAGCAGCCGGTTCACCTGGATGGTGCTGGCGGTGAAGAAGCTTTGCGTGCTCAGCCATTTGTACAGGACTGGGTTGGACGTTTGCAGTGCGGACAGATTCGAGATGTTGAAGGGGTTCGGAACATTGGCGTTCATGGCGTCGTCCGCGGCCTGGTTGCGAGTGTTGCCCGTGGCCCAATATTGTGCGGGCAGATTGCTGATGTTCATGGTCATCGGCGACGAGGTGTAAGCGCCGTTGTAGGAAGCGTCGACGACCATGTTTTTCGAGATCTCGCGTTGCACGCTCAACCTCCACCGCTGCTGCAGCGACGGCCTGTAATTCCGCGGCGGCAGGCCGAAGCTTTGGCCGTCCCGGATGTCCTGGCCGAGGGTGTTCAGGTACGGCTGTTCGAATCGCGTTCCGTCGGCCCGGGTGGGGAACGGGTCGTTCAGCGGTGTGCGGCCGGCGCCGACGTTGGCGGCGGCGCCGACGCCGCAGCAAAAGGTGAGCGCGTTGTCCGTCGTCATGGTGGTGCTGGTGCTCGCGTTATAGCCCGCCGGCACCGTGGGACGGGTGGAGGTGCCGCTCAGGGCGTTGAACGTGTCGGCATAGAATCCGTATCCGGTGCGCAGCACCGTTTTGGCGTTGATCTGGAAAACGGCGCTGACATTGGGCAGGAAGTTGTTCACGCCGTCGGTGTAGTTCTTGTAGGGCTTGCCCAGGTAGTACGCGCCGCCAAGCACTTTAAACTGGCCGGCCGGCAGTTGAGCGAGGGGGCTTCTGGCATACGCCGCCTGGACGGCGTCGGCGAACGGCGGCTTGTAATTCCAATCGAACCCGCCGGCCAGGCCCCGGTTATACCGCTCTGCGGTGCCGCCCTCGCGCTCGAAGCGCAGCCCGTAACCAATGCGCAAACGGTTCGTCACCCGCCAACTGTCCTGGAGGTAGAGGGCGTGGTAGGGAGTGGCGAAGAAGAAGTCCTGGTACTGGTCGATGCTCGCCTGATACGGCAGACCCATCAGGAACGAGGCCCACGCCAGCCCGAGGTTGGCGGCCGTGGTGGTGTTGTCCTGCTGCTTGATGTACCTGTTGTCGAACTGGAAGTTGCCGGAGGTATAGCCGGAAGGCCCGCCGGGCTGAGCGTACTGATACCGCCGCTCCTCCCAGCCGTATTTCAGCGAATGGGCGCCCCGGATGGTGGTCATGGCCACCTTGAGCCCGCCGGTGGTGCCCCGCTGGTTGATGCCCGGGTAGGTAGCGAACGAGGTGCTCGCGTAGCCGTCGATGCCGCTGACGGCAACGTAGGGGACGTAGGCGTAGGCGCCCGCCTGCGTGTTGATGTAGCCCGGCAGACCCAGGTCGCTCGGCTTGTACTCGAGCCTGGTCTCGCTGACATTTCCTTCGTTGTATCGCGTGACGCTGAAGGTAACGTCCAGCATGGTGCTGGAGTTTACCGTCCAGACGTAGTCGGCGCTCATGCCCTTGTTATAGCGAAGCAGTCCGTTTTTCAGCAGTCCCTTCAGCGGCGTCTGGTAGGCCCAGTCGTATTCGCTGGAGTGCCGGTCGTTCCAATACCACTTCCCAAAAATCCGGTGCCGGCTGCCGATGTTGTAGTCGATGCGGTTGAGGATGTCGCTGCCCTCATCCACCCGGGGCTGGCCGGGGGTGAAGAGGTTGCCGGTGCCGTCCGGCGACACCAGGCCGCCGACGTTATTCGGCTCGGGGTAAAGCTTGACGTACCAGTTGTACATGGGGTTCAAAATCGGCACCCCCTTATTCCCCGGGAACGGGTCGCGGATCACGCGGCTGCCCGACGACCGCGCGGTGCGCGGGTCGTAAATCGTGTACTTGACGGGATCGACGGCCAGCAGGTCGGAGAAATCGCCTTGGCGCCAGGCCATCTTCGGAACGGTATGCAGGTTGCCGGAGCTGCCGGTGCCGGAGGCCGCGCTGCTGCGCTGCCAGATGCTGCCGTAGTCGAAGAAGAAGAACAGCTTGTCGCGGCCGTGGAGCAGCTTGGGGATGATCACTGGACCGCCAATGCTGGCGCCCGGCCCGTTATAGCGCCCGGGGTTCTGCTTGGGGTCGCTCGATTTCTTCCTGCCCGCCGCCACATCCTGCTCCCATTGCAGGCGGGTGAAGTGCGGGGTCGCGTTCCACCTCTGCTGCCAGTGCTGGTTATAGAGTGAGCCGTGGTAGGCATTGGAACCGCTTTTCGACGACACATTGATCACGGCGCCGGCGGTATGCCCGTACGAGGCGTCAAAGGGCGCGGTGTCCAAACGGAACTCATCCACGGCTTCGGAAATCGGCGCATAGCCAAGCCGCGAGCCATTCGTGCCGGTTACCGGAGCGCCGTCAATCATGTACTCGTTGATTCCGGCGTTGCCCATAGTGTTATAGGACCCGGCGCCGGCATGATCAAACCAGCGGCTCCACGAAGGCGAACCGGTATACTCCATTCCTGCGGACAGGGCCACCAGGTTGAAGGGGTTCATGGAGGCGAAGGGCAGTTGCTTGACTTCGTCGGCGTTGATCACGCGTCCGCCGGCCGCAGTGACCGTGTCGAGCAAGGGCGCGGCCGCCGTCACCTCGATGGTCTCGGCAGTGCTCCCGATCTCCAGTTGTATCCTGACATCGAGACGGGCGGCCACGACCAGTTCCAGCCCGCCGCGCACCGCCTTTTTGAACCCCGCCAGCTCCACCGAGACGGAGTACAACCCGGGGTTCAGCAAGCTCACCTCGAAATACCCTGTTTGATTGGTTTGCGTCCGGTTGGACACGTTCGTTTCCGTGTTGGTGACCGTGACGCTCGCGCCAGGAACGACGGCGCCCTGCGGATCGGTTACGATCCCGGTGATGCTGCCGCGCGGGTCCTGCGCCCAGCAGACGAGCGGAAGCAAGACCAGCAATGCAGCGAAACATAGCATGCGGCTGCGCATGGACGACCTCCTTCGTTTCACTAAAGGTTTGTGACCCATTCGTGGCCGGAATCCGAGCCACGTTTATTCCCTGTTCTTCCCTGGATGCCGTCCGGCGCCATGCCGCGGCATCGGAAACTCACCAACTCATTGGGCACGCAGCCGCACCGGCCCCAACAGGCCCGATGGTACGGGCTGCAAGTTGTCCATATCCTGCGCCTGGAAGCGCTCCCCGTAGCGCTGATTGAGCGCCGTGTAATCGGGCGGCCGCTGCCCCGCCAGCGCGTTGATGGCCAGGTTGCCCACCACAATGCGAAGGTTGTTTTGTCCGGCGCGGAGGAACCGCGTGACTTCAGCCTCGTAGGGCGGCCGCCACACGGATGCGGCCCGCTGGCCATTCACATAAACCACGGCCGCCTCGCGCACTGGGCTCTCCAGCAGCGCCCGCATGCCCGGCCCGCGTTTGCCCGACGGCTCCGCCGGCGTGCCTTCGCCGAAATCCAGAACGGCAGCCGCGCCCGGCTGCAAGAAGCTGGCGGGCACATCAAACGACTTCTCGTAGATGGCGCTGCCGGAGAAATACTTTGTCTCCGCGTCGTCAGTCCAAGAGCGAAAGCGGTCCATCCACACGGTGCGATCCAGCTTCTCGAAGCTGACCTTCCAGCCGGCGCTCAGGTCAATGGGTGTAGCGGCGGCCTTCAGGCCGCCACCGGCCTTCAGGCCGCCACGAGACGGCGGAGATGGCGACCTGAAGGTCGCCCCTACAAACACCAGGACGCGCGAACCGTATGGCTCAAGATCGAGCGGGACGCTGACGCCCGCGGCCGAGCGTGCTGCGACACCGGCGGCCGCCGTTTCCCCGGTAAACGGGTCCCACCACTCCGGCTCCAGCCCCGGCACGCGGAACGTGGCCAGCGTCTGCCGCCGCCGGTTGCTCGTATTCGCCAGGAAGTAAACCTGGGCCGAATCGAGCTGGCGATGGATGAAGCCGATTTCCGGAACAACGGGTGACATTGCCAGATCCGGTGTGCTCAACCCGGCCAGGGCGGCCCCCAATTGCGATTCATCGGCGAGAAGCCGCGTCCGCACCTGCCCCGCGCCGAACATCCGGCCGGAGATCTGCTTGATCTGGGGCGTGTCCCTTTCCGCTTCCATCAGCCCGGGAGCCAGGGCCGGCGCGCGCCGCGTGGCAATGACCACGCCTCCTTTCGCCGCATACTGCTCCAGCTTCCGGTAAGCGGAAAGCGGAATGCGCTCCACGTTGGGCATTACCGCCGCCGCGTAAGGGATGCCCACCCGTTCGATGGCTTCGTCGTCGATGAAGTCGAAATTGAAGCCGGCATCCAGAATCTGCGGGATCACCTGCGGGCCCAGCAGCGTGTCCATGGCGTCGTTGATCGAGGGGCGGCGCGTGATGAATTGCGCGCGGGCGTCCGAGGTGGGCAGGTAGAGAGCGATGTCGTTGGCCGACCGGCCCTGCCGCAGCAGGAAGCTGACGCGTTGCAGGTAGCGCGTGATGTCGGGCATCACCAGCCACCACGGATTGTGGTGGTTGAAGACGGCGGCGGCGTAAAAGCGCCAGCCGGGCTCGCCGGCCGACTCCGGCGAATAGGGCCAGCCATGCCCGATCAATTGGTTGATCCCCTGCAGGAAGTGGAGATCGGCCTCGGCCTTCATGTCCAGCGGCGTGGCGCGAAAAGCCGGCGAATGAAGCCACGTCCAGGTTTCCGAGGAAGTGACCGGGCGGCCATAGAGGTGGCTGGCCGACGCCGCCCAGCGCGAGGGGCTGAAGCGCCGCCAGTGCGGCTGCTCGCCTTCGGGCAGATCCACCAGCGCGTTGCTGGAGAGCGACACCGGCGGAACGCCGTATGTCTGCACCCTCAGCAGCGTGCGGTGCTGCCTGGCCCACTCCGCAAGCGGCGCCAGGAAGCGCTCGTTGGCCAGCTCGGTCAGTGTCTTGCCCCAGTCGTTGCGGATGGCGCCCGTTTTCTCGCCGATATCGCCCGCCAGCGCCGGCAGGTAGGGTTTCAGGTCATAGCCGCGCCGCGTGCGGAACTGTTCCAACAGATCGCCCGTCCAGTCGGACGAGAACACCTCCAGGCTGTCGCAGAAAATGGCATAGGGCGGATTCGAGCCGAAGGCGCGCAGCAGCGGCTCGCCGGCCCACTTCAGGTGTTTGTCGAGCGCGGCCCGGTCGTAGTGGTCCAGCACCAAACCCTCGGAGCCCACCGCGGCCCGCTTCACCATCTGGCGCGTGCGGCCGGCGATGAAAAACAGCAGCACGTTTTCGCCGCTCCGCTTCCCGGGCAGGGCCACGGCGCCGTCACGAATCTCGCTGATCTCGCGGGCCGCCCTGGCATCGAAGTTCCTCGGAGCGCCGGGCGTCAGGAACACGGCCAGCAGTTTTTCGGCCTCGCCGATTTGCGGCAGCGGAACCGTGTCGGCGTTTGCGGGTGCGGCCACACGCTCGATGCGCAGCCGCCCGGCGGCCTGGCTGGCAGGAATGTTCGGCCCGCCGTACGGCCAGCCGCTGCCCAGCGTCAGATCCACCCGCAACCCCAGTTCCCGCGCCTTGCCCGAGGTGAAGCGCACCGCATTCAAAAACTCGTCGGAAAGGAACGGCAGGTTGCGGAAGCCGGTCTGCGGATCATCGAGCGCCAGCGGATAGACGGGCTGGATTTCCACGCCGCCCATGCCGCCTTCCTTCATCAGGCGCAGTTCGCGCTCCAGTTCTGTATGGGTGACGGCAGACCCGAACCACCACCAGCGCATCATGATTCTGGCGTCGTCGGGCGGAGACTCGAAGCTGCGGCGCAGGGCGGCCGGCGATGTGGGATTATCCGCCGCCAGGCACGCCAAGCAGATGAAAACAATGAGCGACAGGATCACAATTCCCCGCAGAAACATGTGGCTCACCCTCGAGCGTGGTAAACTAGCGTTCATTAAACGCCTTGTGGTCTGGGATGCAATAAGGAGCGGCTAAGAAGTTTGTAAAAGAAATCTAAATTGGCGGGTGTTATTTTGAAAACGCGGCGGTTATACAGTTTCGGCCCCTTCCGCCTGGATGCCGCCGCAAAAGTGTTGCTCAAGGACGGCCAGACCCTTCACCTCACGCGAAAAGCGGTCGAGACACTTCTAATTCTTGTAGAGAACGCCGGCCAGGTAGTCACGCGCGAGGAAATGATGGAGGCGCTCTGGCCGAACCGGGTGGTCGAGGAGGCCAACCTCGCCCAGAACATTGCGGTGGTTCGACGGGCGTTGGAGGCTGCGGCGGGGAGTCCCGAATACATCGAAACGTTTCCGGGGCGCGGCTATCGGCTGCTGGGGCCGGTGACGGTCACCGACCAGCCGCCCGCGCCTCTGCAGGCCGTACCTGGCGCCGCCGCCCAGCCCGCGCGGCCCCGCCGCTTGGGCCGCGGCGTGCTGGCAGCGGTGCTGGCCGCCGTGGCCATCGTTGCCGGCGCCTGGATCATCCTGTGGAAAAGCCCCTCGCCACCCAGCGAATTCCGCGTGGCGCCGTTCACGCGTTTGCCCGGAAAAGAGTATCAGCCCGCTATTACCGCCGAGGGTCGAAACGTCGCCTTTCTTTGGGAACGCGAAGGCGGGCAGCCCCCGGAGGTGTGGACGCAGGCGGTCGGCGAAACGGCCCCCACCAGAACCACGACTGGCGAAGGTCATTACAGCAGCCCCGCCTGGGCGCCAAACGGCCGTGATCTGGCCTATCTCCGAATCGGCGTGTCTTCCACGGAGTTGCTGATTCATTCGGCTCACAGCGGAGAGGAGCGGATCGTCGCCCGGCTGGTTCCGCCCAACTACGGTTTTCAATACCGCTTGCTCGATTGGTCCCCCGACGGGCAGTGGCTTGTCGTTTCGCATTCCGATTCGCCGAAGAAGCCGCTGGGGCTTTTCCTGGTGGCGGCCGCCACGGGCGAGAAGAAGCGGCTGACGGATCCCGGGGCTGTGGTCGGGGGAGACGTCGATCCGCGGTTCTCCCCGGACGGCAAGACCATCTCTTTCATCCGCTATATCCACCGCTCGCAGCAGGAGCTGTACTCGATTCCCGCGGGCGGCGCACAGGCAGGGATGCCTGTGCCACCCAGGCAACTGACCGCCGACGGCAGACAGGTGAGCGACCACGACTGGGCGCCGGATGGGAAGGCCATCCTCTTCGCCTCCGATCGGGGCGGGGCCTTCCGCCTTTGGAGGATGGCCGCAGATGTGCCGGCGCCGGCGAAAAACCTCGAACCTGTCGCCATCTACGGCGAATTCCCGATTGAGCTGGCGTTGGCCAGACGGGCGCCATCGCTGGTCTATTCCGTTCTGCAGCAGGACCGCAACATCTGGCGCCTGGACGTACAGGAAAAGACTTGGTCGCGCATCATCGCCTCGTCCGCCCAGGATGCCTCGCCGCAATACTCCCCCAGCGGGGAGAGCATCTGTTTCCGCTCCGACCGCTCGGGAGAGGAAGAGTTGTGGGTCAGCGACGCGGCGGGAGAAAACGCCGTTCAGGTGACGCGCGGCCCGCTGTATCCCTCGGTCGGGCACTGGTCCCCGGACGGCCGGTCGATTATTTTCAACAACGCGCGAACCGGAGCAATGTTCGTCGCCAGCCGCGATGACGGCGGCCGCTGGTCGGTCCGCAGCGCCGGCATTTCCGGCGTTCACCCCGTGTTCTCGCCCGACGGCCGCTGGATTTACGCCGGAACCACAACCCGCATCCTGAGGGCCCCGGCCGCCGGCGGCGCGGCTTCCACGGTCCTAAATACTGGGGGTTTCTCGCTCGGAGTCTCGAACGACGGCCAATACCTTTATTTCATGCGGGACGCCAACGACACGGTTCTGTGGCGGGTATCCACCGACACTTGGGAGATGTCCAAGGCGCTGGACGGTTTGCTGCCCAACTGCACGAGCTGCTGGGCCCTGGCGCCGGGCGGCATCCATTATCTGGCCGCCGACAAGCACTCATTCGATGTGCAGAGGATTTACTTCCACGACTTCGCGACCGGGCAGGACCGCGAGGTCGTGAAATACCCGGAGCCGCTTTCGCCGGTGGGCAGCGGCCCGTTCTCGCTCTCGCCCGACCTCCGGTATCTGCTCTGCGTGCGCGTCGATCCTTCCAACAGCGACCTGATGCGCGTCGAGCCCTTCCGCTAGCCCGAAGCCGGGCCGGCCGCCCTGCGCTTTTCCAATCGGCGCCAATCCGCGAAATCCGTGGCTACAAACCGGGCAGATCAAGGCGGACCATCTGCGGCGGGTAGAGCGTGTTGCGGCGGGGGCGGTCCGGGTCGTACAAGACCGTGACCGCCTGCCCGGGCTCCGGCGCGCCGGTCTTCGATGCCATCGAGCTGCCCGCCACTTCGTTGCCGGCCATGTCCAGGAATTGGTAGCGAACGTTCTGGCCGTTCTTGACGGGCACGACGCGGGTGACGATGGCGCCGGTCGGATTGCCCGACTGCAGCAATCTCCTTTGCGTCAGGACCGGGAGCGGAAGCAACACAATCACCACGACAAAGATCACGGGCGGGAAAAGGACCAGCCAGGAGGGCGCGCTGCTTTCCAGATCCAGACGGCTGACCTCCGGGTCGGAAGGGGCGTAGCGCACGGCGACTTGCGAGCCCCGGTTGAGGCGGCGCCAAGCGCTCGAGGAAATGCGCGCCCGCCGATGGTAGACCTTGTCGCCCACCTCGTAGCTGTACTGCACGTAGTAGCTGGTGCTTTTCCCGCTGGTGGACCACTTCCGGACGACCGTGGCCACGCTGCTCACCCCTTCTCGCCCCAGCAGCTCCGCGCGCTGGCGCTCGCGCTCCATGGCCGTGACGCCGAAAACGGCAAAGGCCGCGGCGCCGGCCAGGAAAAGCACCATAAACCCGACCACCAGCTTGGCCTGGACGGTCAGCCGCACGGGCCGCGGCACCGGCAGCGACAGCAACTCCGCAGGGGCCCGCCACTGGTTCTGCAGGTCGAGTAGCCGCTCGCGGTCCACCGGGACAGCCTGGGACCGGCGCCGGCTCAGCACGATCAGAAGCACGGCGATCACGCCGACGCCGATAATGACGAACGGAAGAAACGGAACGAAGTCTTTCATAAGCTATGGGCTGTAGACTGTGGGCTGTGGGCTGAATTGCGGATTTCAGATCGCGGACTGCGAATTTCGAGCATGTGGCCCGGTCGAAATCCGCAATCCGAAATCCGCAATCCGAAATCGCTCCTACAGCCCACAGCCTACAGTCTACAGCCTACAGTCTACAGCCTGTTATCGCACTTCGGGAGCATCAACGGGGGGCGGCAGCGGGTCGTGCGAGGCGATCAGCCAGTTGGCCAAGCGCGCCATCATTTCCTGCTTTGGTGCCGCGCGGCCGGCGTCGTTCCACAGGTTGTCGAGCTCGTGAGGGTCGCTGCGCAGATCGTACAGTTCGCCGTAGGGCCGGCCGGCGTAGTAGACCAGCTTCCAGTCGCGGGTGCGAACCATTTTGGTGGCCGGAAACTCGGCGTAGACGGTCTCGTCCCATTTGGCTTTTTCCCCAGCCATCAGCGGCAGCAACGAGCGGCCCTGCATGCCCTCCGGCGCCGGAGCGCCGAGCAGCGCCAGCAGGGTCGGCATCTGGTCGATTTCCTGCGTAAGCGGCTCGACCACCTTGCCTGCCGGCAGCGTGCCGGGAAAACGCACGACCAGCGGCACGTGCAGCACCTCGTCATACATGTAGCCGCCCTTGAACAGCAGCCCGTGGTCGCCCAGCATTTCGCCATGGTCGCTGTTGAACACCACCAGCGTATTGCCGGCCAGCCCCAGCTTCTCCAGTTCATCGAGGATGCGGCCTATGCACTTATCTGTCAGAGTAATGGACCCGTAGTAATAGGAAGTGATGCGGTGCAGATCGGCGTCGGTCATCTTGCGGAGATCGAAGCCCGCGGTGCCCTCCAGCGCCCGCTGGTGCTCGGGCGGCTTGTTGGCGAACTCGTTGGCGCGCCGGCGCGGCTTTGGGAACTCGGCGCTGTCGTACATTCCGGCGAAGGGCCGGGGCGGGTCGAAGGGATGATGCGGCCGGTGGAAGTTGACCTGCACGAAGAATGGCCGCCCGCGGTTCTGCCGCAGGAACTCGACCGCCAGGTCGGCAGTCACGCTGCTGCTGTCCAGTTCCTCGCCCCACGGCACGGGATAGGCCTGAAACGTTTCCTTCAGCCTCGCTTCGTATTCGGCAACCTTCGCGCCGGTCCAGCCGGCCTTTTTCAATGCCGCCTCGTGTTCCGGGTCGCCGTAAATGCGCTGGAAGCCGCCGGTGGCGTTGTTGGGGGCGAAGGGGCGGGCGCCAATCGACGCGGTCAGGTAGCCGCGCTCGTTCAGCACCCGGGCCATGGTCTGCTCGCGGTCGGGCAAGCGGTAGCGGTTGGTGAAGGCGCGGTGGACATGCGGGTAGCGCCCGGTCAGCATGCTGCCGCGCGACGGCACGCATTGCGGCGCCTGCACGTAATGGCGGGTGAAGCGCAGGCCTTCGCCCGCCAGCCGGTCGATGGCCGGCGTCTTCACGATGCCGTTGCCGTAACAGCCCACACAGTCGGCCCGGTGCTGGTCGGTGGTCAGGATCAGCAGGTTCGGCGATTTCGGATTTCGGATTGCGGATTGCGGATTTCCCGCACCGACAGCCACGGCCGCTGTGCTCAAGAACTGGCGCCTAGTTAGCATCCGTCTTTTTTACCACCAAGACGCCAAGACACCAAGGACGGCGGTTGACTTGGGCGGCGCGCTGGCCCGCGGCCGCACCGTCAGCGACGTCGTCCTGCTCGCCAACTTCAAGCCGGAAAAATAGAGAGTCCTTACACGGCGAGCGCCACGACGGGAGTCAGCACCTGCTTGACGGGATCTGGCGCCACCCTCAGCGTTTCCAGAGCCGTAACTCCCAGAACCTCCATGTCTCCCGGCTCCGCAAAGACCACGTTCACTGCCCCAGAGCGGCCATCATAGGCCACGATCAAGTAACCGATCCTCCGCTCCACCAAGGCGCCGGTAATGGTTCTGAACTGCTCGGTTTCAACGGGCTGAACGCCTATTCCTTCGAGTACGGGGGCGGACACCCAACTGAAGAGAGAACCGGTATCTACCAGCAGCGACACCTCCCGCTGGCGCTCCAGGTGCGCCGGATTCTTCAGGGTTACCGAGGCGCTGAAGATTCCCATGGCTAGAGTATACCCTCAAAAATCGAAGCGCAGCGCGAACTGGGCCTGGCGCGCCGGCACCGTCACCCGGTTGATGGTGGCGACGGTGGCGGTGTTGGTGATGGCCATGTCCGGGTTGCCCCAGTTGGGGTGGTTCAGCGCGTTGAACAGCTCGAAGCGGAAGGTGATGCTGCGCCGCTCGTTCTTGCCCAGCGGGAACGCCTTGTACATGGCCAGGTCCATGACGTTCAGCCCCGGGCCCAGGACCACGTTGCGGCCGCAGTTGCCGAAGCGGGCCTCGCCTGTCGCCGGGTCAAGCGTTGGCGGGATGGCAAAGGCGGCGGGGTTGAACCAGCGCTGCGGGCCCCGCTGATCGCCCGGCAGGTTGGCCGGCACGCCCAGCACGCGGTCCGGCCGGTTGTTGGAGAGCGCGTTAGATTGGCTGAAGCTCGGCGTCAGGTACTGCCCGGTCTGATTCCGCCAGATGCCGCCCACCTGCCAGCCACCCACGACTGCCTGCTGCCATCCGCCGGCGCTCTTCAGGAACCGGCCGTTGCGGCCGAAGGGCAGCCGGTATTGCGTGTTGACCGTCATGATGTGACGCCGCACGTAGTCGCTGTTGGCGCGGTCGCGCCCGCGGTTCTCCATGTCCAGGATCGCTGAGTTCACGTTCGTACCTGTCGTGTCCAGCCCCTTGGCCCAGGTCCAGCTCGATTGGAACGTGAGGCCCGAGCTTAGGGCCTTGCGCGCCTCGATGCGCATCGAGTTGTAGTACGAAGTGGCATCGGTAATGCGGTAGTTGACCGAGGAGGTGCCGTAGGTGGCCTGGTAGAGCCGCATGACCGAGCCCGGCTTGCTGGGATCGGGGAGCGGGCCGTTCAGGTTGATAGTCCGGAACAGGTGCGTCCCCTTGTTGCCGATGTAGCCCAGCGTGAAGACCGTCTTCCAGCCGACCTCGCGCTGGATGGTCAGGTTCCACTGCTGGTTGTTGGGCAGCAGGAAGTTGCGCTGCAAGCCCAGCGGAGCGACGCTGGCGGTGCTGCTGGTCGAGTACGGCGCGTCCAGCGTGAGCCGCGGCACGCCGTTGGTGATCGACTGGCTGTGCGTCAGCAGGCCGGCGAACGGCGGGTTCACCAGCATGGTCTGCAGCAGGTACTGCCGCGGATAGCGGGTGTAGAAGATGCCGTAGCCGCCGCGCACCACCGTCTTACCCCCTTGGCCCAGCAGGTAGGTGAAGCCGAAGCGCGGCGCGAGGTTCTTCTTTTGGGTGTCCACCAGGCGGCGGGCGGTGAAGCCCGCCTGCTGGTCGGTCAGTAAGGGGAAGCGCGGCGTTCCATCGGGATTCGACAGGCTGGCCATCAGCGGTTTGTTGTACTCACTGGTGGGCGCCTGCCCGCCGTTCGAGGCCACCACGATGGCGCCGGTCCTGGGGTCGAAGTTCGAGAAGCGGTTGCGGATTTCGTAGGGGTTCAGGAACAACTCGTAGCGGAGGCCCAGGTTGAACGTCAGCCGCGAGGTAGCCTTCCAGTCGTCCTGGTAGTAGCCGGCGAAATCGAGCTGCTTCAGCAGCCCCTTGGGCTTGAGCGCCACCTGTTGGCTGCTCCTGGGGATCCCCATCAGGAAGTCGGCGAAGGAGTAGCCGCTGGAGGCCGCGTTGGTGTCGCCCTGGAACGTGAGCTGGCCGCGCGCGTTGGTTTGCTGCAAGACGTTCAGCAGCGTGCGGCGGAATTCCACCCCGGCCCGCATGGAATGCGCGCCCCGCTGGTGGCTGAAGGTGTCCGAGTAGGTGAAGACGTTGTTGATCATCGACAGCGCCGCTTCGCCGTAATCCGAGGTCTCGCCGTACTTGATGGGCGTGAAGGCGTCGTTGCCGCTGAAGACAATGCGCGGCATCGGCGGGATCCAATCCATTTCGTTCTCGCCAGGTAGCTGGAAGCCCTGCAGTCCGAGTGATTTCACCGTCGGTAGCCCGCCGTCAATGTAGTGTGCGATGTCGGAGAAGTTCATCGCGCCGAAGCGAAATTCATTCACGGTGCGCGGCCCCAGCGTGGAGGCCACCGTGAGCGATCCATTGCGGCTGCGGTTCGGCTCGGTGTAGCCGACCCCGGGCGTGCCCACCAGGTTGGGCTTGAAGCCGCCGATATTGCCGTAGGTGGTGCGCGCGCTCAGCGTGGTGTGGCGCGGAAGCTGCTGGTCGACACGGATGGTGAACTGGTCGCCGATCGTGGTCTTCTCGGGGAAGCGCTGCGTGTTGTTGGTCAACGCGTTCGAGTCCGGGCTGCCGTAGAAGGGCTGGAGCTTCAACGCGGTCTTATTGATACGCGCGCCGCCCAGGTACAAGTCCAGCCGGTTGTCGGGTATGTTCGGCCGGCTGGAGATCAGCGGGTCGCGCAACTGGATGCGCGGCAGCAGCGCCGAGAAATCGCCCTTCCAGAAGGCGTCCGGCGGCAGAAACGAAAACCGCGTGACATTCTCGTGTTGTCGGTTGCCCTCGTAGTTGAAGAAGAAGAACGTGCTGTTGCGGCGGATGGGGCCGCCAATCGACCCGCCGAACTGGTTCCGCTGGAAAGGCTGAATGCCCAAGGTGTTGAACGGGTCGCGCGCCTGAAAGTGGTTGGTGCGGTTGAACTCGAAGATGCTGCCGTGGAACTTGTTGGTGCCCGACTGCGTCACCATGGTGATCTGCGCGCCGGCCTGCCCGAATTCAGCCGAGCTGTCCGCCGACAGCACCTTGAACTCCCGGATGGCGTCGATCGAGATGTTCATCGCCGACTTGCCCTGGAACAGGTTGTTGTTGGGCACGCCGTCAAGCTGGAAATCGTTCGAGAAGCTGCGGTTGCCGTTCAGCGCATAGGAGCCGAAGTCCTGGCCGCTGTTCAGCGTGTTGTCCACCGCGCCGGCGCTGAGCAGCACGAGCTGGTTGAAGTCGCGGCCGTTCAGCGGCATGTTGATGATCTGCTCGTTGGT
>Ga0315280_10006214_pt1 | contig 16599 bp, 18 predicted proteins | sample YL17G06_40_MG_FD_203697 | JGI IMG/M metagenome (GOLD analysis project Ga0315280, IMG submission 203697) | Sediment microbial communities from Yellowstone Lake, YNP, Wyoming, USA - YL17G06_40 | ecosystem: Environmental > Aquatic > Freshwater > Lake > Sediment | place: USA: Wyoming | collected...
CGCATATCCGGTCCCACCATCCCATAGATTGAAGAGAACAATATAATTGAGCCATGTTCTGAAGCGAACAGGGCTGAGCGTGCCTCCTGCGCCATGACAAACGACGCGGTCAGGTTGACGCGCAAGGCGCCGTCCCAGGCCGTCACCGTCTGCTGTTCAAACGGCACGCCCCAGCCCGTCGCCTGGGTCGTGCCCACATACGCCGCGCAATGAATCAAAATGTCCAAACCGCCAGATTTTGCTATAGCTTCGCGCACCGCTGCTCGAGTGGTGGCTTCATCGCTCAGGTCGCATGTCAGGGGCCAAGCCTGGGGGCCCAAAGCGGCGGCGCGAGCATGGCAGGCGGCAGCATCTCGATCAAGAATCGCCACGGTCGCGCCCAATTCAATCAGGCTCTCGGCTACGGCAGCCCCGATGTGGCCGGCGCCACCAGTCAGGAGCGCCCGCCGTCCCGTTAAGTTCATTAGCGCTTGGACGGTTCGCATATCAGACCACCCACGGCAACCGGACCAAGCCATGCCGGATCAGCAAATCGGCCTTTTCAAACTCGGCCAACTCGTCAATGTGAATAGCGCGTGCTTCCGGGATTTCATACATGAGTAGTTGTCCCCGCCGCCAATTTCCCCGTTCCTGGTGCACAAACCTAGTCCGCCATAGATACAGTGAGCCGTTGATTCTGTACACCGGAGGCACGTCCTGCCTCCGATTAAAGCGATCGCCCATTTCAATAAGATTCGTCATCCAGCCCTCTCGGTCCACCACACAATGCCAGATGGGATTGAAGTCCGGCTGCGAGACACCGATAATGCCATCCGCCATCGGGTTGTCATGCAACCGCTGCTGCGCTCCAGCTATATCTTCCGGTAGACGTCCGGGACTGGTGGGGTCTAAGAGCAGCAGATAATCGTATGTAGTGTTTTCTTCGTTTTCGACATAGGCCAACGCATGCCGCAAGACTGGCCACATTGGCGTATTATCTTGCGCCAGTTCTGCCGGGCGCATAAAAGGTGTTTCCGCTCCAGCTTCGCGCGCTATACAGGCGATATCAGTGGCATCGGTCGAAACGATCGTCCGAGTAACCGCCGGGCACAATTGCGCCAATCGGATCGAGTGAACAATCAGCGGCAAACCGGCTAACAGGCGGATGTTCTTGCCCGGCAAGCCCTTGGAGCCACCCCGCGCCGGAATTATCGCGAGGATCCTTTCGTCATTTGTCAAGGATATGCAACACTTTCTTCGCAGTGACTCTCCGAAGCACGGCGAGCTGTGTCGCAGAGCGCCAGCGCTTTTACACCGTCTTCACCGGTCGCCAAACCGAGATCAGACGAACCTTGAAGACTGCGGATAAAAGCTTGAGACTGCGCCAAATACATATCATCCCGGCTTTGGGTTGAAATGATTTCCTGCATTGGCACACCAACTAAAGACAACGTTACTTTGCCAGCCAGTGCATCCCATTCCAGCGTTCCGTGTTCTCCTCTAGCGCACATCTGCCGCCTGGAGGGGCGAGACAAATAGTCCAGGCTAATTGAAACAACTGCTCCGGCGCTGGTTTCCCAAAGCAGGTCGGCCGTTTCATCGGCTGCAATCCCTAGCCGGCCAATATTTCTAAGCCGCGCCAGCACGGCGCGTGGCCAGCCAAACAGCCAGCCCGCAAAATCAATCTCGTGGATCAAGTCGTGCAGTACGCCGCCTTCCCCCTCACGAGCCGAATAGGTCTGCTTATATGGTCGCTCTGGACGCCAATCGGGCAAGTAGGATTGGCATTCAATCCGAACAGAATGTATGTTTCCGAGACTTGGCATCGCCGCCTGAAAAGTTTTGAGTGATTCACAGAAACGAAAATTGCAGCCGACAAAAACCTGCCGCGCCGCCTGCCGGGCGGCCAAGCAGATCATCTGCGCCTGGTGAGCATCAGTCGCCATGGGTTTTTCGACCAACACATCCATGCCGGCTTGTAGTGCCGCCTGGGTATCTGCCAGGTGCCGCCGGGTATCAGTGGCAATGATAGCTAGACGAACACCGCGCGCCACAGCTCCCGAGATGCTTTCGCAGACACAATAACCGGCTTGCGTCAATTCTGCGCGTCGTTCTGGTCTTAACGGCAGAGCCAACGGCTTTACCACGGGGATGGAATTAAGCACCTTCAGGTGCCGAGTGCCGATGGATCCCGTCCCAATTACAAGAATCTCCATTGTGCAATTGTCCCCGCGGTGTTTTCCGACTCGGCAGGACACAATTTAAAATCTGCTATCACGATTTTCTCAATGAGGTTCTTCGCAGGAAGATTCCCTTTCGACCCATCAATGACACGTTCCATGTTTTAATGCCCCAAGCGATGTTGCGTGATGGCTGAATATTCTCTCTCTTTCCGGTCAGGGTGAAAAAAGCAGAAGAGGAGAACCGCCATGCTTCAACCGGGGATTCCCGTTTCCGGACGTAATTTTGATGCCCTACGTTCCGCATCGGAGAGAACCAACAGCACTCTCAAGGAGGACAACGCCATCTTGCGCGAGCCGCCGGTCAGGTCGCTCCAACGTGCCGCTGTTATATCCCGGATGGGCGCCATTACCACCTTGATCGATCGTGTCTCGCGGTTTGTCCTCGACATTACCGTCAAGCAGCGGAAGCTCCAACCCACGGGGGATAAGCTCTGGTTCGATCAGCTCTCGCCTCCGGAGATTCCTACCCACCTGCAACCCTTCGTCAAAGCCAGCTGAACCGTCTCGGCTGAAGTCCTTATGGATCGGTCTGCTCGCAGGGCTGGTTTCCGAATGCATTTTTGATCTCACTATGCCGCTGGATCGATCCGTCTGAGAGAATGGGGAAAGCCTGGAGCAAAAAGCTTAAAAGCATCGCCGGTTCTTATAGTTAGGGCATTAGATAACTTTTCATAACTGACGGATCTTGTCTGGCTTCCATCGGCGCTGAGCACCGCGGATGGCCCGTTCAATCAGATCCACAGTGGGATGATAGCGATTGGTCGTGACGGTGTACCTAATATGACGCCAAACACGTTCCTGGACGTTCAGTTCCGGATGATACGGCGGAAGGTATTCCATTTGGATTTCCGGATGTTGGCCCAAGAAATCTTGAACCTCGCGTCCCTTGTGCGAGGGCGCTCCATCCACGTAAAAATATACCTTCAATCCTTTGACCGGTTTGCATAGGTACTTAGAAATGCCATGAAGCCTTGTCGGTTGCCTTTGGGCCAGCGGAACAGACCGTGCCAGCCGTAAAGCGGCTCCACCCAACCAAAGAGGTTCAGTTGCTTGTGGTGCTGACTGGTGGTCGGGACGATCGGTTGCTTCCCGCGTCGAACCCAAACACGCCCGAGCTTCGGATGCAGCGAGAAACCGCTTTCGTCCGAGAAGACCAGCAACGCAAGTTCGCCGAGCCTCAGGATTCGGTGGGGGTTTTTTTGAGCTCGCCCCGGAACTCGGCAACTCCTTCCTCCGTCGCCTGGATATATCGATATACCGGTTGCTTGAGAACGAATCCGAGTCGCTTCAGCCAATTGCGCGCCTGCCGCGGCTTGAGCTCGACGTTGCAAACCTTTCGCAGGAACTCGACCACCACGACGCCATCCCATCGCGTGCGCCGCAGGCCGAACTCCTCCGGCGACCTCGTCAAAGCGTCGGCCAGTTTCTGTTGCGATGCAGCACTCATGCGGGAGGGACGGCCCGGACGAGGTTTGTCGATTACGCTATCGAGTCCTCGCTTGTTGGCTTTGCGGATCCAGTCGACAACCGCCTGGCGGCTTATCCCAAAGAGTCGGCTGATGGCTGTCGATTTCCAGCCTCTTAATAGCAACAGGAGGGTGGCGATTCTGATGCCATTCCAGGCGCCTGGAATGTTTTCCGCCTTCCGTAACAAAGCCTTCTGCGTTACGGACGGATGTGTCAGTTTTAGAGGTTTCATGCATGGAGCTTAGCCGAAGATCAGCATTATGTCAAGTTATTTACTGCCGTTACTATAAATGGCCTCGGAAATCCAAATGGAGTACCTGCCCCCGTATCACCCGGAACTGAATCCCCAAGAAAGAGTCTGGCATCTCGTTCGCTATGAAGTCACGACGAACCGCTACGATCCGACAGTCGATCTTATCGACCGCCCGATCCGCAATTCCCAACGCAGGGTGCAAACTAAACAAGATTCGCTCATTGCGTCAAGTTATTTAATGCCGTTGCTATAACAGTGTCCTTAGATCCCACAAGTTATCGATTATCAAAACCGTCGAAATCGCAAGGTCCTCGTTATATGGTCTTTTTCGGAGCACGAATGGTATTCCAGCACTAAAGGCGCAATCGCGGTCACTGATGCGATCGCCAACCATGCACTCCTTTCCCTTTAATTGAGGGTAATCGCTACGGAACCGTCGAATCAAACCATCTTCCGGTTTGCGACAGTAACAATCATCCGACTGCTGGTGCGGACAGACATAAACAACATTTAGCAGAATTCTACTATTAATCTTAACATTGATCGCCTGCACAAACCCGACACCGATCGTCCCGCGGCTTAGATCAGGTTGATTCGATACTATTACGATATTCCAGTGCTGCGTAATATCCGGAGCCGACAAGGCATCGATGTCATCTGCTATCTGCACCTCATCTAAACAACGGGGTGCTGAAACCTCCGATCCCCGCAACACAGAGTGTATCAACACGCCATCCCTATCCAGAAACAGCGAATTCTCGGCCGTCAGCGGCCTATACTGAAAGACCAACGGCTCAGCTAACAATTTATAGTTTGTACCCCGAGGCCTTTGCATCATCATAGAACATCCTCACTGTTGACATTGAATATTCTTCCGGGGTGGTGTTGAACAAATATATTTTTTTGATGAGAGCTGCTGGCATAGTAATAATATCACAGCCCGCCACAGACGCGCTCTTGATGTCATATACCATCCCCGAGCTGGCCCAAAGAACGCGGCATTTGCTATTTTTATGGACCAAAGTAGCAATTTCGCGGGTGGCCTCGGTGGCATTGATACCAATGTCGAAAAGGCGTCCTGCGAAGACCGAAATGATGGTACCGGAATCCCGTATAATAGGGAGAATACCCTGCACCTGAGCCTTGTTAAAGACGGCCGTGATATTCAAATTTAAGCCATCATTAATTAGCGTATCGATGACCGGCAGGGTAGTTTCCCCCGAACAGAAAGTTATGGGGATCTTGACGTACACGTTTGTTCCCAGGCTTCCCAGTATCCGCGCCTGGCGCACCATCTCTCCGGCGTCATCGGCAACCACTTCCAGAGAGACGGGAACCTCCCCGCATATCTGGATCAACTTCCGGCAGTGCGCCAGGTAGTCAGTTACCTTTAGCATCCTGAACAAAGTGGGATTAAAGGTGTAGCCACATACCAGCATCGGGTCAAAACTCGTGATCTCTTCTAGGGTCGGCCCGTCAGCGTAGATATCTATCGGCAGAGCTTTCACCCTGCCAGGAGCGCCAACCTCATGGGATTCCATGTGCGAGATTGAATGACGAGCCAATACATCAATGGCTAGACAAATGGCATGGATACATGCGATATGCACTTCTTGAATGTGCGAAGTGACGAAGGATGGCACCTTGATGAACTCATCCGCCATCTTACCGAGCTCGCCTCCGGTCTTCCCGGCGATCGCGTAGACCTTCATTCCCAGGCTTTGGGCCTTCTCCGCCGCAGTTACTAGGTTCATGGACGCCCCGGATTTGCGTTCCCCGCCCCCGGTTGTTATCAAAAACAGGATGTCACCGGGCTGCCCTAGAGCTTCCACCTGGCGAACAAAAAATGTGTCGAAGCCGAAATCGTTTGTCCAGGCGGTGATCGCCGAGGCGCTGTTAGTTAATGACATGGCAGAGAAGCCTCGGCGCCCCCGATCTTTGAAGGTGCAGGTCATCTCGCCTGCAAAATGCTCAGCATCAGCACACGAACCCCCATTGCCGCCTATCAAGAGCTTTCCGCCGGCCAATTGGCTCTCGTAGATCCCCCTAGCCATTCTCTTGACCGTGTCAAGATTTGCGGCTAGGGCCCTGATCGCATCGCTGCTCTTATCAAAATAATCCGAAAGCGCTTTATCCAGCAATTCAGTCATTACTTTGCTCCAAAATAAGCCTTGATGCTTTTAGCGATGTAATCCAGGTCCTCAAACTTCAGGTATTGGTGAATCCCCAGGGTGATCCCGGTCCGGCCGATGCGTTCGGAAACCGGGAAATCCCCGAGCTTGTGGCCCAGGAATTGGAACGCTTTATGCTGAGTTGGCAAGCATCCAAATAACACCTTGCTTTCAATGCCCCATTTCTCAAAATGCTCGTGCAGCTTGTCCATAGATTGTTTTTCGTCCTTCATCACAAAAGAGAAGGCGTGAGGACACATTATTTCGTCTTTGGCGTCCCGATACAATATAATCTGGTCTTCCAAGGGCGAGAGCTGCTCAAGAAGGTATTTTATGAGCTCCCGGCGGTATTTGAATACCTCGTCAAAGCTCTCTAACCCTTCCAGTCCCACCGCCGCTTCCAGATCGTTCATCTTGGAGTTGAATCCTATCCGGTCAAAATTGAAATACAGCTCCCCGTGACGCCGGCCGTGGGTATGAATCGATCGGCAGGCATCCGCCAGCTTGGGATTGTTGGTCGTGATCATGCCCCCTTCGCCGCTGGCAATGATATGGGCCACATAAAAACTGAACAAAGCCATATCGCCGAATGATCCCACGACTTTTCCCTTTAGGGTCGCACCGTGGGCTTCACAACAATCCTCAATGACCAAAAGATTGTGACGGTGGGCGATATCTAAAACCTGGTCCATCTTTGCCACTTTTCCCATGGTATGAACCACTTGAATCGCCCTGGTTTTGGGCGTGATCGTCGCTTCGATCAGGGAAGGATTGATATTGAGGGTGTCTAATTCAACTTCCACAAATTTGGGTATCAACCCAGCGGCCAGGACGCAGTTCGCGGTGGCGACAAACGCCAGTGCCGGGGTTATTACTTCATCGCCGCGTTGCGCACCGTAGTCATAGAGAGCTGCCGCGGCCACGATCCCGGAATCTGTACCGGAGCTGGTAGCAATGCCATATTCATACCCAAATTTCTTGGTAAAGCGCTCCTCCAGTTGGCGGACATAGTACCCTCCCGAGATCCATTTACGGTCAAGAGCATCCATTAGGTTCCTGCGGCCGGTTTCTCCGACTTCGATATAACCAAAATCGACACGATACTTTTTTCTATCAACAGACATAAATCACCTCCTTGTTAAACTTTCTTCAAATACCAATCATAAGTGGCAGATAATGCAGAAGAAAAGCTCGTTTTGGGTTTCCACCCCATCCCGAGCAGCCGACTGGAGTCAAGAAGTTTAATAGGCATCCCATCCGGCTGGTTAGAATTAAAAACCAATTCGCCGGAGAAACCTACCACCTTTTTAACCCTTTCTGCCAGTTCCCGAATGGAAAGATCGGAACCGCCCCCCGCATTGATCGGCTCACCGCTATCATATTTGCGCATAAGAAAAATACAGGCGTCGGCCAGGTCGTCCACGTAGACGAACTCCCGCCGGGGATTACCGGTCCCCCAGATCTCCACTGATTCATTACTCAGTTCCTTGGCCTCATGGATCTTGCGGATAAGAGCTGCGACCACGTGCGAATCCTTAGAATGGAAATCATCCCCCAGCCCAAATAGGTTCGGCGGTATGACGCTGATAAAATTTACCCCATATTGCTGGCGATAGGACTGGCAGAGCTTTATCCCGGCAATTTTAGCAATTGAATACGCCTCGTTGGTGGGCTCGAATGGGCCGGTGAGAAGATATTCTTCTCTCATCGGCTGCTGGCAGATCCTGGGATAACAGCACGAACTCGCGACGTAAAGCAATTTTATTACTTTGTGAACATAGGCGCTGTGAATAACATTGACGTTGATCTGTAAATTATCACGTATGAACTCGGCGGGGTAATTTGTGTTGGCGATAATCCCGCCTGATTTCCCGGCAGCCAGGAACACATATTCTGGAGCAGTTCGAGAAAATAAAGCGTCAACCTGAATGGGGTCACACAAATCTGCGGGCCCGGATTCTTGATTCAAAACGCCTAAAAAGCCCTCAGCTTTCAGTTTTCGCAGTATGGCACTGCCCACGAGGGTTCCCGCTCCCGCAACAAAGACTTTTGATTCTTTTTCCACTCATTTCACCTCCTTTTCTTGGGTAAACATTCGATCACATGAACGATTGAACTGTTCTTTTTATTCCTTCATCTAATGTAATTTGGGGCTGCCACCCCAGGACTTCCTTTGCCAGAGTAATGTTGCAAACCGCTCTTTTGGGCCCAAAAACCTGACGGTTTAAATTGCTTACCTTTACGCTGAAGAAGGCCGCGATCTTTTCGGCGATCTCCTGGATACTGTGCTCTATTCCTGTCCCTAGGTTTACCGGCCCGCCCCGGTAATCGGATTCCGCGCCGCGGACGAGGGCATCAATGATGTCATCCAGATAACTAAAATCCCTTTTGATATCTCCGTTGAGAACCTCCAGATTTTTCCCGGCGCGCGCCCGCTTGATGAGGGACGGCACCAAATATTCTTCCGACTGCCGGGGGCCATAGGTGTTAAACAACCTAAAACAAATGCAGGGCAGCTCGTAAACTTTTTGAAACTCTTCGCACATCATCTCCCCGATCCTTTTGGTCCAGGCATAAACTCCCTGATAAGGATCGATGGGATGTTTCTCGTCAATGGGAAGGTATTTGGGTATATTGGTGTACAGCGCTCCCGCGGACATGAAAATGAATTTCTTCACCGAAGCTCTCCGTGCGATCTCCAACATGTGTGCGGTACCCATTACATTATTGCGGTAAGCGAGCTCCGGCTTTTTTTGAGCCTCTGCCGGGAAGGCAAAGGCCGCCAGATGAAAGACGAAATCAAATGGCTTACACCTTTCAGATACCCATCTCCAATCGGCAATATCGCCGCTCAAATAATCGATTTGTCTCTTTATTTCTTTTAACCTCAGCGGCGCTTCCACCACGTCCAGGCAGGTGATGCGTGCCCCTTTTGACAAAAGGACTTCGGTAAGGCGAGAACCCAGGAATCCCCCGCCGCCGGTCACGAGTACTGACTTATCTTTCCATTCGTTGTTCATCATATATGCAAAATAATCCTTGAGCCGGTGGGCTCAAAGCGGAAACTTATCTCTTTGAGTCCTTCTTTTACTAATGCGCTACGGACCCGATCCTTAACCCCATTTTGGCAGTAAAACATTAAAAAACCGCCACCTCCCGCTCCGAGCAGCTTTCCTCCCAATGCGCCGGCATCCATAGCCATTTGGTACCAGGAATCAATGCTGCGATTTGAAATGTCATTTCCGATCCTGGTCTTACACTTCCAGTGTTCATCCAGCAACCTTCCAAATTTATCCAGTTTACTTTCTTTGACGGCCTCTTTGATCTCGAGCCCGATCCTCTTTATCTGGTGGAGGCTTTCCGTAACCTTCTCGACTCCGTTGGAGATCGACTGCATGTGGCCCGCTTGAAGCTTATGCGCCGTGCGTTGTATGTTTGTATAGAAAAATAGCAGCCTCATTTCGAGATCCTCAATTACATTTTGATCAATTCTTAATGGCACCAAGGTAATTTCCCCTTGCTGGTTAACGTCAATAGACACTATTCCTCCATAAGCAGCAATATATTGGTCTTGAATGCCGCCGGTCTCGTTTAAAATATGTCGTTCTATGGTCAGAGCTTCTTGGGCAAGGGTCTGCGGCGCCGGATACTCCCCCCTGTAAGCATGCAGAGCACAGAGGAGTCCAACCGTAAAACTACTCGAGGTTCCCAGGCCCACATTTGCGGGGACATCGGAGAGCGACACGATTTCAATACCCCCTCCGATCTCCAACATGCGAAGCGCCTCGCGGACAACCGGGTGCTGGATGTCATCAACTGTGCCAGCCACTTCCTTGCGGTGGTATCCTGAAAACCGGATCGTTTCCTCAAAATGTTTTTTCACCGTGATATAAACATATTGATTTACTGCTGCCGACAAAACAAATCCCCCATATTGTTCGTAATAGGCAGGAAGGTCGGTCCCGCCCCCACCCAACGGGATCCGGACCGGCGTTCTCGAAATAATCATTGTTTATTAAGCCCCCTTTTCTCTACATATTGTCTGAATCTAGCGAGCCCTTGGGCTGACCCAATCTCATAGAACGGCTCGCACACCTCGTACGCGGCCAATTTCTCTTGCTCAACCAGCTTTTGATACAGTAAATCAAGGTTTGTGAAACAGTTTGGCGGGATCAATCCCAAAACTTCCCTTCTGAATATCTGCATGCCGTAATCAATCGATTCCATGCCGCGCCTTGATTTCTGCCTCTCATAAACCCTCACCAAACCATTTTGCACAATAACATTGCTCTTTTCATACTGATCATGATTTCGAAATGTCAACATCATGGCCGTAAACTCCCCTTGCTTAAAGCACTGGATGGGATCCAATGGATTAACGGCCAAATAAGAGTCACCGTTTAAAACACAAAAAACATCGTCTAATAAAGACTCGGCTTTTTTAAGGGCTCCTGCGGTCCCCAACAATTCTTCCTCCTCAATTGAATATCTTATTTGTAACCCAAATTTCTTCCCCTTCCCCGCATATGCCATAATTTTATCTGCCATATGGCTCACACACAAAACCACATCCTTAAGGCCATAATTAGCCAACCATCTTAATTGATATTGCAGAAAAGGCTTCCCACATATTTGGATCAGTGACTTTGGGTTTTCACTGACCAATGGCCCAAGCCTGATAGCCAGACCACCGGCTAAAATTGCAACTTGCATTTTTCTCGATTTCTAACTATTCTTTTCAATCTAAGCTCCCCTGATATTATTTATAATACTTTCTTCATCCAAGTTGTTCATTTTATGCAAATGCTCCCTGCTGCCAATATTAAACACGTGAGCATCGCCGATCCCCATTGTGATCAATCTAATGTCTGAGTGTTTTCTATGCAGAATATCTGAAACCAACGCGTCCAGCCCGCCTTTGTTTATAAATGCCTCTTCGAGAGTAATGACACTCTGATATTGTTCTATGGTTTCATAAAATAAATGCTCGTTCAGCGTCTTTAGTGAAAAGGCATCGATAACGCCGACAGAAATATTGTCTTGGGCAAGCTTATGCGCTACGCTCAACGCCTTATGGGTCATGTATCCGGTAGAGACCAAGGCTACTGCTTCGCCTTTTATTATTTCGAAAAATCCATTTTGCAGCGCAGTTTGGCTTAAATTATCATAAATAAGTGGTACCGGCTTGCTGTCTAGTCTCATATATTTGGGTCTTCTTACTTTAATCGAATAGTCTACCAACTTTTCCACCGTACCGCAATCACAAGGTGAAAACACCTCAATATTGGGCAGGGTTCTCATTATGGAGATGTCCTCAAGACAATGATGCGTTGGTCCTGACACATCGTAACTCAGTCCGGCCCCTACGCCTATAAGATTGATGTTAACATCTCTGAGCTGAGCGTATATAGATATATTAGTCCTAATTTGCTCATAACACCTCATCGTAATAAACGGGGCAATTGCATAGGCATATACCGCGTAGCGTTCGAGCGCTAATCCTACGGAAACGTTTATTAAATTCTGCTCTGCAATCCCTACATTAACAAATCGATCGCTAAACTTTTGTCGAAGCGCATCTAGCTTTGGTGAGCCGAAATCTGCACATACAAAGAAAATGCTTTTATCTTTGTGCATTCGATGAAATAGAGTTTCTATAAACACATCTCTCATCGTTTTCATGGCGGCGTTCATTGTAATTCCTCGATTAGCTTATCAATTTCATCGGGCTTTAAAGTTTTTATATGATTTAGGGAATCTATTTCTAGCCTAGGGACGCCTTTGCCTTTTATTGTATTAGCAATCAAAACCTTTGGTTTCTGCTTATTTTCTTTCTTTAATGCAACAAGAATGTTGTACGTTTCGTGGAGGTCATGCCCATTGACGATAGTTGGATGCCACTTAAAGGGCTTAAATTTGTCGCAAATTGGTTCTAAGTCAATGATGTTCTTACAATAATCAAGCATGCAGGTCTTATTGTTATCTATGATAAGTATTAAATTATCGAGTTTGTGTTCTCCGGCAAACATAATGGCTTCCCATACCGAACCTTCATACAGTTCGCCGTCACCAATTAACACAAATACTTTCTCTTCTCTATTCTTTTTTTTCAGAGCTAGAGCAATGCCGCAAGCAACACCTAGCCCATGGCCTAAAGAACCATTTATGGTTTCATAACCAGGGATGATGATATCGGGAATGCTGCCCAAAAAGGATCCCTCTTGTCCCACACGGATTAGCTCAGCTTTGTCAAAGTATCCTAAATCGGCGAGGATCGGGTAAAAGCAGATAGAGCCATGGCCTTTACTGATAATGAGGCGGTCTCTCTGCTCCCAGCTTACATCTGCAGGGTTAAAGTTTATGATTTTACCATAAAACAAAGCAACAAATATCTCTACGCAGGAAAGGGAAGACGCAATCCTGGTCCCAGGAGCTGTTTTATGGATCTTTAATGTTTCTCTTCTGACCCATTTAGCCTTTTCTTCTAAATCGTGAAATTGGCTAGACCTTAGCATATTGATTCCTGCCGCGTTGGCGAAGTGGTAATGGCTTTATATATAGGCATGAAGTCGGCATGGTAAGGAGACGACGCGCTTAGCAAAGCCGACAATGAGATTTCAGAATGTTCCTTTGGTTTCAGGGAGCGCAATAATTGGCAAATACGTCGCGCAAGGCGATTAGTCCGAGCAATTTGACGAAAACGACTGCCTCTCCAGGCGCCTGACCCTTGGCTCAGGAATATATCTAGGTACGGCAGGAAGGCTTCCTTCACCAGTGTGTGCGCTTTCTCTATGCTAATGTTATCCTGGAGAGCCAGAGCTTCCGCTAAACCCTCACGAAAAACGATATAGGAGGAATACCACACCGGGCTGGTAATCCAATCATAAAAATCCGGAAGAAGATACTGCTGTACATGGACTTGACGTATCACATAGAGACAATCCAGTTCTTTTGATTTACCGAGAATAACCGATTTGCAGCAAGGAAGCAGTTCCGCTCCAAAAGTCGTGTCCTTTATTAAATGAACCTCTCGGTACATCGCTCTCCAAGATTCAATCCGATGCAAGGAGTGCACAGTTGGGTGATAATTTCTCATATGATCATTCAGACGCTGCGAAGCCGATTCTGCTTCTATCACCGGTTGTTGATAATATTCACATCTAACGACTCGACCGTACGGTCCTTCAGAGTCAAGCCCGATAATTAATCCTATACCGTGCGCGGCGGCATAGTCAGGGTATTCCTCTAAAAACTTCGCACATTTGTTAAGTGCAGTCGGTACAAGTAAGTCATCGTCTGCCAATAATGCGGCGTAAGGTGTGGTAACAAGATCCACCAACTGCTTAAAAGAGTCAGCGGCATTGAGATCAGGATATTCTCGGTAAACGATGTTTAGCCTGCCCTGTAATGTCTCGATTACCCGTTTAACTCGTTCAATGTGTTCAGAATTACTCGAATCACCTATGCAAATACAGCCCTTAAAGCCAGTCTCCTCATAGTAGCGCAGCAGCCGGATCAGAAAGTCAGACCGATTCATTGTCGGTACAAGTAACGAAATCACACACTGCCCCTTGTCAAATTGCCCTTATAACACAGCAATCCCAATCTGCAAAGATCTGATGCAATCATAATGACAATTCCTGTACCTTTATCAAGTAAGATCATCACTCTAGCTCACTGAATGATTGTCCAATAACACATACTCCCTCACGAAATGCCGGTATGTCCCAGGTTGCAGCAAAGGGTTGACACTCGCTAATGATGAAGCAAATGGCATTTTCCCAAGTATCCGTTCGAATATCTGCCACTATGCTAAAAGAAATACTATATTTTCCACTGGTGAGAATGAGTGGTCCAATCTCTATTTTTATCGTTCTAACGTTTACATTGAAAAAAATGCCATGATAAGGACCAGATGCGCCGATAGTTACAAACTGTCCCAACTCATTATAAACACGGAATTCTAAACTGAAAGGGCAGCGTGAAGGAATACCAGCAAAATCAACAATTAAAATCAATTTATCATTATATTTAAATGTATCAGCATTCTCGCCTTTTGCATTTTGCATCTCAACGCGACTCACATAGAACGTTAATTGTTTAATATCTTCAGGCCTTCTCTCTACGACAAAGGGACTTTCATCTAAATGCTTCATCTGATGCGTTTGATAATGTCTAATCACTTCATCCGTAGACCCTTTTGTCAAAAGTTGGCCATTATCCAATAAAATAGCGCTGTCACACAAACTGCGGATTGCACCCATATTGTGGCTGACGAAGATCAGGGTGCGTCCTCCCTTGGCAATCTCTCCCATTTTTCCAAGACATTTCTTCTGAAAGGCCATATCTCCAACGGCCAGAACTTCGTCGACTATCAGAATCTCCGACATAAGATGGGCAGCAACGGCGAAAGCAAGCCGCACGTACATACCGCTGGAATATCTTTTTACGGGTGTATCCAAAAACCTCTCAATCTCGGAAAAGCTGACGATTTCATCAAATTGCTTCTTGATTTCGGCGTGTGTCATGCCCAGGATTGCACCATTCATAAAGACATTTTCTCTGCCTGTCAGTTCAGGATGAAACCCTGTGCCAACTTCGAGGAGGCTGGCAACGCGCCCGTAAATGCGCACTTCACCTTCCGTGGGTTCTGTGATCTCGCTTAGTATTTTCAGCAGTGTACTTTTGCCGGCTCCATTTCGGCCAATAATTCCTACTTTTCGTCCTGCCCGAACATCAAAGGTGATGTTTCTCAGCGCCCAAATCTCTTGGGGATCTTGGTTCTTATTGTTTCTTTTATAGAGATTTTTAACGGTGTTGGCGATGACATCGCGGAGAGCGCGGTAGCGTTCGCCGCCGCCCAGTCCCAGTAAATAACGTTTGCCCAGATCATTTATTGTTATGATTGGTTTTCCCATAGGTTAACCCCAATACTGGTGATTTAAGGATGCAAATGTGATTTTCAATCACCATACGTTCGGTGCTCGACCGTTTCCGCGGACGGAGCGGATAGCCGCTCGTCTTCCGTTTGAGGCCTCTCGGGTTGCTCCGCGATCGATTCGATACGACTCGTTCTTCCGGAATTTCGCTCAGGACACCTTCATGAAACGCTCTCGTGTCCTGAGGGGGAAATTGACGCGAACCGGGCGATTGTCCGTCGGACCACGCGAACTGCGTGGAGGAAGGATAGTCGATCAGGATCCTCGTCTGCTTTCAGCGCCGCCTCATGCATCAGGCCACGAACAGCGAAGTGCGCCATCATCAAGCCGTAAAACTCTTGTTTCACCAGGTAGGTCTCAGGAGTCTTGCTACGCAAGACGATTCTGGAGCCGCGCAAATGGGTCTTGAGTTCGTCCAGTGCCGTTTCGATTTCCCATCGCTCGTGATACAGCGCGGCCAATTCCGCAGCCGAGGCTGCTTCGTGATTCAGAACCGTCGTGAGCAATCGATAGATCGGCTCGGCGCCTGGGAGCCGCTCCAGTGTATATTCGATGACTCGAACTATGACTCCGTTTCTGCCGTGACGCTGATGCTTCGGCGATGCATAGATTCTGCTCAGATAAGAACCCTCGGGCAGTCTTTCTTCGCACGGCAGGCGGAGGTTCTCTTTCACTCTCCAGAGCAGATCGGCTCCGGTCCGACGCGCCTGGTTCCACAATTCGAACCCGAAAAAGTTCCGACCGGCAAGACATAACATCCCACCGTGCAGAGAAGGCAGCACTTCCTTCGCAAGGGTTATCTCCCCGGTTTCGATGCCTCCCATCCGGGTCCCAAACAAGACATGGGTTCCGTTATCGACCAAGGATACGAACCGCAGCTGTGGAAAGGCACTGCTCCCGCTGCTGGCAGAAGGCTGGGCGACAGCCTCTTCATTCTCCTTCTCGTCGGCGATGTACAGCGTGCTGCGATCGAGGCTGACCAGCCGCGAGCTCCGGTACCATGCTCGTTTCGTCGATTCCATGGCGATTGGTTTTACAACCTCGTCGTGCAGTTCCTGGATCGGCTTCCACCCCAAGCGCGTACGCGCCTGCGAGATCCCGGATTTGGCGGCCACTTTGAGGGCCGTGCCGGGATTCAGAAGCCACTGGATCCCTTCGAGAAGGCAACGCAGAACCTCGCGGTACGAGGACTGCATGTACAATGCCAGAGCGATAACATAGTACACAACCACATGTGCCGGCAGATCCGTCTGCCGCACGCTTGTCCTGCCGGTATTTCGAAGGATGCGCTCAATCGTGGTCATCGGAAAGGTCTTGGTGAGCAGGCCCAGACTGATGTAATCCGTGATTTAGGTGCCACGCGGAAGTTTGGTGACGGTCCGTGCCATATTCGGTCCTCCTTTTGGAATTTCCGAGACGATACCACAAAATGCCATCGCGCTAATCCTCCGGTGGATAAGTGAGGACGCCAGTCAAAAATCCCGCAATAATCAATGATTTGGGTCACAAGTAGGGTTCCATCCCAGTCCTGATTATGCCAGAATCGG
>Ga0315280_10006215_pt1 | contig 16597 bp, 13 predicted proteins | sample YL17G06_40_MG_FD_203697 | JGI IMG/M metagenome (GOLD analysis project Ga0315280, IMG submission 203697) | Sediment microbial communities from Yellowstone Lake, YNP, Wyoming, USA - YL17G06_40 | ecosystem: Environmental > Aquatic > Freshwater > Lake > Sediment | place: USA: Wyoming | collected...
TACAGTTTTTAATGCTATTTTTAGAACAGTTACAGACCTTTTTACCATAAGGATTTCCACCAGATTTGACTGGAGCAGAGTCACCAGAGATAGTTAAATCATTAACATCACCTAGGAATTGTTTTTCAGCGGAAGGCTTGACTACAAGTTCAGCAAAGATTTTATTAAGGACTTTCTCTGGTCCATAAGGGATAGGTCTTCCTTCTAAGATTATATCTACCAAATCAGACCCAAGTAACTTAACCCATTTAGTTATGCTATGGATATCTAAGTGAGTCATAACGACAATGGAGCGTAATATTTCAGGTTGGTATTTAGCTGGACGACCAGTACTAGAGTAAAAAGGAGTAAGGATTGGACGAACTTTATCTAGGTCAAGATAGAAGACCTTATCTATAACGGTAGACAAGAATAGTATTCTTTCTTTATAATAAGGTAGTAGAGTTTTAAGATTATTAATTAGATTTGTTTGGAACTGGTGGTGTGGAGTCCAGTCCAAAGTTTTTAGCATTTTCTCGCATTCTTGCCTCCTTATCGAGTTTTTAATTAAAAGATAAGGTGGCAAGGGTAAAAAATCAAGGTATTTGTGAATTCTATCTAAGAATTTGAAACCCAATTATACTTGATAGTATATATATGCTACAATTTCCACTAGAAGATAGGGAATGAAAAGGGAGTGATGCCTGGAAAAGAAGAATATAGCAATCATAAAGATTTGAGAGACACTTCAGTCGAGTTAACCTGAAAAGGTAGTTTTTAGATAGCAGTCTTAGGTAAAGTTTATGTAGCTTGAAAGGTTAATAAAGAGAGGTCTGAGTAGTGAGGGTGAAGTGTAAAACTGCTATCTGAAAATTTGAGCCTAGAAGGGAATTTAGAGTTTCCGAAAATCTTGATATTTATCTTGGAGGTGAAAATGCTAAATAAAGTCTCGAATCTGAAAGAAATCTGTGGAGTTCCTCTTGGAGGAATAGGGACAGGGAAGATAGAGATCACTCCTGATGGAGCATTTAGACATTTTACTATTAATAACAATTATGTCTTTCCTATAGACGGGATGAAAGGGACATTCTTATCTATAACTTGTAGTTCTAAAGATAAGAATCAAACTAAGATTTTGACAAGTAGCCCTCAATTCGAAATTAAAGACAAGAGCTTCTTTTTAACTCCAGAAGAAATTTCATATAAAGGTTTATGGTCTAAGTGTATCTTAGAGTACAGTCCTAAAAATTTCCCTCTGACATTAAGACTTATAGCTTTTTCTCCGATTATCCCCCAAAATTATGAAACCAATTGTTTGCCTATCGCTTATTTTATCTTTGATATAGAAAATCTTTCAGAAGATGCTGTCAGGGTTAGTCTCAATTTTTCTTGGGAAGATATAAATGGATGTTGGGGAAGTAAGGTTTCCTGGGACACATGGGTTCCTCCTACTGAACCTCACTTTAGTAGTGACCGAGGAATATTAAAAGTTAATAAACTTAATAATGCTGTAACTCTTTCTTTCCATCACGAAGATAGACATCCAGAGGTGGCTGATTTTGCTTGGGGAGACTATACATTGGCTGTTAAAACAGATGGGATAGAAGCTCATACTTATCAGTATAATCCTAAAGATATTGAAGAAGTCTTGGCTTTTCTAAATAAAGATGGTCATCTTCCTGATCTGATAAATAATAATCCTGAAGAATACGCTGGTATCCTTTGATGTATGCGGAATATTCAGATAAGATGTATGAACATACAGGGGAAAATAAAGGGCAAATATACCATGATTTTGGGAATAATAGACTAGACTCATTTAATAGATATGGCTATAACTGGATAGATCTCAATCCTAAATTTGTTCTTCTATGTTGGAGAAATTACTTGTACACAGGGAATATAGATAATTTAAAAGAGATTTACTACAAAATGAAGGAGGCAATGGAAAGAGAAATTGAATTAGATAGAGATGGGGATGGACTACCAGAAGGGTATAGGAATTGTAATACATACGAAAATAGATTCTTTGGGGCGGATACATATGATAGCGGATTATGGCTCTGTACTTTAAAGGTATTTCCAGAAGTAGCAAGATTGATGGGAGAAGAAACGGTAGCTCAGAGATATGAAGAGCTATTTAAGAAAGCTAGCTTATCTTTGGAAAAGAAGTTATGGGATGAGGATAGGGGATACTATATAAAATGTACAGAAAAGGGCTCTCCTGATCCGAATACTCAATGTAGAGATGATCAATTTGCAGGACAATGGTATGCTCATTTTTTGAATAAAGGATATCTACATCCAAGAGAGAGAATAGAAAGAGCTCTTTCTTCTATCTTGAAAATATTAAAAGTAGAGATTCCCAAGAGTGGAGGAAAGTTTATAGTAAAACAGGAAGAGTTTGAAAATGAAACTCCAGTAGAAGGGAACTGGCCAGGTTTTTCCATTGCTCATTTTGGTAGTGAAGCAGTATATGAGGGTTCGATTAAAGAAGGGCTAAGTGCAGTAGAAGGGATATGGGAGATAATCTATAATCGGTATAAGATGGTGTGGGATCAACCAATAGCTATTACTAGTGTAGAAAAGAAGCCTAGAGGAGATAGGTATATGAATTCTGGTTCTATATGGTACCTACTATGGGCATTACAAGGTTTCTGGATAGATATTAGGGAGGGAAAATTAAAGATCTCTCCTAATATCCCTGAAGAATGGAAGAGTAATTTTGTTTCTCCTATAGTAACCGCTGACTTTTGGGGTATGTTAGAATGGAAAGAAAAAAGAGAGGATATTTTGATAGACATTTCTTGCAAGATTACCATCGATAAAGACTTTACTCTCAATTCTCTAGTCCTAAAAGGAATTAACGGGTATTCTCTATCCTATTTTCAGATAGAAGGGTATGAGCCTAGTTTAGTAGAAGCTAGAGATAATCACTGGGATTATGATGAAGTAATATTTGAATTTAAAAATGGATTGAACTTGACAAAAGGGAAACCTTTGTCAGTTAATTATAAACTTACAAAAACTTCTACATAGGAGGTTAATATGAGTGAAAATTACAAGAACTTAAAAGATAAAATAAGAGGTATAGTAGTTGTTATGATAACTCCCTTCAAGGAAAATTACGAAGTAGATGAGGATGGACTTAGAAGACTTACCAGATTTTTAATAGATAGTGGAATTAAGAATGGAAAAGGAGTCTTAGTCCCTGCAGGAAGTACTGGCGAATGTCCAATGCTCACAGACGAAGAGAGAAGAACAATCTTCGGGATTGTAAAAGAAGAGGCAAAAGATGAGGTCCCTGTTGTTGGTGGATGTAACCACACTGATACCCGAACGGTTATAAAGTTGGTCCACTATGCTGAAGAGGCTGGTCTGGATGGAGTAATGATAAGTCCTCCATATTATTGGAAACCTTCAGAAGAGATACTTTTGATACATTATAAAGCTATAGCTAGAGAAACAAGTTTAGGCATTATGGTTTATAATAACTGGTTTGCCTCTCAGCTAGATATCCCTGTAGAAACAATGGTTAAACTTGTAGATGAAGTCCCTAATATAGTAGCCCTTAAAGATAACTGCCCTTTAATTACAAAGCTGGCTAAAATGATTGAGGTTTTAGGTGATAGAATCTCCATAGTAAATGGCTCAGGAGAACCTCATGAACCATATGCAGCATTAATGGGGGCAAGAGGATTTGTAACAGGAGAAGCTTGTATCCTTCCTAAAACCTGTGTAGCTATATATGAAGCAGAAGAAAAGAAAGATTATGAAAAAGCCAAAGAAATTCTGAAAAAGGCGTCTTCTCTCTTTAATTATCTATTAGAAGGAGATCATATTGCAGATTATATTGTAAGAGTAAAAGCAGCAATGAATATCGTTGGGCTTCCTGGTGGAATACCAAGGTTACCTTTGCTTCCAGCAGACGATACAGAGAAGAACCAGCTTAAGAGACTTTTAGATGAATATCCTCTGCCAGAACTATGGAAAAGGTAATAACTCTACCTTATGGGAATACACAGCTAAATATCGATATCGCAGGATTTAACCTTTTAGGGATATTGAAACCTAATTATTATCCCGAGATAAAACTCCCTGAAAAAGCTATCTATAATGCTTTGAGAAATCCATTATATGGACCTCCACTTATAGAACTAGCTAGAAATAAGAAAGATGCAGTAATTCTTGTAAGTGATAAGACAAGAAGGACATTTGTTAAAGAAATCATTCCCTTTATCCTGGAAGAGCTTTCCAGTGGAGGAGTACCGAGCAGTAGAGTTACCATAGTTATAGCAGTAGGTGCTCATCCAATGCTTAAAGATGAGGAAATAAAAGAGCTTCTTGGAGAAGAAATTGTAAGGACAGTTACTATAGTAAACCATAACTGTAGAGACGAACAATCTTTAACATATATAGGAGTTACAAGTAGGGGTACTCCTATATATGTAAATAGGCTTCTATTAGACGCAGATCTAAAAATACTTACTGGAGCTATAAATTATCATGACTTCGCTGGATTCAGCGGTGGAGCAAAGTCTATCTTACCAGGAGTTTCTGGATTTTCTACCATAAGCCACAATCACCTGTTACTTCTAAACCCGGAGTTTGGCTCAGGTTATAATCCAGAAGCTACTTCTGGCATCCTAAGTGGGAATCCAGTGCATGAAGATATGGAAGAAGTAGCTAATCTGGTAAAACCAGATTTTCTTATAAATGTTGTATTTAATTCTGAAATGAAGCTTTCACAGATAGTTTCTGGCGATTGGAAGTTAGCCCATTCTCTAGGATGTAAGATAGTAGAAAGTATTTTTTCTGCCAGAGTGAAAGAAAAATCAGACGTGGTTTTAGTAAGCTCAGGGGGTTTTCCTTTTGATATTAATCTCTATCAAGCGATGAAGGCTATTATAAACACTATACATCTGGTAAAAGATGATGGTACTATTATTCTTCTTGCTTCTTGTAAAGAGGGTCTAGGGGCAGAAGGCTTTAAAGAATGGCTAGAGAAGGATGATATAGAAAAATTAGAACGAGACTTAAGAGCTGAATTTAATATGATAGGAAAGATTGCTTATGATGTGAGAGTAAGACTAAAGGATATTAATATTGTAACAGTGGCCGAATTAGTAAAAGACGAAGTAAACCTTTTTGGATTTAAAAAGGCAATAAGCACAAAAGAGGCGTTAGAATTGGCTTTATCTAATGTTCATTCAGATAATCCTACTCTTTATGTAATACCATATGGGAATATTACAATAGGCAGGAGGTAATTTATGATGGAAATTTTTCTTGTTCCACATTTCCACTGTGACCCTGTGTGGATAGCTGACCAAAATATGTATCAGGAAGGGAGAGAGAAGCTCCCTCAGATGACTAGACATCCCCTTGGGTTCCTTGACCTAGTAAAAGCTTATCTAAATTGCTGTAGAGAAGATTCCGAATACGCGATACTTCTATCTGAGATTGATTATTTGAAGCCTTACTGGGACATCTATCCAGAAGATAGAGGATTTATGAAATATCTTGTCTCTAGAGGGAGACTAGAGCTTGGTGGTTCTTATAGTGAACCAAATGAGAATAGTATAGGAGAAGAGGCGCTTGTTAGGAATATTTTATACGGAAGGACTTTCCACAGTCTTCAGTTTGGAGCAAACCCAGCTGTTTACTTGCCACTTGATGTGTTTGGACATACCATTCAGTTCTCTCAAATCTTAAAGAAGAGTGGATTTATAGGTTGTACTTGGTCTAAACATGTAGTAGGTTTTCCCCCAGTTTTCAATCATATGAGTTTAGATGGGACTATACTTCCTCATAGAAGGGTAGATTATGGGATGCATCCACAGAATGTAGAAATTCTTTTAGAAGACCTATCCTTGAGATTTGAAGAGTTAAAAAGTATGGGAATTGATATAGATTTGAGGTTTATTGGGGGAGATTCAGAACCTCCTACTGAGTGGCTAACAGGGATGTCTAAGGAATTATGTAGAGGTAAAATCTCTGTTATTCTTTCTGGGCCAGAGCAATATTTTAAAAGTCTCAATAATGGGTTAGAAAGTGGTCGATATACTATACCTTATACCTCTAGAGATATGGCATTTTATCATACTGGGACTTCTCTTTCTAGGATAGAGTTAAAAATAGCAAATAGAATAGGAGAAACTAAACTGATAAAAGGAGAGAGGTTTGCAACGATAGCTCATCTTTTTGGCGCAGAATATCCGTATAAAGCATTGGATAAGGCATGGCGACAGCTTCTCTTCAATCAGCATCATGATGCTATTACAGGAACTTCAGGAGATAAACCTTATATGGACCTTATGATAGGATATAGAGAAACATTGAGGCTTTCTAGTAATGTTTTAAATGGTGCCTTAAACTATCTAGCTTCTCTTATAAATACAAAGGGGGAAGGAATTCCTATTGTCGTATTTAATAGCCTCAACTGGAGACATTCCAATATATGTAAGGTTAAATTGCCACTAGGAAAGTGGAAGATTATAGATAGTAGTAGGAAAGTCTGTCATTCATACTCAATAGACAGAGGGAACATAACAGAGGTGTTATTTAGAGGAGATAATATCCCATCTTTAGGTTATAAGGTATTCTTTGCTATACCTGATAGTGAGGAAATAGATTTTATAAGAAACAGAAGAACAGTAATAGAAAATGAGTTCTATAGGATAGAGGTTGATCCCAATAGGGGAGGAAGAATTAAAAGCCTAATCTATAAAAGAGACGAGAAGGAATTTGTAAAAGAAGAAAGAGGTATGAATGAGATTGTCTTACTCAAGGAAAAGTCTGATAGAAAGGAACCTTCATGGGAGATTTTTACTACTGGTGAGAAGTTATTCTCTGGCGATTATCTAGCAGGAGTGGAAAGAGAGAAAAATAATCTCTATGAGAGACTCATTATTAAAGGTAATTTAGGGGATATATGTAAATTTAAACAGGTGATTACCCTATATAAAGGTATTGAAAGGATAGACTTTACTACTGATATTATTGATTATAAGAAAAGAGGAAATGAAGACGATTTAATTGCTGTCATTTTCCTTTCTAATCTAAAGGAGGCTCTTCCTACATTTGAAGATAGATTCGGAGCAATTACAAGGAAGAAGAGTAAAGGGTATCTAGATTTTAGAACGTGGCAGTGGAGAAACTATTCAGAATGTGGAGTATATCCTGCCTATAGATGGATTGATTTAGGACCTTCAGTAACTCTAAAGACTGGTACTTCTAGTATAGCAATTGGTCCTACTGATATAATAATCCCTCATAATGAGGGGATAGAAGATATAATCCCTCAGCTGATGAAGATATTAGCCAATAAAGGAATTACTGCATCTACTATGTATGATGATAATGATAAGAGCAGAAGAGAAAGACTTATGGTTGAAGATAGTACTCTCCCAGAATTTGATAAAGATATCTTTAACACACTCAGAATTGCTATAGGTATTCCCAATAATCTGTACATAGAAAAACTTCTTTCCAATCTTCCAGGAAATATAATCAAAGATTTCAAAGAGAGGATTGATAAGAAAGGCTACAGTATGCTTCTACTAGAAGACCAAGATATGCCAGTACTAATCATTTCTGCTAAAGAGGTCTCTTTCCTGTTTGATGCCTTCTCTAGGATAGAAAATGATTTAGAGGATAGGATAGTAGAACTTACACTAGAAGAAGGTTATATCTATAAAAGAGAAGTTCCCAACTACGGATTAACTCTTATAAATAGAGGTAATATAAGTAATAGTGTAGAAAGTGATGGAACAATAGTAATGCTATTACAGCATACAGCTCAGTGGTCTGGAAAGCACTTTGAATTTAATTTTATACCAGAAGAAGGGACCCATAGATTTGTCTATGCTTTATATCCTCATAGAGGAACGTGGGCGGAAGCAAAGGCTTATAGGAAGGGTATGGAATTTAATTTCGGCTTAGACAGTATAGTTACAACATCTCACGAAGAGAGACTCCCATTGAGTTATAGTTTTATCGATTTTGAAGAGAGTGATATTATAGTAACTGCCTTAAAGTTAAAAGGTAACCCTTTAGCTGGACCAACTACAAATAAAGAGGAAGAGGTTATTGTGAGGGTATACGAGCCTGCCGGGAAACAGGTTAGCTTTGAAGTTAATTCAAGTCTTCCTATCCTAGGGACTTTCCATACAGACCTTATGGAGAATACAATATCTCCTATAAGTGACTTTGTCCTTACACCATTTGCTATCGAAACATATAAACTTCTTATAAAGAAAAATCCAGTAACATACTCAGACTACGATATAAAGATAGAACCTCATCAACCTGTATATGTAAGGTATTGGAGACATAACAGTGGAGCTGCTCCTATTGGTAATCTTCCAATAGTTGTCTTTCTTAGAAAGGAAGAAGATACTATTACTTTATATGTGGCAAATGATCTAATAGATAAGAATGTATCTGGAAAAGTTTTTCTTAATGCTTCTTCAGGGATAAGCTTGTCTACCGAAAAGATAGAGTTCTCTTTACCACCAGGGGAATATACTAAGTACTCTATTTCTGCTTCGTATAGTGAAGGAACAGCAGGAGTGATTGAGGCCACTTGGACATATGATGAAAATACATATAAGGATGTCCTTATAGTAGGAGAAATAAAGCCATTAGAGGTTTCTCTAGTAGATAAAGAGATAATAATCAGTAATCCAAATCCGTATGAAGTAGAAGGAGAAGCAATTATAGGAGGTCCTATAGAACTTTGGGGAGAAGAGCTTATAGATTTCTCTATAGATGAATCTCCTGAGAGATTTAATTTTAGATGCCCTCCTTATGGGGAATACAGAGTTAAAATTGACTATAAATTTCTCCAGCATTGGGGCATAGTAAAGTTGGCATATATGGGGAATACGGTATATAAACAGATTATATATTAAATCCCATATTTATAAGTATATTTTTGAGCTCTTCCAGTTTATCTGGTTTTATCCCTTTGATTGGTCTAATTGCTGGTCCTAAGTCAAACCCAATTAGTCTCAATGCTTCTTTTATTACAACTGGAAATGTGCCTAAGTCAAATGCTATCCTTAAAGGGGCTAATTTATACTGTGCTTCCAGTGCAGATTTTAAATCTCCCCGTTTATATGCTTCGTATATTTCTACCACTATTTTGGGTATGACATTTGCAGTAGCAGCAATTGCTCCTGTCCCTCCATATACGAGTGTTGCAAGGATTAAGGTGTCTCTTCCTGCTAGTACCTGAAATCCTTTATGGCTAAGTAGTCGAATATACTCTGCTGTCTGAGTCAGATCTCCACTACTATCTTTGATCCCTACAATATTATCGATCTCAGCTAACCTACACACTAGTCTAGTTGAGAGAGGGACATTTGTACGGGAAGGGTTTGTATATAGAAGAACAGGAAGAGAAGTAGCTTCTGCTATCTCCCGGTAATAATCATAGAGTTCGTCTTCATCAGGTTTTATATAGTAAGGAGTAATTGCTGATAAAGCTTGCGCTCCAGCCTTTTCAGCCATCTTTGCTAAGGCTACTACCTCTCTTGTTGCTACAGCTCCGACACCTGCATAAACAGGTATACGTCCATTTACTTTGTCTATGGCTATTTCTAAAACCTTCTGTTTCTCCGGAGGAGTCAATGCATAAAATTCTCCTTGACTCCCATTAACAAAAAGCCCGTGGACTCCATTCTCCAATAAATAGTTGATTAATCTTCTAAACGTATCTTCTCTTATTTGTCCTGTATCATCTACAGGGCTAACTACAGCTGGTATTATCCCTTCTGCCTTAAACAATTCTTATCCCCTCCTAATAGAGTTTATATACTTCTTCCCCAAAAGTACATCTCTTATAGTCTCAGCTGCATCTGTAGCCATTCTAATAACACACTCTCTAGTAAGAGCTGCTGAATGTGGTGTTACAATCACGTTATCTAATTTAAAAAGAGGATTATTCTTATCAGGCGGCTCTTCTTCAAACACATCCAGTCCTGCCCCTGCAAGATGACCTGATCTTAATGCTTCTAGAAGTGCATCTTCATCAACTACGCTACCTCTAGAGGTATTTATAAAATAAGAACCCTTCTTGACTAGATTTAACTCTTTTTTACTTATTAGACCTCTTGTCTCATTTGTCAGAGGCACATGGATCGATAGGAAGTCTACCTTAGGAAGGAATTCTTCAAGTGAAGAAATAGCTTTTGCTCCAATAGACTTAATCTCTTCTATAGATACATATGGATCATATGCAAGAACTTCCATCTTAAATGCCATTATAACTTTCTGACAAACTAACCTTCCGATACGTCCCATACCAATGATTCCTAGAACTTTCCCCTCTAAATCTACTGCATTATAACTATTACGAATCTCAAAATTACCTGTTCTTGTAGCCTTATCATACTTTATAAGATTTTTGGCTAAAGCCATTATTAACATAATAGTATGTTCGACTACTGACGTTGTATTAGCATTTGGCGTATTGGCTACTAAGATCCTCCTTTGGGTAGCAAGTTCTACATCGATATTGTCAACTCCAACCCCATGTCTTACAATTATCTTAAGTCTTGTGGCATTTTCTATAATTTCGCGACTAAGTTTAAATGTGCGGACAATCACTCCATCACTATCAGAGATCTCCTTTATAACCTCATCTACAGTAGGGTTTGGAAGAACTTTAATATCAAAATATGGCTCTAGAATTTTGATTCCACTTTCATGTATAGGCTGAATAATCAGTACCTTTTTCAATCTTTTCTAACCCCTTTAAGGTTGAAACATACAGTTTTTATCTCTGTCATCTCTTCTAATGCATATCTAACTCCTTCTCTTCCAATTCCGCTACCTTTCATCCCACCGTATGGCATAAATTCTGTTCGATATAGCGCATCATTTATTAATACGCTTCCAACATCTAGCTCTTTTATAGCCCAGAATGCTTCTTCTATATCATTGGTAAATATTCCTGCTTGTAGTCCATATTCAGAATTATTTGCTATTTTTATAGCTTCTTCTAAAGTATTAAATGGGATTATTGTCACTACTGGTCCAAATATCTCCTCTTTAACAACTCTAGTATCTAAAGGCACCTCTATAAGAACTGTAGGTTCAAATAATGTCTTATCTCTATTTCCTCCAGTAAGTATCTTTGCCCCTCTTTCTACTGCTTCTTTTATCCAGGTTTCTACTCTCTTAGCAGCTGGTTCACTAATTATGGGACCCATATCAGTATCTTCGTTTATAGGATCTCCAACTTTAATATTTTTAACTAGTGTGATGAGTTTATCTAAGAATTCATCCAAGACTCTTTTATGGACTAAGACCCTCTGAACAGATATACATACCTGTCCTGCTACTGCGAAACCTCCTCTTACTGTAGCTTGAGCAGATAGCAAGGTATCTCCCTTATCTGAAACTATTAGAACGGAATTAGAGCCAAGTTCTAATGATATCTTCTTTAAGCCTGCATTTTTAGTGATTTCTGTCCCTACTGACTTGCTTCCAGTAAAACTTATCATTCTGATTCTTGAATCTCTTACTATAGCATTCCCAACTGTATCTCCATGTCCAATTACTACATTTAAGGCTTCTGAGGGTAGACCCGCTTCAAGGAGGACCTGTGCAAGCTTTATGTCAGTCAGTGGTGTAGCGGTTGCAGGCTTAAATACTATTGAATTTCCACCAGCTATAGCTGGTGCTATTTTATGTGCAGCTAGGAGTAAAGGGAAATTAAAAGGGGTAATAGCTCCTATAATACCTACTGGTACTCTTATATAGTAGCCTGTACGATTTTCAGAGCCTGGTATACTTTCAAAAGGTAGTGTCTCCCCATGAAGTCTTTTTGCTTCTTCACTTGCCAAGGTAAATATGATAGTTACTTTTCTTACTTCGGTCCTTGCTTCTTTTATTGTTTTACCTACTTCCTTTACCAATGTTACTGCAAATTCTTCGCTTCTTTCCTTTATAATTTGAGCTGTACGCTCTAATATCTCTGCTCTTTTATATAGTGGTATATTAGCCATTATAGTTTTACCTTTTTCAGCCCTTTTAATAGCTTCATCTACATCCTCTAAAGTAGATTCAAATACACTATCTACTATACTCCCATCATATGGGTTATAAACATTTATAATCTTTTTCATTTTTCACTCCCCCCTAAAAATTTCATTCTTCTAGTAGTGCCTTTGCCAGTATCTTTTCAGCTATTTCCATAGTCTTTACCGCATCAGAGAAGTTTGAACCTGGTTGCTTACCTGTCTTTATACAGTCTATAAATTCTCTATTCTTAGCCTGAAACCCAGCATATACGTAAAATTCATTACTTCCTGCTACTTCTTTAGTGTCGTACTCTATACCTTTTGTATCACCATTTATATAGAGATATCCTTTATTCTCTGGGTCTCCTTCTGCCCAGATGCCTGGAGCATGCATCTCTACTCTAAAGATTCTTCTCCCGCTTGTCCAACTGTTTATCAAGATTCCTGTGGCTCCATTATCAAATTGAAGAATGGCAGAGATAAAATTGATGTCAGGGACAAGAACCCTCTTAGTAAGACTCTGTATCTTTACCACTTCTCCCTCACATATCCAACGTAAAGTATCTATTGCATGGACCCCATCATCTATCATATGGTCTCTGGCAGACAGATATGGTTCAATATTATACTTATAGAATTCACATACCGCATGAACTATTGGTCCACGTTTTAAGCACTCTTCTCTAAGTTTTACTAATAGGGGAACCGCTCGTCTCTGAAAACTTACCTGTGTAATACATCCCTTCTTTTCTGCCATATATGCTAGGCTCTGGGCCTGATGAATAGTAATTCCCATAGGTTTTTCTATATATAGATTAAGCCCTTGCTCTAGACACCACATCCATATATCGTACATCATATGCGGTTGTCCTATAGCATATACTGCATCAGGTGCAGTTTCTTCAATCATCTTTTGATAATTAGTGTAACGTTTCTCAATCTTATATCTATTTCCAGTATTATGAAGACGTTCCTCGTCAATATCGCATATAGCTACTATTTCAACATCATCAAAAGAGAGTAAGGAAGGATAATGAACTCTGTTAGCCATTCCTCCACAGCCAATAAATATAACTCTTACCTTTGAACGTATCATTTTATCCCCCCTAGAGTAGAGACCTTGCAAACTTTATATCTTCAGCTATAAGTCTATCAACCTCTTCTTTGGCTGTGTATTCTGCTGTCAAACATATAGCTCCTTCGTAGTTTCTCTTTTTAAGATATTTAGCTACCCTTGGCCATGTGGCTAACCCTTGCCTTCCATTAGTCCAATATACATCCCATTTTACAACTTCTGCCTCAGGGCCATTTATTCTTCTCCAGAATGCATTCTTTAGATTTACCATATATAGATAGGACCATACTATATCAAGCCCCATCTCTGGTTCTTCTCCGTTTAGTGCATTATGTGCTGCATCCCAGATAATTCCTATATATTTGAGGTCATACTTTTCAACTAAGCGAATAAGTCCTGAAGAATTTGGAGCTACAAAGAAGCCACAATGATTTTGGACACCTATTTTTACTCCATATTTTTCACATAGTGGTAAAAGACTATCTAGGTTTTCTCGGGCCCTCTTTTCTGAGGCTAAATAACCATCCGGTCCTACAGGGTACATCACTCGGATAATGGGTATTCCAGCTTCTGCACAAGCAGAAAAAGTGGCTTCATCTGTAGGTCCAGCGATACTAGTAACTTCTAACTCAAACTCTTTTAACTGTTTTACAAGTTTAGGTAGTCCCTCTTTTACATTTTCTGGCTCTACTTGATATCCAGGACGTACTGGAAACTCTATCCCATCAAAACCTAGGCTCTTTATAAATTCTCCCAACTTTGGGATTGGCATTTTCTGCCATGGCTTTGTAAAAACAGAAAACTTTATTTCCATTTTTAACCCTCCTAAAATATTATTCACAGTCTATTAAGATATGAATTACATCTGCTCTATGTTTTTCTCTTAAGGCAAATGCTTCAGCAATCTTAGATAATGGGAATGTATGCGTTACTATCTCTCCAGTATTCACTAATCCTTCAGATACTAATCTTATCCCCTCTTCTAAGAACCTCCTATTATCTATGTCTCTCTTGGGTTCAGTTGATAGTATATCAAGTCTCTTTCTATGTACTTTAAAAAAGTCTATAGTTTTTCTGCATGGTCCTATACACCCATACATAATTATTTTACCATTCTGTGCAGTTACATCTATAGCATCTACCATACTATCACCCTCTAGTAGGCAGGGAATAACTATATCAAACCCTTCAGGGAAGTCTTTCCCTACTACTTCCATAGTTGGAGTATCTGGACTTGGAATCTTATAGGTATGTGTTGCTCCGTATTTCTTAGAAAATTTTAGTTTTTCTTCAAATAGGTCTGTAACTACTAGATTTCTAGGGTTAAAAAGTCTTATTACTTGAGTTAGTATAAGTCCACTTACCCCTTGTCCCATTATAAGAGCAGTCTTTGTAGGGTCAATCTCTGCTAATTCAGCGGTATGTAATACCCCTGGGAGTATTTCTATAAGAGAGGCGTCTTTAAGAGGAATATTATCAGGAATCTTCATCACCGAGAAAGGTTTACATACAATATACTGAGCGAAGGCTCCCCATACATATCTTAATACTACTCTATCCCCTTCTTTTAAACCTATTACATTTGGTCCTACCTTGTCTATTATGCCTGCAACTTCATGACCAAGCCTCGCTGGTAAACTTAAAAACTCTGGGGCTCTTACCCCTCTATATGCTTCTACATCACTTCCACATATACCTACCCATTTTATCCTTACTCTTACTTGTCCATCTTGTGGCTCAGGGATCTTAGCTTTAGCTAACTTTATTGTATAAGGCTTCTCTAATATAGCAACTAATTGACCCTCTTCGTGCTCTCCTACAAGTTCTAGGGGAGGTTGAGTCATCCTTTCTACCATTTCTATATGCTCCTTTCTATTTCCTTTAGATAGGCAAGGTCATCTTTAAGTTTTACATCTATAGGGAGGTCCGAGAAATCCTCATTTGATAGATATCCGTCGAATCCAACCTCTTTGAGTGCTTTCATTACTTGAAACCAGTCTATGATTCCTTCCCTCATAGGCATCCATTCACAAGTCCATCTTCCATCTCTTTTTACCCATCCTGCATTTTTGAAGTGTACATATGCTAGGTATTCCCCTAAAACTTCTATCCCTATCTTTCAGTTTTCCATCCCTTCGTTTATCATATTGCCCGGATCATATATAGCACCTACATACTTGGGATCAAATCCATCTAATAGGCTCTTTGCTAAACTTGCGCTACAGATTATAGTACCATGGTGGATCTCAAAAACCGCTTTTACGTCATACTCTTTAGCTAATGCTTCTATATCTTTTATAGGACTTCTAGTCTCTTTCAAAAGCTTAGAATAACTATTTAGACCATCGTAGAATGGAGCCCAGACCCTTATATTCTTTGTTCCTGCTTTCTTTGCTGCCTTACATAATTTCTCAAAATTTTTAGTTTCTCTAGCCTGTATATAACTTCCTAGATTTACTATCTCTAAACCATAAGAAGATGAGATTTCTCTTAGATAGTCAGCTTTATCCTCTACCTCTTCTAGACTTACATGATTCTCACTATGTATGCGCCATTCTACTCCATCATATCCTGCTTCCTTTATCATCTTCGCTGTTTCTGGTATGCTGTAGTCTCCTAGAATTTTACTCCATACGCTATATTTCATCGTTACTCACTCCTTTCATCAAGGTATACTACTCTATGTTCCTTAGAAGATATTCTGCATGCATCCATCACTTCTATAACTTTTCTGTTATCCCTTCCTGATGTTAAGGGCTCTCTATCCTCCAAGATTGAGCTAATAAACTCTTTTATCTCTAAATGGAAATTATCTGGTTCCTGCGGACCTCCAACAATCTTCTTTCCGTTTAAGTATAGTTCTGTATCATCCTCAAGGATTATACCCCCTTTATTCCCAACTACTATTCTTTCATATCTTCCACTTTTCGAACTCCACATCCTAGAGCTATCCTGCTCTGTCTCTTGTTTTACATTCCATGACATATAGATGTTTGCCATAGCTCTATTAGAAAAATTAAGTATAATATTTACTTCGTCTTCTCCATCCCATTTTTCTGGTCTTACATTATGCATCTGGGCATAGACACTTGATGGCTTCTCTCCATAAATCCAGAGTATGTAATCTAAAATATGAGGAGCCCACAGTGTCATTAAAAATCCCCCTGAAAGTTCTGAAGAGCTCCACCAAGGAGTTGCTGGTTCAAGCATATACCCAAACATTGTAGCTACGATATTTTTTACCTTTCCTATCTCTCCTCTTTCTACTATTCTTTTAGATTCAAATACTGCATTGGTGAACCTTCTACTCTGACCTACCATAAGCTTTACGCTATTCCTTTCAGCGGTCTCTATAATTCTATCCGCCTCTTCTAAGTTTCTGGCTAACGGCTTTTCAATAAGGATATGTTTCTTGTGATTAGCCGCCTGTACAGCTACAGGTTCATGAAGATGATGTGGTAGACATATATCCACAGCTTCTATCTCAGGGTCTAAAAGGGCTTCCTCTATA
>Ga0315280_10006219_pt1 | contig 16591 bp, 20 predicted proteins | sample YL17G06_40_MG_FD_203697 | JGI IMG/M metagenome (GOLD analysis project Ga0315280, IMG submission 203697) | Sediment microbial communities from Yellowstone Lake, YNP, Wyoming, USA - YL17G06_40 | ecosystem: Environmental > Aquatic > Freshwater > Lake > Sediment | place: USA: Wyoming | collected...
TGACGATACGTTTCTTGGTACTTGTGGAATCTTTCTCAATTTTCTTCTTGACAACATCGCCTGACCATCTAGGTCTGGCCCTTGAACAAACGCACGTTCCTTACGAATTGGTTTTCGCTTTCACAACGGCCGTCCGTTTTGTTCCCGTTCTAGCGGAAGAGGCACAAACGATCATGGATGCTCAGAAAGCTCGTGGTTTAGAGCTTGAACGTGGGAACTTTTTGAAAAGGATCAGAAACTATATTCCGATTCTTGTACCGCTCATCGTCAGCGCTATTCGAAGAAGCCTTGAGCTCGCGGAAGCCATGGAGTCCCGCGCATGGGGAGCAACGAAGAAGCGTACCAACTTGTACGCGCTTAGAATGCATACGGGCGACTTCACCCTGTTAGCCGTGACGGCTGGAATAATAGCCGCTGCAATCTATGTTCGTCTATTCGTTGCAATCCCATCTTTGGGTGAGCTTTTGACGCATTTGCGCTAGACCACAAGGCTTTTAATGCGAGCGTTTGTGTAATGGGTTCTCGGAGCCTGCAACAAGTTGAAATGGTTGAAGGCCGCGTCGAACGAAATCATTGCTTGCATCAAGATCGCCATGAAAGAACTCGACATGAAAGAAGTTGAGCATCTGATCAACCTTGTGCTGGAAGCCAAGGACAAGAAAATATTCACGGTTGGCATGGGCAGAAGCGGCTTCGTCGCAAGAGCCTTCGCATTGCGACTCATGAACTTGGGTTTCAACGTGTATTTTCTAGGTGAGACTATAACGCCAGCGGCAGAGAAAGGAGACCTGCTTATCGCCATTTCGGGCACAGGTTCGACGAAAATGGTCTTGACCGCAAGCTTGGCTGCAAAGGAGATAGGTGCAACAGTCATAGCAGTCACGTCCTTCCCAAATTCTCCATTGGGGAAGATTGCGGACCTCGTCTTAACGATCAAGGGAAGGACAAAGGCAGGCATGCCTAGAGAAGAGGATTATCTGGCCAGACAGATCATCGGGGAACGTGAGCCCCTGACTCCTCTTGGAAGCATATTCGAAAACAACAGCATGGTGTTCCTAGACAGCCTGATCGTGGAACTAATGCATCGCATGGGACGAACCGAAGAAGACTTGAAGCGCAGGCACGCGACAATAGAGTAGATGGTAAGCTAGCGTTGAGCGATTCTCTTCGCGTATTCCTCAGCAAGCTTTGAAGCCATCTTACCATCTTGAAGAATGAGTCCGCTGCGGTAGCCGCAGTTTCTGCAGTCCCACAATGATCTTAGTTGTGGCAGGCCGGAAGCAAAGAAAACGTCTGTTGACCCGCATCTTGGACAAAATGTTAAGCCTCTCTTTGTCCTGCTCTCTAGCTTGGATGTCTCAGCATCATTGCCAGCTCGCGGAGGATCTGTCCTTCTTCTACTGGATTTTCTGAGCAGTCGTTTCTTGGGAAGCTTGGGTCTTTGAACGCGTTCTGCATCTTTGGCTTCCAAGCTGGGTCTCCACAATATAGGGTGTGCTGCCGCGCGCGTATTAAAGGATGCTAAAGATTAATCATACGTATGGCTTATTAAGACTAACGACACACTATATTGGTGAGCATATACAACTTACCCTAAATCAGGGAGAACAATGCAGGCAAACAAGAAATCTAAGCAGAAAGTAGCAGGAGCCCTAGGGCAGGCTGAAACAAGGTTGTCCATAGTGGTGGGAGAAGAGAGTAGGAAACCTACCATTTTTAGAGAGGTCTACCCTATACAGGAGCCGTACGTGTACGCTGCGGTTATCAAGGAACCAGAAACCCAAAAAACGCGATACGAGATTATAGAGCCAACCCTTCAAAAAGATGAAGAAAAGCAACTGTATGAAATCAAGAACCTCCTGATGGAAGAAGTAGACGTAAACCTCAAAGAGATTGAAACCAGAGAAAAGGCGGAGAAGTATCTTAGGGATAAGTCAAGGCAAATAATCAAGAGATATCACATAAAAGTCCCATCTGAGGCTGTTGACAAGCTGATCTACTACATACTGAGGGATTTCATCGGTTACGGAAAGATGGATCCACTGATGAAAGATCATTTCATCGAGGACATATCGGCCGACGGAGTAAACATCCCAATATATGTGTGGCACAGGCTTCACGAATCACTACCCACGAACATAGTTTTCAAAGACGAGAAAGAACTAGACTCCTTTATAGTTCGCTTAGCTTACCTTGCTGGAAAGAACATCTCCATAGCCGCTCCAATCGTGGATGCGTCCCTTCCCGAAGGCAGCCGTGTGCAGTTGACGTATGGCAGTGAAGTTACGAGAAGAGGCTCAACGTTTACGATCAGGCGTTTCAGGGTTGATCCATTGACAATTTCAGATCTGATTGCCTTCAAAACCTTGTCTTCAGAGATGGCCGCCTATCTTTGGTTCGTGATCGAAAACAGAGCTTCAGTGATCATTGCTGGTGGCGTGGCTGCTGGAAAGACAACCATGCTTAACTGCCTTTCGATGTTCATAAAGCCCGAAATGAAAATAGTGAGCGTAGAGGACACGCAGGAGCTTAACCTTCCACATGAAAATTGGATTCCTTCAGTCGTGAGAACAGGCTTCGGGCATGACGAGAGGAAAAGCGGTTCAATAACAATGTTTGACTTGTTGAAAGCAGCAGTGAGGCAGAGGCCAGACTACATTATTGTGGGCGAAGTCCGTGGCGAAGAGACTTACGCGCTCTTTCAAGCAATGGCAACTGGACACTTGGGAATGAGCACGATACACGCTGAGTCTGTTGAAGCCGTGATAAACAGGCTTGAATCCGAACCGATGAACATTCCGAAACCGCTCATAGCGATGGCAGACGTCATAATGATTTTGACGAGAACGGAGATTGCGGGAAAACCGGCACGAAGAGCAAGCACAACGACAGAACTGGTAGAACTTGATCCGAGAACGAAGGAGTTGCTTTCCGAAGAGGTGTTCCGATGGGACCCGCAGGACGATAGGTTTGTCTTTTCTGGCCACAGCACCATTTTGGACAGGCACGTGAAGAAGCTGGATCTGAATGAGGAAGATGTCAGACGGGAATTGTACGCTAGAAAGATTATCTTAGAATGGATGGTGGAAAATGGCATCCGACATCAAGCTGAGGTTGCAAACATAATACGCGAATACTACGCTGGCCCACAGCGCGTTTTCCAGAAGGCTCGAGTTGGACTGAAATGAAGAACCACAGAGCCATTGAAGAAATTCGAAAACTCTACAAACACTTAGTGACAAGGCTTTCACGATGTTCAAGGCTTCCGGAAGTCAGAGCGGAGATCTCTGAAAGGCCGGCTCAGAGCGCAATTGAGAGGTCAGGGTCAGTAGCTTATCAGATGATTGGAGAAAGAACAGAAAGTGTTCTGCCCATTTTCAGAGGCCTAGACGTGAATTTGCAGAAATCAGGCGTCAAGATCACCTTCAAAGCATACGTTAGCCTTGCAGTTTTTGCCGCTTTCCTAGCTTCGCTAATCTTGTTTGGGCTCGTTCCATGCGTTCTAGCGTTTGTTTTCGGCACACCGCTCTTGCCTTCCTTTCTTTTCGGGCTCGGGGCAGGCCTTTTTGCATCTGCGTTCTCGATAATCGCGTTCTATGTCTATCCGATCTACCGCGCCGACAAACTCAGAAGAGCGCTGGAAGATGAGATGCCTTTCACAACAGGCTACATGTCAATACTGACAGGCGCGGGTGTTTCACCTGAGAAGATTTTCCATTCGATTGCAGGTCTTAGCATCCCCCTAGCAATTTCTGGTGAAGCCAAAGATGTCGTTAGAGACGTGAATCTTTTCGGATTGGACATAATTTCGGCTTTGGAGAAGGTATCGAAAAGGACTCCCTCAAAAAACTTGCGAGAAACGCTCGAGGGGTTCATCTCAGCAATACATTCAGGAAGCAATTCAACCTCGTATCTTCGTGAAAAAACTGCGCAATTTATGAAACTTAAGAGAACAAGCCTCAAGAAGTTCTCGGACACCTTGTCACTCTTGTCAGAGTTTTACGTTGCTTTGCTCTTGACAGGGCCTCTGCTTATTGTCATAATGCTTTCAGTGATGGCTATGCTTAATCAAGGCAACTTGGGACTGCTAAGCCCAGATCTTCTGCTCAGCCTAATCACGTACGTTGGGTTGCCCCTGGGTTCCATAGTATTCCTCATAATCTTGGACGCTGTGACGCCCAGATGGTAATGGAAACATGCCGAAAATAGAGAAGAAATTCAGGAATATCACGCTAATCGGCTCTGTTTCGCTAGCTGTCGCCACAATTGCTGCAGCTTGCTCGTTGTTCTGGGGGACCAAGACGTTTGACGAATCTGTCTTTTTCGCCGTGATAGTTGCTGTTTTTCCTTCGGCAATATTGAGCTACGTTGATTTTGGGTGGCGGAAAGCCATAGATGAGCATTTGCCGGATCTTTTCAGAAGCTTGGTGCAGGCGCAAGAGACGGGCATGACACTCCCACGAGCTGTAGAGGAAGCTTCCAAGAGAGACTATGGTCCGCTTACGCCTGAATTGAAGAAAATGACTACTCAAATTTCTTGGGGAATGAGTTTTGAGGATGCTTTGAAGGCCTTTGCAGGGCGTGTCAACACGGTTCTGGTTCAGAGAACAATGCCTTTGATAGTTGAGGCAAGCCGTTCAGGCGGGCAGGTTGAGAAGGTTTTTGAGCCTATGGGTAAGTTCATAAGGACCACACTGCTGCTGGACAATGAGCGTCGAACCCAAACAAAACCGTACGTCGCAATAATCTACGTGTCTTTCTTCGTATTCTTATTTACTATCATACTGCTTTTCAGATCGTTTTTCGTAAGCGTGGAAGGCCTGCCGACACTGGGTACCAGTGTGATGTCATCAGTTGAAATGCAGCGAATATTCTTTCACATGACGTCGATCCAGGGCTTCTTCAGCGGGCTAGTTGCGGGGAAAATGGGCGAGGGAACGGTAAACGCGGGTTTGAAGCATAGCTTAGCCTTAATGATCTGCGGCTATGTTGCGCTGAGACTCTTTTTGTGGTGAGGCAAATGACAAAGCTGAGAAAACTGCGCTTAAACAGACGGGCCATAACACCTGTTCTAAGCAATCTCTTGCTCACTGTTGTGGCTGTGGCGGCCATGGCCCTCGCCACTAGCGCTACTTATCTTATAACGACCAACCTGGGAGAGACCATGAGTGAACGCATTGTCGTGGAGGATCTGTGGTTTGACAGTTCAACAGGCTACATTGGCGTCTATCTTCGTAATGTTGGGAAGGTTGCAGTCCACGTTTCGAGCGTGTACGTTAACCGAAGCTCTCAGATTTTCACGAAACCTTTCGATTTGGAAAAAGGACAGCATCGATGGCTCAACATCTCAGAAAGCTGGATTCCAAATGGCCTGTATCACGTGGATATTGTAACGACTAGGGGGACTCATGTTGGAGGCTATTACAAAGCTCCTTCGACGTGATAAACGCGGCGTGAGCAACGTCATAGTAGTCATGCTGAGTCTGATTCTGATAGTGATCATAGTGGCAAACGTGGTGCTTTTGAGTTATCAGATGAACCAGTTCGACTGGGAGAGAGCGCAGGAGAAAATTGAAATAGTTGACGTGCAAACGGGGAATTTCACGTTTAGCAATGAAGGCCCTTCCACCGTGCATATTGTCTCGCTCTGGATAGTCAACTCCACCTATCACAAGCATTATGACGCAGACTTATTCGTGAATTCTGGAGAAAACTCGACGTATGTTCGAACAGACGTGGCTCTTCCAGCTCAGGATTTCCTTCTTAAAGTCGTTACTGAGAAAGGTAACTTGGCAGTTTACATGAAGCGCTGGGGTTGAAGCGTTTTGTTCCGCTATTCTTTGCCATGTAGCATTTTCTCTTTGAGTGTCTTCGTTGCGTCCCTTTCGTTCTTTGCTTCTATGATTTGGATCTTGTAAAGCTGGGCCATCTTCTTTCCATTTTCAGCTATTTTCGGCATTGCGATCAAGTAGGCGTCGTCTGGCGAGACATCGAATATTTTTGCGAATAATGCGATTACAGGTTGTTCTGATATGATCCCTTCGCTGGAGGTTGCGAGATCAATGACTGTCACTTTTTGTGTGCCTCCTCCTTTGCGAGCCACAACGTCGAACATGTGGTTTGCGCCAGATTTGCCCTTGAGAAAGGCTGGGCTCTCAACATCAAATCCCTCGTTTTTGAGGAGTTCCCTTATCGGGGCAATCAGAACCCAGCCTGAGGTAGCCTCGTTCTTTGCTTCTTCCCTTAAGCTGTAGGCATAAATGTTCTTGATCATGATCTCTTCAAAATCGAAGTTTCCCCTGCAGTCTCTGCAGAAGTACGAAGCAATTGGAACGTCGAAGCTCTTGCTACACTCTTTGCACGTGCACCAGACGCCGGCTTTTCGGTGGTCAACGTCAATCCTAGTCAATTCTTCATGGCATTTTGGGCATACAAGCCTGCTACCTTTGTGAAAGTTTTCTTCCACGTCCATGTACCCACATTTCACGTGTTCAATTAAGCAGCTTTTTTTGATGTCGAGTGCCTTGCAGTGTGGGCAGCAATGGCGCACAGAAATGCTTGCAGAGCTGCATTTTGGGCAATAGAGGATCTTGTCATATATTCTTCTTTCAAGTATTCGGGTTTCGTGGAGCTTGTTCAGGAAAGCCTCTGCATGTGAAGAGTCGCCCACGATGGCTTCAACCTTCGGATAGCTGTAGCCTTGTTTTGGGTTGTAGACAGGTTCAAGTTCCTTGATTTCGCCGTTTAGGAACTTGGCTAACAGAAGTTGCGTATCGCGGTCTCTGTAGAGTTCCAGGCGTTCGACCTTACCAGTTTTTGACATCCTTTTCCCTGATTGGCTCTTTTCAAAGTATGTTTGGATGCTTATTAATTGTAACACATATAGCATTCAAAGTTGTTAAAATTATCGCCCATGTCCCTTTAAACATTTCCAAATGTGCATGATGATTTTGAAATACATCACGCGTTGTAACTGTTCCGAAATTAGGCTTTCTCAGTTTGTGTCAAGCAAATGCTGGCTCGATTACTGTGGGTAGTATTTACCAATGTGTTTTTTAATGGGAACATGCATAATCCATGCGTAACGTAGGTATATGAGGGTTCAGTGCTAAGGGTGGCTTTGATGTCTGCTGAGAATCCTTCGAGCCGCGGGTCAGCGTGTTGGACGACACTAGAAGGCTGGGCGCCGCTCATCGTGTTTTTGATCATAGCCGTCGTGGCCGAGATCCTTGTTGTTCTGTATGCGATAAGCTTGGGCGTTCAGGATCAGGCTTTGTTGCAGTGGAGTTTCGTTTTTCCGGGAACTAGCTCAACTGTGACGCTGGCGATAAGCGTGCTTTTTCATCTGGTTCCGATTTCGGTTGTGCTTGCGCTGGTGGCAAGTTGGGGTTATCTGAGGAGAAAGGTGGTTTTCAGGTCTGCCGAGGCACAAAGAGCAAGGCTTGGGAATGTCGGCAAACGTGCAAAAGGGAAGAAGGGGTATGCACCGTCGAAGCCTAAGGGGCCGGCTACTCCGGCGGGAAGATCACGTTTTGCTAGAGCGAATGTCAAAAGTGCCTTGATTGTGCTGTTGCCCTTTTCAGCGTTGCTGCTTATGATATCGCTGTTTACGTATCCGAGGCTGTTGTATCGGGCTGTAGCGGGCATCTATGAGAATAATCCTTCGCTGCTTAGCTTTGTCAAGGGTGTGGGAGCGTCTTTAGCGTCGATTGGCGCGGTTTTCTCTTCAATCAATGGTGCTCTTATGGCTGCAGCGCCTGGGTTTAGAGATTTCGTTCTCGGACTTGGGATGGCGATTAGGCCATTGAGCAGCTTGGATGACGTTGGGAAGTACCTGTTCTTCCAGAATGCTGCAGCTTGGATTTCAGTGCTCATAGTCTTGTTCTATGGTGAGTATTGGCGAAAGGGTTTCCGTCAGAAGAGAAAGTAGAGAGGTCTTCTAGATGGCTGACCGCCCCAGATTTGGTCCAGCTGGGGTGCCGCCTACATTTAGGCTGATGAAGGCTTCTATGGAGGATGTTCCATTGTTCTTGAGGGAGGAAGGTCTTGATGCTTTGGAGTATGAGGCGATTTATTGGGGTGGTAAACCGCAGATAAAGAGGGAAGATGCTGAGAAGCTTGGTTTTAGGGCTAGGGAGAATGATGTTTGGCTGAGCCTTCATGGGTCTTACTTCATAAATCTTTGTGGAGAAAAGAAGATTGTCGAGGCAAGCAAGAAGCGTCTGATCGCATGCGCAACAGCAGCGGAGTGGATGGGCGCTCACGTCGTAGTTTTTCATGCTGGGTTTTATGGTAAGAAGCCGCATGAGCTTGTTCTGAGGAGCTGTTTAGAAGCCCTGAGGGATATGGCTCAGTCCCTGAAGAGTTTGGGAATCAAGAATACTAGGATTGGTCCTGAAACGATGGGTAAGCCTTCTCAGCTGGGAAGCCTGGATGAAGTGCTCCGCATATGCCAGGAAGTGGAGCAGACGCAGCTTGTGATTGATTGGTCCCATCTGCATGCGAGGGACATGGGACGTTTCAGGACGGTTGCGGATTTTCGCACGGTTGTGGAGACCGTTGAACATAGACTCGGTATAGAGGCTGCTAGGGACATGCATTGTCATTTTACGAAGATAGAGTTCACGGATAAGGGTGAAAGGCGGCATCATACGCTTGAGGAGGAGAGGTATGGGCCCAGTTTTGACATGCTTGCGAAGATCATTGCGGAGTTCAAGTTGAGGCCTATCATAATCAGTGAAAGTCCACTGTTGGATATTGATGCGATAAAAATGCGGAATACCCTTCAGAGCCTTCTATGATGCGATAGATTTTTTATTCAGTCCCATAGTGCTGTCTAGTGGGTACATGTTTTGGCAAGATTGAAGGGATTTCAAAAGCTTACATCGGTTGATGAGGCCTTACGCAGGTTTTTGGACGCAGTGGAAATCAAGAAGCCGAAAGCTGTCTCCGTTACCTTGGACAAGGCCCTGAACCGTGTCTTGGCAGAGGCCATTGCGGCCGAGGAGGATCTGCCCAGAGTTGATAGGTCGGCTGTGGACGGATACGCAGTTAGGGCTGAGGATACGTTTGGTGCTTCGCAGTTTAAACCCAAGATATTGGCGCTGACTGAGCATCAAGTGGTAGGCAGTAAACATGCGAAGCGGCTGTGGACTGGGAATACTCTTCCTAATGGTTCAAATGCCGTTGTGATGCTTGAGAATACTAGGCAGGTTGACAGCAAGATTGAGGTGTGGACGCCGTTAGCGCCTGGTGAGAATGTCTCGAAGAGGGGTGAAGACATAAGGAAGGCCGAGGTTGCTTTGGAGGCTGGAGTTCAGCTTAGACCTCAGCATTTGGGGTTGATAGCTGCTCTGGGAATGGATGAGGTTAGGGTTTTTGAGGAACCCAAGGTTGCCATATTGTCAACAGGAAATGAGATTGCGGAAGCGGGCAGTGAGAGGCAGGAGAACCAGATTTTTGATGCTAACAAGCATGCTGTTTCTGCTTTGTGCCGCGAATTGGGCGTTGTTCCAATAGATTTGGGAATTGTGAGAGATGACCTTGATGAGATCGTGGAGAGCCTCAAACGTGGGCTCAGGACCGATGCTGTGATAACTTCTGGCGGGACAAGTGTTGGGGGTTCGGATCTTGTTCCCGACGCGGTCAACAAGCTTGGTGAGCCCGGCGTCCTTGTTCACGGTGTTGCCATGCGTCCTGGTATGCCGACGGCTTTGGCTGTGGTTGATGGCAAGCCGGTGATGATTTTTCCAGGCAATCCAGTTGCAGCGATGATTGCTTTTGAAGTTTTTGCGAGGCCGTTGATTTGCAGGATGCTTGGATTACGCCATGAGGAAGCTAGGCCAACATTACAAGCAAGGATGAGGAGGCGGATCACTGCGGCTCTTGGTAGGAGGACTTTTGTTCGTGTTTGTGTTTTCCGAAAGGGTGGAGAGGTTTTTGCGGAGCCTGTGAGTGCTAGGGGTTCGGGTTTGATTTCTACCATGACGAGGTCTAATGGTTATACAGTGGTTCCTGAGAATCGGGAGGGCTTGGAAGAAGCCGAAGTTGTTCTCGTGCATTTGTTTGATGTTGTGGAGGAGGCTTAGTGTTTAGAAGGCTTTTGACTCTTGATGAGGCGAGGCAAATCATCGGTCAGCATGTTCCTACTGGGTCCTTAGGTGTTGATGTTGTTCCGCTTTTGAGGGCTTTCGGTCGTGTTCTTGCCGAGGATGTCGTCGCTGGTTTGGATGTTCCGTCTTTTGATCGTTCGACGGTTGATGGTTACGCGGTGAGAGCTGAGGATACGTTTGGAGCGGATGAGAATAAGCCTGTTAAGCTGAGAGTTTGTGGTATGGCAAGTGCTGGCAGGATGCCGAAGATGGTCGTCAGGTCGGGCCGTGCCGTTGAGATTGTTACTGGGGCGCCTATCCCTGAGGGTGCGGATGCTGTTGTCATGTTTGAGGAAACTGAGGTTGATAATGAAGGCATTCTTGTGCGCAGTGCTGCGTTTGCTGGTGAGAATGTTATGGAGGCTGGTTCAGACATCAGGAGGGATGAGACTGTTCTGAGAGAGGGAGTGGTTTTGGGTTCGAGTGAGGTTGGAGTTCTGGCTGCGGTTGGCTTGGCTAAGGTTAAAGTGTTCGCTGTTCCGCGCGTGGCAGTTTTTTCGACTGGCGGTGAGGTTACGAAGCCTGGCAGGAGGCTCTTGCCTGGAAAGGTTTATGATACGAATGCTTACAGTCTAAGCGCTGCTGTTGAAGAGTGCGGTGGTAGGCCGGTCTTTCTGGGTGTCTCTTCTGATAGGGCCTCGGAGATTGAAGGTGCATTGAGGAGGGCTTTGGCGTGTGCGGATGTTGTTGTGACTTCGGGCGGCGTGTCTGTTGGGCCGAAGGATTTGATGCCTAAGGTTTTGGGTTCATTAGGGAAGCCCGGCGTCATTGTTTGTGGTGTAGCGATTAAGCCTGGTAAGCCTGTGACTGTGGCTGTGATCGAGGGCAAACTGGTTTTTTCGCTTCCTGGTCATCCCACTTCGGCTTTGTTGGTTTTTCGTTTGCTTGTTGAGCCTGTTATTCGAGGATTGGCTGGAAGGGAGGCGGATGAACCTTTGGTGGTGAAGGCTTCTGCGGACGTGAGGATGTTTCCTGCCAAAGGTAGGCGGACGTTCGTTATGGTTAGGCTAAAACGTGATAAGCTGAACGGGCTGGTGGCTGAGCCTGTGCCCACTGGGCTTTCAGGGGCTATTACCACGGTTGCGAGGGCTGATGGGTTTGTTGAGATTGCTGAGAACGTGCAGTTCGTTGATGCTGGTGAAGAGGTCGCGGTGAGGCTTTTCAAGAATTTTGTAGGTTAGGTGTATGGAACAATCGTTCGATACGTAGAGCAATTGTTCTTTCAAAAAACTTCTGTCTAAAGCCAGCACGCGCTGTTCTAGACGGGGGGGGTCTCTTTCGAGTTTCTATGTCGTTCTCTCGTATTTTTCTATTGAGTAGGTGATTATTTGCTGTGCTTCTTTCGAGTTTTTCCATGTTTTGATTTTTACCCATTTGTGTGGTTCCAGTCGTTTGTATGTTTCGAAGAATTCTTGTATTTCGCGTAGCTGGTGTGGGTGGACATCGCCGATGTCGTTGTATCCGCCGAACCTGGCGTCGTTGATGAGTACCGAGAGTATTTTTGCGTCTTCTCCATGTTCGTCTTCGATTATTAGTGCTCCTACGACTCTGACTTTTACTATGCAGCCTACTTCGAGCGGTTCGTATGACAGTACCATTATGTCTAGTGGGTCGTTGTCGTCAGCCCATGTTTGTGGGACGAAGCCATAGTCGACTGGGAAGACTACGGATGAGGGGATTATGCGGTCTAGGACGAAGGCTTCCCAGCTTGAGCTGTACTCGTATTTGTCTCTTGAGCCGCTTATTACTTCGATTACCATGTTGAGTATTTGTGGCGGCTTGTCGCCTGCTGGAATGTCCTTCCACATGTTCATACTGTTCAGGACCCTTTCAAGGAGACTGTTAGGCCATGCTGATTTAACCTTTGTTGACAGAATAATCGCGTGTCTAGTGCAGGTTTTCTTCATTCAACTTGTGCGTCGAACCCTGCATGTTTCACGTGTGATTTTCCATGTTGTGACGGGTCGTAGTATAGTTTACCACTTTTTTTCTGCAATAGTTTAACTATTCAGACAAGGTCCATCTTGAAGGTCTTGTGGGGGCCTTTTGCGATGTGCGACTATGTTGGTCGTCAGGTGAACTATCCAAAGTTCAGTGAACTTTCCTTGGGTCGTTTATGGTGTGGAGATTTCCAGTTCAGCCGGTGCGCTGAATGATTCTCTGCTGACACGTTAGGTAAGTTATTGACTTGGGGCGCGCTGCGCGAACACGCGTGCGAAGCCGACTGGTTGAGACTCGTGTTGTGTGCAGCAAGGGAGTTCTCATAGGTGAGGTTCTTTCTTCTCCAAGAGCTGAGACAGAGCGTTGGTCAGCCTTTTTGGTTCTTTTTGGCTCTCAGCCGATCGTTCAGCGAGGGTAGAGTGATCACGACTCCTGTTGGGATTGCAAATTCTGAGAGTCCGCACTTTGGAGGCTGGAGCTACGCTGCGCGATAGGGACCCTGCGCGCGCTCGGCAGCTAGTAAACAGAAACCTGTCAATGAGAGAATACGAAGAAAGTAACTTGAAAGAAGAAATTGCTCAAGCAATGCTGGATTTGCTCGTTCTTTCTGAGGTTTTCAACGTTGATTTATCTGAGGCTCTAAACAGAAAGATAGATGAAATGGCAAAAAGACGGTGAACTCCAACTCAGGCTTTAGCCTTGGCGTATGCGCCTCTTTCTCTTTTTTCTGGGTTGTAGCTTGGGGACGTTGTCAATCTGTTCTGTTGGGAAACGGTAAGGCATAGTAATGTAGGAACTTGGCGGAACTCTCTTAGCGCGCGCATGCTTTCTAGCTCTTTTTTTAACTGTGAGTGCACGCTTTCTGATGATGCGTTCAAATTCCTGTTTCTTTGCCCTTGTGATCGACTCGTTCAGTTTGTCCACGAGTCTCTGTGCGTCTTTGCGTTCAAGCGGAATGAGGATGTTTCTGTGATGCGGAAGGGCTATCTTGAGTTTTCCTGTTTCGTCCACATGTGCCGAGTCTATGTCGCTGAGGCGTATGTGCAAGGGAACAAATATGCTGAGTATGCCGCCAATGGTTTCTTCGAGAATCGGCTTGTTTTCAAGCGCTTCTTCAATCTTATTCTTCAAGCTCCCCTTCAAGTCTACCTTGAGCAGGTTCTCATAAAGCCTAACTGTGCAATGTGGCCCATCAACTTCCAGAATTGCAGTTGCTTCTGGCATACTTGTATCCTTCTAACGCTGGCGCTCATTAATCAATTGCAGCAGGAGTTTCATATTTGCCTTATGCATGCGCGTTCCAAGAGGAAAACTGCTTTCTGCTGAAGGGTTGGAAGAAAAGACTTTACAAGGAATGTTAGAGCTTCTAGGCGCCTGATACCCTGGCTTGGAACGACAACGGTTAATACTGTCGCGGAGCATCTTTGACTCAGGATGTGGATAGAGATGGCTTATCCTCCACGAGTTCCTACGCCGCTTAGACGACCAGAAGGGCCTTGGCCTGCACCCACGCCCGTTCCAGCTGCACCAGAAGAAGACTTGGGGAAAATGTTGAAGCAGGTTCTTGATAGACTTGACACAATAGAAAAAAGGTTGGACAACATAGAAAAGCTTCTAGCCCAAACAAGACCAACACCATGAACGCTTGACGTTGCCGCGCCATTGATTGAAAGAAGCTAGGCGATTTTCAAGACACACGTGTGAGAAACAGATATAACGACTATTCGATCCAAAATCTATTCTTCATGCCTGAAAAACTGGTTAAGAAATACTATTCAGAAATGGGCATGAGAGAGTGGAGAAGACTTGCCAGAGATCCCTACCACCGGTTAGAATTTGACACGGCGATGCATTATATCTTCCCTGGCTAGCGCGCATGCTTGTTCCGAAAATGGTCAAAAATGGTCTTAATTCCGTTTTGGACGTTTCTGCTGTATTCGAGCAAGACAGATACCCAAGAAAGCCAAGAACAGATATGAAGCCAATACGGTCCCTAAATCCTGAAAGGCGAATAAAAACCATTTTAGGCCAATTTAGGAACAGGCATGCGCGCAACGCGTATGCATATATTTACTTACTGGCTTCTTCTACCGCAACATATGGGCAAAAGGCTCAGATTGTTGGCAATTAAGGTTATAATGAATTTGCGAGTTCAACCATATTTCAACTTCCGATTCCGAATTCATACGAGTTAAATGCCAAATTGCTTACACCATCTGTTATCGATCGACACAAGTTGGTTTAAGAAAGTGCAGTCCCTATCGCCGTTACTGCCGGAGTTCTTTGCAGTACTGGGCATTGACCTGTTTCTAGTGCTTAGTCTGTTGACTTGTTTACTGGACGATCGATTTCCTAAGGGGATTCCATACGTCTATCAGATAGCGGCTCTCGCAGGGTTCGGACACCTCATGATCAGCAAAGACTTCATGGTCGTATTTGGGGAGTACATGCGATTCTGGTATTGTTTTCTCTACCTTGTTGCAGCTTTGGCAAACATAGTTGCAGTCAATTTATACCTTGGAATCGTGAAGAAGCTGCTGAATTACGCAAGGGTTTTCATGCTCACAGTGACCTTTCCAGCACTGTCTTTGGCAGTCTTGTTTCTGCTCAACTATGCTGAGGATGCGGCGCACCCGCCAATAATGGTTCCGCAATTGTTCGGGGAAAACGCTGTGATAGCCATAATTGCCTTAGGCACGTTCATGGTGGGGTTAGGCGCATCTATCTTCTTCAAGCCTAAATCGTGGTACAGAGCTCTAGGCGCAGGCACGATCGTAACAAGCACAAGCCTATACATCTTAATCAAACCAGCTTGGGGAGGGGCTGCCTTCATGACGTTAGCGATAGCCCTAGCTGCAGCGTGCGCCGTCACTGGAATAGGATTAGGGCACCTTAAAACAAAGAAAAAAGGAGGTGAGCAATAATATGAAGATAAGCTTCAGGAAAAGTCTTAAACTAATAGTGTTGCTGATATCATCTCTGCTAATAGCCACAGTAAGCGCAGCAGCCTACGTTGCACTACAATGGACTGTCAATATGACAATCGTTGCCAACCCAGGGATGTGCTTCGTTAGTTGGTCAGATGGGACAACAAAGGCGAACAATTTCAGCTATTCAGTGAACATTTTCCCAAACATCAAAACTATTGACGAGAACATAACTTACGGTGTTTGGAACTGGAACACTACTGCTACTAAAACGGGTTACATGAGACTTGCGAGCACCAATACAAACACTACGGATGTCATCTCAATCAATGTAACAATAACGAATAACACGCAGATCTACACTCGAACATGGGCGAGCTTCTCGGACACTTCATGGAGCAATAGCTTCACAGCAGCAAGTGACACAAAATATGCAATCTGGATTGAAATTCAATGCGCTAGCACTGCTACAGTTGGGCATACGCCACAATTCACGTTCGAGATGAAAGTGGTGGAACCATAATCACCCCGCACCACCCTTTTTGTCTTCGATCAAAGGTATTAGTGGTAAAATTGAAACAGATCTGGCCGAAGCACGTAGTAATAATTCTCGAAACCGTTTTGTTAGTGGCAACTCTGGCGACACTTACCCAGGGCATAAATGCATCAATTTCTATATGGAACTTGCCTATAACACCTGATATATGGAGTGTAGGAATAAGTTTAGGTCTAGGAATAATATTAACTATTTTAGGTGTAGTGTTTTTAATAATAGGATAGAATTATAATATGATTAGCAAGAAATTAAAAATTTTAACTCAATTAACTATTCTTTCGATTGTTTGCTTATTGTGTATAGCGTTTTGTTTGAATCTTGATTTTCAATTTGATGCTTCATTAATTAAACCTGTTTATGCTAATCCTGATGTAGTTACTAATCCTCCAAGTGCTAATGCTGGAGAGTGGACTAATCCAACGTATGCCTACGGTGATGATGCACAGTTTGCTTCTTCTACTCCACCAGCGCCAGTTGTGGTATCAAAAGGAACAGCAAGTGTAGCAACAACTACTACAGTAACTCCAAGTTATCCTGCTTCAGTAGCGGCAAATGATATCATACTTATCCTTGTCATTTCACATCAGCCTGTTTCGATAGGAGTCATCAACCTACCTTCAGGCTGGAACGAGGCGAGTCAAGGAACTTATGCAAACAACGTTCCAACTAATCAGGGAAGAGTTGCCCTCTTCTGGGAGCGGGCTGCTGGTGGAGAAAGTGGAACAGTAACGATTACCAGAACGGGAGATACAGGAACAGATACTTGTTTCTATGCCGGAATGTATCGGGTTACTGGCTGTATAACGAGTGGAAATCCTTGGGATGAAGTAGCAGTAAAGTATGATGGAAACGGAGCTACCACCGTTACTTGGAACGCAGTTACTGTTTCTGGTAGTGGAAGAACCCTTTTGGCTTTCGTTGCTCAAGCAGATAATGTTGCTTCTGGAACGCCATCAGGATATACAGCTACGGTTACAGCATCTGGTACATTTACAGGAACTGATGCTGAGCTACAA
>Ga0315280_10006221_pt1 | contig 16585 bp, 21 predicted proteins | sample YL17G06_40_MG_FD_203697 | JGI IMG/M metagenome (GOLD analysis project Ga0315280, IMG submission 203697) | Sediment microbial communities from Yellowstone Lake, YNP, Wyoming, USA - YL17G06_40 | ecosystem: Environmental > Aquatic > Freshwater > Lake > Sediment | place: USA: Wyoming | collected...
AATCTAGCTAATGTTGAATTCATAAAATAACTTTTGATCAAACTTTTTGGTAAAAGTTTGGAAGAGTACAGAAATTTCCAAGCTAAACTTAGAAATCTAGCTAATGTTGAATTTACAAAATAGAATGATAGAGCTCTTAGAATACACGATGATTCATGCAGAAAATTCCTTGGAGCATTCATGGCAATCAGAGAGGATTAATCTAGCTAATATTCCATACTTTCTGAAAATACCCCTCAAAGTAATCTGCAATCAACTCGCTGAGTAATACAACATTGGCTTCGTAATTTTTTTCCAATGAGTAATAACTCCAGTTAGTAGAACCAAGAATAACTATCTTGTTATCAACGATTATGATTTTTGCATGAGTGGTCACATTTTCAGAATCATATTTTATATCAATGCCATTTTTTCTTAGATAGTCAAAGGCGCTGTTTTCTTTTAGGCTCTCATCGAGGAGTATCTTCACATCTACTCCCCTCTTTTTAGCATCTATCATATCCCTTATCAACATATTTTCTGAGCTATTTGGATAGGTTGGATAATATTTGATTTCAAATGCAACCATATGGATTGACTTCTTTGAATTTTTTAGAATATCATGTACTTGTGTAAAATACATTCTGTCAGTAATTGGAATGACCGATATTCTGTCCAAGCAAAGGTTCTCCAGACATGCTCTCTCTCGCGATATATTTACTACCTCAACACCGACTATAATCCCTATTAATATTCCAATGAGCAATCCAAGTAGCAGTTTGTCACGTAGCATTATTTTATAGATTATAAAAAGTTCATATTTATGCTAGAAATTCCTAAAAAATATTATGATAACCGATAAAGCGCTCGCAAAGCAAGTCAGAGCAATGACTGGCAGAGAAATAGAACAGCTACCGCCAAAAAAATTTGACGAATTACAGACAGCGATAAGAGATTGCGAAGCTACTGGACTTTCCATGCTCGATATAATATCTGACTTAAGAGCTGAAGGTATCCAAAATCCTACTTTTCATCAGGTTTCGATTACTGCCCGAAGAGCCTTTATTGAAGAGCAGCTTGGCGTTGAGATGGATTCTAGAACAGCTCTAGATTTAAGTGAGATTCCAGTCCCTACTCTTAGAGAGAGAATGAATCGCATAGACCAATTAAATGTAGCAGGCGCTTTATTGATTGGATATCGTGATTTGACGGAAGGAGACAGAGGAATAGGAATAAGAATAGAATTGGTTCGTCCAGACATACTTGTGCCACGAACGGAAACAATAGAAGCAAATCTAACTATATATCAAAGAGAAGGCATAAGATACCATGGAGAAGGGGTTCCATTGAATAGGAGTGATGGACTACTTGCCAGTACTGAGCGTCTTGAAACAAATGTAACATACTTAAAAGAGTTAAATCGCACTTTGGAAAGACAGGGTTTAGCTATTTTAGATATACGGGAAGCTGGTGATCTTCTTGCTGAGAATACTAAAACTCTAGAACTTGCAGTTGGTGCTATACGAGCAGTAAGGCCACGTGAGGACTTGACTATTGAAAATTTGAGGACATACGTTGGCAGAATTAAAGAGAGGTAAAATTAAATGGCTAAATGGAAGTGTACTGTCTGTAGTTATATTTATGATGAAGCGAAAGGGGATTTAGAGAATAATATCAAACCTAACACTAAATTTGAAGAATTGCCGAAAGACTGGGTCTGTCCTATTTGTGGAGTTGGCAAGGAGCTCTTTGAGAAGGCTGATTAGAAAATTAATCGCTCAGTGCAGCTATTATCTCTCTGCAAAATGCTGGCAAATCGTCTGGCTTTCTTGAGGTTATTAGATTTTTATCAACCACTACTTCTTTGTCAACAAAATTCGCTCCTGCAGATATTAAATCGTCCTTTATGGCTTTGTATGATGTAATTGTTTTTCCTTTTACTATTCCAGCGGACACTAAAACAGACCCTCCATGGCATATCGAAGCTACAATTTTTCCTTTGTTGAACATATCTCTTACAAAATTTACAATCGCGGGATATTGTCTCAATCTGTCAGGCGCCCAGCCACCAGGGATTATAACAGCGTCAAAATCCTTTTCTGAAACTTTATCTGCAGTTTTATCTACTTTGACTTCATAGCCGTGTTTGCTTTTGTATATATCCGAACTTCCAGTTCCGACAATAATTACATTTGCATTTTCTTCTTTCATTCTGTAGTATGGATACCACACCTCTAAATCCTGATAATCATTCTCGACAAGTATTGCTATATTTTTTCCTTTTAGTTTCATTTTAGCATTCTCTAATATTCAATTCCTTTCCTAGCTATTATCCCTTTTCTGAATGGATGTTTTATATCCTGCATCACTGTCACTAAATCAGATATCTCGATTAATTTTTTGTGCGCTCGTCTGCCAGTTAGAACAACAACTGTTCCTTTTGGAATGCTTTTCAGAAATCCAATAACGTCATTTAATTTTAAAAGCCCAATCGCAACTGCTAGATTTATTTCTTCCAGTATGAGAAGGTCTGGCCTTTTCTTCAATGCCTTTTTTGCAAAATTAAGTCCTTTTTGTGCTAGCACATAATCAATTTTTTTAGGATTTTTCAGATTTACGAATTCTTTTCTACCAAACTGATGGATTTCATATTCTGGATAGAGTCTCTTTCTTATTTTATATTCACCAATGTCTTTTCTGCCCTTCATGAACTGTATTACTATGACTTTTTTACCGTGGCCTACTGCTCTTAAGGCTAATCCTAGAGCATTAGTTGTCTTGCATTCACCACTGCCGGTGTATAGATGTATTCTAGGTAGTTTTTGCTTATCCGTCATTTCAATTAAAACAAATACAGTTAATTATTTAAATACTATCTGATAATGAATTACAATATGGCGAACGTTGATTTATCAAAAAAATCAGCCGCTCTAAAGGCAGTTGAATATATTGAGGATAATGCAATTATCGGGCTCGGTACTGGTTCTACAATGGCATACGCTCTTGAAGCAATTGCTAGGAGAATTAAAGAGGAGGAATTGAAAATAAAAGGGATTCCGACTTCAATCGAAACTGAAAAAATTGCCAAGAAATTGGGGATTCCCATAACGACATTGGACCAAAATCCTAGCATAAATCTGGCTATCGACGGGGCTGATGAAGTTGATAAAAAATTAAATCTGATAAAAGGCAAAAAGGGGGCATTAACTAGGGAGAAAATAGTTGCAAGTGCAGCTCTTGAGTTTATCGTCATAGTAGATGAATCTAAGCGAGTTAATAAGATCGGAAATACTCCAGTCCCTATCGAAGTTTTGCCGTTCGCAGTAAAGTTTGTTGATAATGAGCTTAGAGAAATTGGAGGTATGCCTAAGTTGAGGGAAAAATTTGTTACTGATAATGGGAATTTTATAATTGATGTAAAGATTGATATTAAAGATCCACTAGATATGGAATGCACATTGAATAATATTCCGGGCATTATTGAAAATGGGATATTCGCTGTTAGAATCCCTGATCGGGTGATAATAGGAAAAGGAAAAGATACTGAAATCTTGGAGTAAAATGGAAGACACAAAAAAACAGGAAGAGCTCAGGGATATTGTAGCTCAACTGGAAGCTCATAAGAGGCAGCTCGATGCTTTATCAAGACAGGCTCAGTTGATAGATAGTGCAATATTAGAGATACAAACTACCATATCCTCTTTGAATTATTTAAAGGAAAGCAAAGTTGGTACTGAAATTTTGGTATCGATTGGATCTGATTCTTTCATAAGGACCAAACTGGAGAATACCGAAAAAGTTCTTATCGGTGTTGGTGCTAACATCACGGTTGAAAAAAAAGTTGATGATGCAATCGAAACTCTAAAATCAAGAGGCGAAGATTTATCAAAGACGCTCGAAAAGTTGCAAAAGACCGCTCTTGATGTCAATACAAGAGTTTCTTCGCTCAACAGCATTGCTGAAAAACTTTTAGCAGAACTACAGGCCAAGAAATAAAATCGAGTTTTTAATAATTCTTTCTATTAAATTTCAAAGGGAAAGGGAATCAGGAGGAACTTGGAAGAAACTTTTACCAATAAACTTTTAAGAAAAGTTTGATCACAAGCTTTTACTAAAAGTTTGATCAAAAGTTTTCGCCAGCCTTTTCCTACCCAAAAAAGCCTTTGGCTTTTTGGGCCCAGAAACAGTGAAGCTGTTTCTCGGGAAAGGCTGTGGGGAAACCGTAGGTTTTCGCGGTTCAGGCGGTTTGGAAAATGTTCAATCTATTGAAGAATACTATAACTGGATTTATCAATAAGGTCAATAAAATAACTGAAGAAAAATCTGACCAAATAAAACTTAGTTCAGAGACTAAAATAAAGGGAATTCTCAGCAGTACTATTGTCCTGTCTGACCAAGATGTAGACAATATACTCTCTGATTTTCAAATGAGCATGATTCAAGCAGATGTGGCAGTTGAAACAACAGATTACATATCCGGGGAATTAAGGGAGGAATTAAGTGGAAAGGAGATAGAACGGGATAAGATTGGCTCATTTGTAAAAATGACTATGAGAAATGTCATTGAAGATACATTAACAACAGATAGGGATACAAATTTTCTTCAGGATATTAAAAACCTTAAAAAGCCAGTCAAAATTGTATTTTTTGGCATAAATGGAACCGGAAAGACAACAACAATAGCAAAGGTGGCCAAATTTTTAATGAATAATAACTTCTCTGTTGTTCTGGCAGCTGGCGACACTTTTAGAGCAGGTGCAATAGAGCAGTTAGAAAAGCATGCAAATAATCTAAACATTAATATGATAAAACATCAAAAAGGTGCTGACGCTACTGCGGTTATATATGATGCTGTCCAGCACGCAATCGCTAAAAATATTGATGTAGTTTTAGCTGATACTGCAGGTAGAATGCAGACTAACAGAAATCTGATGGACGAAATGCAAAAAATCTGCAGAGTGATAAAACCCGACCTTAAGATTTTTGTTGGCGATGCTCTGACTGGAAATGATGCTTTAGAGCAGTGCAGAGAATTTAACAATAAGATTGGAATAGATGCAATAATATTAGCGAAGATGGATGCTGATGCCAAAGGAGGATCAGCGATTTCGATAGTACATGAAACTAAGAAGTCGATTATTCTTATCGGAACTGGACAGAATTATGAGGATTTGAAAGAATTTGACAAGGATTGGTTTATTAGGAATATAATTTAAAATGGTCTTTTTATCACAAACTTTTAAGAAAAGTTTGATCAAAAATAATTTTCGCCAGCCTTTTTCTAAAAGGCTGATTTAAAATGGTCTCTTTGTCAGTCGATGTTGAGCCAGATTTTCCACCACATTTTGATACAAATAAGGGAATTGATGGGCTGGAGAATATATGTGAACTTCTAAGAAGATACAAATCAAATGCTACGTTTTTTGTATGTGCAGATTTTCTTGACAAGAATCCAGAAATTGTAGATTTGATTGGGGATTTTGAAGTTGGCTGTCATGGATTTAGACATGTTGATTTGACTAGATTGAGTGAATTTGCAATAGAAGGTGAAATTAGAGAATCTCTGGAGATATTTGAAGAACATGGATTTAATCCGTTAGGATTCAGAGCGCCATTTGCCAGAACAAATGAAAAGATTCTACACATAATTAAAAGATTTTTTAAGTATGACTCATCGCTTCACTTCTATGAGTCAAAACCAAAAGGCATTTTTGAGATACCTATATTCCTTGGCGGTAAGTCATTTGGCGTTTCGCCAAAATTGTTCAATACCTGTTTTTCATTTCCACTGAAAAATAAAGTCTTTTTCATACATCCTTGGGAATACGGAGGTTTAGATTTTAAAGAATTGCAAAGTAGAAGGAAAAGAATGATGCTACTGGGCTATAAATCTGAGAATTATACAAAAAATCTGATAACCTTGTTAAAGAAAAAACCAAGGCGTTTGTCTGATCTTCTATATGTATAATATAAACTTTTGATCAAACTTTTCAGCAAAAGTTTGAGAATGATCCATCCGCAACAGATGTTGCGGATGGGGGTGGTTGGCTGAATTCCTAGGATTAAAACTTTAATAAAGTTTTATCGAATCTTTTGATCAAACTTTTTGGGAAGCGTTTGTTGAATATGAGCCACCCACATCTCAAAGAGATGTGGGTGGGGGTGGTTGGGGTGATGTGATAAGCCTAAAATTTTTTAGCATAGTAAACTTTTTTTCCTACATAGGTTTTTTCAACTATTCCATGTTTGAATAAGTTACTCAATCTAGCGCTGGCGGCATTTCTTCCCTTATACTCAAATTTTTCTTGAACCTCATCAGCACATACTTTGCCTTTTTCATTTACAAACTCATAGATCTCTTTATCTCTGTCTGAGAGGTCTAATCTCTGTTTTGAATAAGTTGATGAAAGCGTTTCATTCAATTCCTTTAATTCTTTGGATATCGTATTGAGCTTTTCAATCAGAATGTCAAATTTTCCATTTATATCCCTAACAACTAGATTACTGCTCTTTTTCTCTTCAGCTATGGAGAATAACATAGTAGCTAATGCTACAGGGTCATCTACTTGATGAATCGCATCAGACAGGTTTCCTACTAATTTGTCAAATTCCTCATTATGATTGTCTATTGAATCTTTCATGACTATTATGATTTAGTCATGACTACTTAAAAACCTTTCTATTTTTGTCATGATTTTTAAGCAATTGTCGTAAATACGTAATAAATTGATTTTTATCCATAAATCTTAATAAATTAGCAATGAAAGCCATTAAAATGTCTTTATTTTGGGTTTTATTATCGTTTTTATTGCTATTTTCTTATGTTAGTGCCTTTTCGAGTCATGATTATCTCATAAAAGAGACTCAAGTAAAGATAATCAATGTTGTGCTAGCGGTTATATCAGGAATACTAGCAATGCTCATAATAGGCATTATTGTTACCAGAAAAATTCACTATCAGACTAGGACAGGCAAATTTGTTAGTATAGCCGAAATTCTGATGTCTTGGCGTCTTATAGTGATAGCTATTGTATTCCTAAGCGTTCATAGCATATATGGAATGCTTGAGAGTCTTGGAATTATAGAGGTACCTCTTTTCTATATAGTATCTGAAACAGTTTTTATGCTGATTTTAGCAACTGGGTTGTACATGCACTACAGAGTAATGAAACACACGGCGGCTCTTGAGTATGGAAAAGAATGACAACCCTATTTATTTGAGCTTCTGGACTAATTAATTATGATATGAAAAAAGGTCAGGCCTCGATTGAGTTGACGGTTATATTGGCTGTAGTTCTCATTGTTTTCAGCGTAATATTTATAATTTCCCAGCAGAATTATACCGCATCTCAGAGAAATTTAAATATAATCGAGATGCGATCTACTCTTAAGGAAATAAAAAATGCTGCTAACTTAGTTTACTCACAAGGCAGAGGTGCAAAGACAAGAGTTTATGTAACGATACCACAAGGCGTAAAAGATGTTGTAATGGGGACATCTTCTGATAATAAAGGTTATATTAATGTACAACTGGACATTGGAACTGGCGTAAGTGACATTTTAGAGATAAGTGATTCTTGTTTAGCAGGTAGCATTCCAAAAGAGCCAGGAAGTTATTGGATAACCCTCGAATCACTTGGAACTTGTGTTAGAATTGGAGAATCAGTTATAACAACAAATCCCGGATCAATAAATCTTGATATGTATCCCGGTATATCTTCCAATTATATTGAGATAACTAACACAAATGAAAATTCGACAAATATTACACTGACTGTTATTGGAAGCATGTCCTCATGGATAACATTAAATCCACAGACGTTCGAAATACCCGGATTTGACTCTAGAAATTCTACTGTCACTATAGATGTACCCTCAGGAACTACAGAAGGATATTACTATGGACAGATTGTAGTTAATGATTCTGTAACACTCTATATCGATATCTCAGTAAGAGTCTTGCAAAATAAATCCATAACCCTATTTCCAGATACATGGGATACAACTCTACAAAATGGCAGTAGTGAAAATAAAGACTTTACTGTATGCAACAATGGGAGGGCCACATTATATGGCGTTTTATTATCAACATCTGGAGATGCTGGTAGTTGGATAACATTTAGTGGAACAAGTATAGGTGATATGTCGCCAGGAAATTGCCAAAGTAAAAGTTCTACTATTAATATACCATCAGATGCAACTATAGGGATTCATACAGGAAGTATAACTGCTAGTGGTGATGGTGTATCTGATTCATCTAGTGTTAGTGTAAATGTTACCTCTGGAGTAATACCTACAACTACTACCATCACGATTACTACAACCACGACTACTACAACAACTACAACGACAACAACCACAACTACCACAACAACCACAACCACTACTACAACCACAACTACCACTACAACAACGACAACAACTACTACGACGACTACAACAACCAGCACCACTACTACCACAACTACAACCACCACAACCACTACGACCACAACCACAACTACTACAACAACTACAACGACAACCACAACAACATTACCGCCATGTCAGGAATTCTACGCAACAACAAGCAGTAATAGTGGTGCAATTAATATGTCAAGTGTTCAGGGTCAGCCAGATTCATGGTATGCAGTACTGCCAAATAATAGAAACTGGGTTAGAGGTGGCGGATATTCAACAAGTACTGGCACAATTACAAGCGTAGAAATAGCTATGAGATACCATAGAGTTGGCACCTATGTAAATGATAATATTAGGCTAAGATACCTGATTAGCGGAGTTTATGGGAGTACTTTAGCCAATTATGGCGACAGTGCCACAGATATTACAGTATATATAAATGTCACTTCAGACAGGTCTTGGACTTGGGCGAACATACAGAATATGAATGTCGAGGCCAGATTTGTAAGGAGTGGGGGTACAGATAATATAGACTGGTACGTGGATGCTCTATGGACGAAGGTTTGTCATACATGAGCAAACTTTTTATTAAAGGGAAGGGTCAGGAAAAACCTAAAACTGGGGGAAACGTAGTTTCCCGCGGTTTGGTGGAGGGACAGATTACTATAGATTTCATGTTATCGATAATAATGGCGTTGATATTCTTTATAATAATCCTTAATTCAGCATACTCCAGACTCCAGGATGTTAGAGATATCTTTGTAAAATTAGATGCAATACATGTATCAAAGAAACTTGTCAGCGGTATAAATGATTTATACTTATTGGATCATTCTTCTCAGAAGAATATAACACTTCCAGTTACGCTATATGGCGGAGTAGACTATACTATTGCAATATACCCCAGATTGATAATACTGACATATAACGATGGCAATATCCACGAATACTCCCAGAGGATTTTAACAAAAGATATTAATGGTAGCTTAAATGGATTGGTAATAAATCCCGGAACAGTTTTAATTTCAAATGAGAATGAAACAATATACATTAAAAATATATAAAAAGGGGCAGATATCTACAATCGATCTAGTAATAGCATCAGGCATATTTATATCCATACTATTATCTGCGATGTTTCTCTGGAATGACATAGTTTCGAAAATAAATCGATTTGAAGATAGAGGATTGATAAGTCAAAAGGCTCTTGATATAAGTGATATGTTTATAAAGACCCCTGGCACTCCAAATGGATGGTATCTATTATCACCAGTAGATATAAATTCTCAAAATGTAAGCTCTGTGGGATTTGCAGTAGAGGATAATGTTTTGGATTGGGAAAGACTAAGTATGTTAAAACAGATAAGTTATGATGAATCGAAAAATCTCATAGGGCTCAGTAAAGAAGAATATAATATAACAATAGTCAATGTAAGTGGCAACAATAACAAGGTGTTATATTCAGCCGGTCAAATACCAAATACAACAAATGTACTGATAAGCAGATATGGCCAGTTAAATGGAAGCATCGTTCGCTTGGATTTAAGATTATTTTGCAACTCCACCAACCTTTAAGAAAGGTTGACCCAAGGAGCCATCATCGCTATGCTCGATGGCTCTTAATTAAAAGTTTGAAAGAAAGGCGTGTACCCAAAGGAAAATATAAGGGTGGTCAGGAAAAACCTAAAACTGGGAGGGGACGAAATCCCCTCGCGGTTTGGAAAGAATGACAGGCATATTTACACTTGATTCGATAATAGCAATAGTGGTAGCGGTAGGAATGATAACTGCAATAGTATTTTTAGTCTCACAGCCAAAGGTTTCTTCTGACGAATATCTGTATAAAGTCACATTGGACATTCTGACAATAGCTGAAAAGAGGGGTGATTTAAGCAAAGCAGTAAGAGGAGATCCATGGGCAATTCAGGATTTCAAAGGAGTTCTTCCAAGAAGTGTCTGCTTTCAACTGGACATATATAACGAGACAAATGGATTGGTACTCCACGATGATACAAAGTGTGAAAAGCCCAATAAATATATGCTTGGTAAAAGATCTTTCGTAAGTGACAAAAAATTTTATGTCGCTAATTTAAAGATGTGGTATAAATGAAATTCTTATCACAAACTTTTATCAAAAAGTTTTATCACAAACTTTTATCAAAAAGGTTGGATCAGAAGGGATTTTTGTTCACTATACTAACATTTTTACTTTTAATATCTATATTTCTGTTAGCAGGATATTTTTATCTACAGAATCCGCAGACAGATATACGTCAGGAAAAGATAAGGAATATTTTTGACAATGTGAGGAGCAATATACTTGAAATAATTTCTCTTAACGCATACGTTAATACCTCCAGCGGAATTACAATTTTAACTTTTAATGATAATTTTCCAATCCAAAATGGGGCATCGACAATAAACAGTTACAAGTCATTTATTGAGGGGGCATATGCAAGTGAGACAAATACTAATATAACTATAGTTAATATTACAGATTCCAAATTCAGAATATTGCCGTATTCATTGATCTATGACTATCCAAACTTTGACAAAAATGAGATAAGAATTTATAATGAAAGTGGAAATGCAGACATGATTCTTTCATACGGCATTATTTTGAATTCCAATGAAAGTTTGTCCAATATAACTTCAGATGTAATCTCTGGCAATTTGGGGGTTGTAATTAATGTAACATTTGCCAATGCAACATATAATTTTAGCGGAAATATAGCAAGAACAAGCAATTCTACATGGATTTTCAACTTGGCGAATTCAAGAATCATAATATGTATCGGTAATAACTCTATCGATACATCTGAGAAGTATAGTTCACTGATAATTTCACTCACAGGAAATTCAACTGCAAATCTTATTACCCAGGTTTTGTTTACAAGTACAGAAACTCCTAGCATAAGGTCGAACATCTACATTAGCGTTGAAGATGATATTCAGGGAAGAGATTACATATGGGTTGTTCCTCCTAGTAGGATATCAACTATTCTTATAACAACTACCACTGTACCTATAACAACTACCACCATCACGACCACTACGACGACAACCACTACTACAACAACTACTACTACAACAACTACTACAACTACGACGACAACCACTACTACAACAACTACTACAACAACAATCACTACTACAACCACAACAACTACTACCATCACAACAACAACTACCACAACGACAACCACTACTACAACTAGCACTACCACCACAACAGTTGGTACGTGCAGTGACTATTGTATCTCAAAGGGCTATACTGATGGAACTTGCAGACAGAATCCAGGGAAATGTACTGCTAATGGTGAAATTTATGAAAGTGATGGAGATGTTTATTGTACACAACCTAGTGCTAACGTGTGTTGCTGTAGGCCATAAGTTTATAATAAGCGTTATATAATAGATAAAAAGATGAACGGCGCTGAATCTAAAAAATTACAAGAGGAAAAGCTCAATACCGAGGACATATTAAATGTAATGCCGGAATCCGGTAAGATAATTCTGGATGATGTTGCCACAAAACTGAATTCTGACAAGAAAAGCGTTTTACAGTCGGCAAAGGAATTAGATTCTCAGGGACTAATCAGGATTAAAAAACACATTTTCGGCAAGACCGAATTCTGGGTAACTGAAAAGTTAATAGAAAAACGAAAATTTGACGAAAGAAGAAAGAATATTGAGGAAATTGAAAAGTCAGGATACAAAGTAATACAGACGCTTTCAGATGACATACTATTTATGCTAAAGGACAAGAAAAAATTGTCCATACGTAAGATAGCCAAAAGCCTTAAGGTAACTGAAGAAACTATTGAAAAATATGTTAAACTTATGAGTCCGTTGGTCTCTATTAAATACCCACTTAATATTTTTGCTAAACCTATAGTACAGATAAAAAAGACTGACGGGTATTTAAAAGTTCCCCAGGGGGTAGAAGGCAAGATACTATCTACGTACAATATAACAGCCGACAGTGTTCCTGCTAACATAAAAATAATAGGTTCTACAGAAGAATCGATGCCACTTTACATACCTTCATTGCCTATAATTGACGAAGGTACATCAGCAGTATTGGATGCTCTTGCAGATAAACTTACAGATAAGATTTCAATCGAGGTTGAGGATATTTCAGATCCTCGCAGAATGGTAACGCTAAAATCCAAATTCTATGAGGAATCTAAAAAGTTGATTGAGTCTGAGATAAATACCTCAGAAGAGAACGCTGAAATCTTGGCAGGAATTTTATTGCATAAGACATATGGCCTCGGAGATATCGAGCTATTGATGAACGATGACTGGCTTGAGGAAGTTTGTGTAAATACAAGCCACGTTCCACTTACAGCGTATCATAAAAGATATGGATGGACGAAGACAAATCTGTATTTACAGGATGAAAGATCAGTTTACAATTATGCTGCTCAGATTGGCAGGAAGATTGGAAGGAATATTACAAATCTGAATCCAATAATGGATGCTCATCTATTAACTGGTGATAGAGTAAATGCATCTTTGTTTCCGATTTCATCACTTGGAAATACCATAACCATAAGAAAATTCGCCCGACAACCATGGACTATCACGCATTTCATATCACCAGAGTTTGCGACATTATCCAAAGAGATAGCAGCATTCCTATGGTTGTGTATTCAATATGAATTGAGTATGATAGTAGGCGGCGGCACAGCATCTGGAAAAACAAGTGTTCTTAACTGCCTACTTTCTTTGATACAGCCAACTCAAAGAGTAATATCAATTGAAGATACTCGTGAATTGAATCTACCAAAGTATCTCTATTGGAATTGGATTCCATTGACTACCAGAGAGCCAAATCCAGAAGGCAAAGGAGAGGTTTCAATGCTTGATTTGATTGTAACATCATTAAGAATGAGGCCTGATCGCATAGTATTAGGTGAAGTAAGAAAACAGAGAGAGGCAGAGGTTTTATTTGAAGCTATGCATACTGGCCATAGTGTATATGGAACAATGCATGCAGATACCGCTCGTAATCTAAAAAGACGCCTCTTAGAGCCGCCAATAGAGATTCCAAGCACTGAAGTGGAAGCGTTGCAATTGATTCTCATTCAGTACAGGGACAGAAGACTAGGTATAAGAAAGACTTTTGAAGTTGCAGAAATTATTCCAGGAACCGAAGGAAAAGAATTTGACCTTAATTATTTGTTCAGGTACAACGCAAGGACTCACGAATTCTTAAAAGTCAATGAAAGCGTACGAGTCATAAATGAGCTAAATCTTCATACAGGAATGAGTCGAAATGAGATAGATGATGATCTAAAGGAAAAAGAAAAAGTGTTGCAGTGGATGCTTGACAATAAGATAGAGACAATAGATGAGGTTGGCAGAGTGATAGATGAATACTATAAGAATAAAGACGAACTTATAAAAATTGTGTTGGCTGGCAAAAAGCTCTAATAAAGTTTCATCACACCACAATTTCTGCCCCTTTCTTTTATGAAAAGAAAAGTGTAAATTGCCCAAAAAGGGAAGGGTCAGGATTAACCTAAAACTGGGGAAACCGCAGGTTTCCACGGTTTGGAGAAGATATAAAGTGAGAATACCTCTTATGTTTGTCCCTCTGGAAACAGGAATAAAAATTTCAAATAGATTTCGCGGCCTGACTGTAAGGATTTCAAATTTTTTTCCAAAAATAAAAGATGATCTGGTAAAGACAGACGTGGAAGTAGAGGCGGATCAGTATACTGGGGCGTGTATAATATCTGCCTTTGTATCTGCTATTTTTGTATTTCTTATTATGTTCTTATTGCTATACATTTTGGGAGCAGATACTAATATGGCAATTTTACTTTCAGCTATTGTAGGAACAATAATTCTTATACTTCTATTTTTTGTATTATTGTTTTATCCCGGAATTCTAGCTGGAAAAAAAGCTGAGCTGATAGAAAAAGATTTAGTATATGCTTTAAAGGATATGCTACTTGAAGTAAGTGCCGGTGCTTCTTTGTATGACGCTATAGTCGGAACAACAAGAGCAGATTATGGTGCTGTCTCAAGAGAATTTGAAAAAGTTGTAAAGAGATCTAACACGGGAGTTCCTGTCGAAAATGCATTGGAGGAATTGGCATTGAGAACGACGTCAGAATATTTAAGAACGGCTGTTTGGCAGATGGTCAATGCTTTAAAAGCAGGTTCTAATATAGAAGGTACGTTGAGTGAAATTGTAAAAGATTTAACTGCAAATCAAAGAGCAAAGATAAAGAGCTATGCTCAGGAATTGAATATATTGGCTTTATTATACATGCTTTTCTCGGTAGTAGTTCCGACAATTGCTATAACTTTGATTATAGTAATTGGACCTTTTTTAGGAATTTCAGCAAGTCCAGAAATATTCTATATAGTACTGCCAGTAAGTTTTTTTATTCAAATCGCTTTGTTGGAATTGATTAAATCAAGAAGACCGGTGGTTCATCTATGAAAATTATAAGCAGATTATTCATCACAGCTTCAAAGGTATTTCCAGGGAGCTATAAAAAAGCCGTAGAGGAGAATCTGATATTTGCCGGTATTGAGGTAGATGTCGAAGTATGGCTTGGAATTTCATTGATTATTGGTTTACTAACAGCCTTTGTAGTAGCATTAATGTCAAAATTTGGTAATCCATTATTGTTTTATATACTGGCCATTGTCGTATTTTTCATCTATCAGCTTGGCTCATACTCAATACCCTATTTTCAAGCTATCAACAGGGCAGAGTCTGTTGATCAGTCATTGCCAAGTGTTTTGCAGTTAATGGCATCTAACATAAGAGCTGGCATGACTCCGTTTCAAGCAATAAAAGTAAGTACTAGGGCCGAATTCGGTGTTTTAACGCACGAACTTGACAGAGCTACAGCCAAGGCGCTAGGAACTGGATCTTTTTCTGATGCCTTGCTTGAAATTAACAAGAGACTAAATTCACATGCTCTAAACAGAGCAATAAAACTCTTCATAAGGAGTGTAGAATCTGGAAGTTATTTAGCTAAAACTCTAGAAGAAACTGCCAGAGATATAAGTGAAAATATTATTTTGAAAAGAGAATTAATCTCTAGTACACGAACTTATACGATGTTGATAATGTTCAGTGTTTTAATAGGGACTCCCATGTTATTGACAATTTCTGTCCACTTCACAGAAAAAATGGCCCAGCTGAAGTCTTCACTTCAAATAACACAGATTGAGGGCCTAGAGATGAATTTTCTTATCGGTGAGGGATTCAGTACTGACTTCCTAGTAAATGTATCTACTATCATAATACTTTTCACAACACTGATAGCAAGCTTGCTTATGGGTGTTATCGTTGAAGGTAAGGAAAAATATGGCTTAAAGTATGCCTTCTTTTTAGTTCCCCTTTCATTGATAATATTTTATCTTATGAGATTTTTGAGTGGTATTTTGTTAAAATAAGGATTTATATACCCTACGTTAATATATTAAAAAACATAGGAGGTGCAAGTATGTTTAAAAAAGGTCAGGCATCTATTGAGTATCTTGTTATACTAGCGGTTGTTATAATAGTTGCTCTAGTTGTCGTAGCCGTTCTTGGCGGTTTTATAGACATCGGCAGAGGGAGCTCTTTACAAGCTGCAAAAACTTATTGGCGAGGAGCCGAGATTGGATTAATGGACTGGAAGATATCTGGTACTACCGCAACACTTGTTGTTAGAAACAATCAAGATTACAAAATAAAAATAACTAACGCAACAATAACTGGTCTTGCCGGAGCAACATATGCTGGCTCTACTATACCGCCAGGCGGGACTGCTACACTAACTGCTACTGTGCCGTCATGCACTGCTGGAACATCATACAGTTATACTATAGCATTTTACTACAATAACACAGAGCAGGGCATAAACGATAAAGTATTTACTGGAGCTAGGGCTATAGAAGGAACCTGTTAAGGTTTCCTTTTATTCTTTTTATTTTTTTATTTCTATGAAACTTTTACCAAAAAGTTTCCGAAAAGTCGTTTTACGACTTTTGGACCGAAAAATCCTAGGAGGATTTTCGGTCCAACGAACCTTTGTGGTTCGTTGGACCAAAGTTGCGAAGTAACTTTCGGTCATCAAAAGGTTTATCTTTTTGGGCAACCTGCACTTTTTCTTCCCGAAAAAGGCTTCGCCTTTTTGGGCCCAGAAACGCTTTGCGTTTCTCGGGTTATAAAAGAAAAAGGGCAGTT
>Ga0315280_10006222_pt1 | contig 16581 bp, 16 predicted proteins | sample YL17G06_40_MG_FD_203697 | JGI IMG/M metagenome (GOLD analysis project Ga0315280, IMG submission 203697) | Sediment microbial communities from Yellowstone Lake, YNP, Wyoming, USA - YL17G06_40 | ecosystem: Environmental > Aquatic > Freshwater > Lake > Sediment | place: USA: Wyoming | collected...
TGTGGAGGTTGACGAAAAGAGTAGAATCGAGATTCAGGCTGCTGCGGGTGGCAAGACGCTGAAGCAGTTGATTAATGACCTGCTGGATGCTGTTGATCCTGATAAGCATTTGGAGAAGGCAAAAGAGATATTCAATACGGATAGTCCTACTGGTGAACAGTTGAGGAAAGCTTCTGAAGAACTTGCTAAGGTTGCTTGTAGTCCGTTTGATGATCCGAAGTTGAGGAATACGCTTATTGATGTGAAGAAGCGGAGTGAGCAGATTATTGATACTGTGAGTAAGGATGTTTTGGTTTTTGCAGGTGCTGATGAGCAAGCGAAGGTAAAGGCCCGCCTTTATGTTGAAGCTTTTAGGAAGTTTATTGAGGAGAATAAGGATGAGCTTACGGCTTTGCAGATTATTTACAGCAAGCCTTATGCTGTTAGGCATCTTACTTATGAGGCGATTAAACAGCTTGCTGAGGCGATTAGAAAGCCACCGTACAATCTTACGCCTGAACTTTTGTGGATGGCTTATGAACAACTGGAAAAGTCAAAAGTGAAAGGCGCTGGCCCCCAGAAACTGTTGACAAACATTGTTTCGCTTGTAAGATTTGCGATTGGCACTGTTGACGTATTGGAACCGTTCGTTGAAACTGTGAATCAAAGGTTTAATGATTGGCTGGCGGAGGAAGAAAAGCAGGGAAGAAGGTTTACTTCTGAACAGTTGGAATGGCTGAATATGATAAAAGACCATATAGCAACCTCGCTGACGATAAGTACTGATGATTTTGATTATGAACCATTCTATGGGAAGGGAGGTCTTGTGAGTGCCAACAAAGTCTTTGGACAGAAACTCATCCCCGTGTTGGATGAACTTAACAAGGTCTTGGTGAAATGAGAGTTACAGAGACCGGCTCGCCTGAATTACCTCCATGCTGGCTTGCGCTGAGATTGGTTGACGTTTGCCAATATCTACCAACTGGAGTGGAGAAATATGAAGGAAAAAGACAATACTACTCGACCGGCTCTATCCAAGAATCGTCCGTTAACCCAGAGGGCTCATATTCATTCATTGAACGTCCTTCAAGAGCTAATCGAATGGCTCAGAAGGGGGATGTACTGCAGGCTCGAATGAAGGGGACAAACAAAGCATTACTTGTGGAGGAAGGATTAGATGGCAGTCTGTTTTCCACTGGTTTCATTCAGCTTAGGGCATTTGATTGTTGCCCTAGTATGTCCCGTTATATCTATTACTATATCCAGTCACTTGATTTCTTGAATCAGAGAGATTCACTTGCCACCGGGACTACCCAAGTTGCTTTAACAGACACGAGAGTGAAAAGAATCACTTTCCCTCTGGCTCCTCTGGCTGAACAAGATCGCATCGTCGCAAAGATCGAAGAACTTTTTGCTCGTTTGGATGCTGGTACCGAAGGGCTACGGAAGGTTAAGGCGCAGTTGAGGCGTTATCACCAAGCAGTCTTGAAATACGCTTTCGAGGGCAAGCTGACCGAAGAATGGCGCAAAACCCACAAACACCAAACTGAACCAACATCAACCATTCTTGAGAGGTTGATGCAGGAACGAGAGAGTACTTTTTCCGAAGCAAGAGAGCCAGATTTGTTGGAAGCCCCAGACTTGCCTCAATTGCCTGATGGTTGGTCATGGGCGAATTTGGAGCAGCTATCTCAAAGAATCATAGACTGTTTGCATAGCACTCCGAGGTTTACTGAAACGGGCAAGTATTGTGTTGATACTAATTGCATCGAGCAAAATAGAATACTCTTCGACAAGGCACGATTTGTCTCGGAAGAAGCATTTAAGGAAAGAGTGCGAAGACTTGTTCCAAAGGCGGGCGATGTGCTTCTTGCCCGAGAAGGAACCATAGGCACTGCTGTTGTTGTTCCAGAAAACGTGGAATTGTGTCTTGGTCAACGCATGATGTTGTTCAGGCCTGTCAATGAAGTTCTTTCACGGTATTTCATGTGGGGGTTGCTTTCGCCGATTTTTGAAAGTCAATGGAAGCCAAAAGTGACGGGGACAACAGCACCACACGTCAACATCAGAGACTTGAAGCTGATGTACCTGCCCCTTACATGCCAGGAAGAGCAGAGGGTAATCGTCAATGAAATCGAGACCCATATCTCAATAATTGACCAGACTGAGGCTTACGTAGACAAGAGCCTTAAGCAAGTCGAGCGGTTGCGATACAGCATTCTGAGGAGGGCTTTTGAGGGGAAGCTTGTTCCCCAAGACCTCAGTGATGAGCCAGCCGACAAACTGTTAGAGCGAATTAAAGAGGAGAGGGCAAAGTCTAAGGGTGAAAAAGACACAAACATAAAGACGAATAAGCCAAAGCATTTGGAGCTGTCCAGTTATGTCAAATGAATCAGCTTCACTTGTACAGAAAGTCTGGAACTACTGCAATGTCCTAAGGGACGATGGCGTAAGCTATGGCGACTACGTAGAACAACTAACCTATCTTCTCTTCCTAAAAATGGCAGACGAACAAACCAAACCACTCTTCAACAAACCCTCAACAATACCCCAAGGTTTAGACTGGCAAAGTCTACTTGAAAAAGACGGAGCCGCCTTAGAAATCCATTACCGCTACATTCTTGAAACACTGGGCAAGGAAAAAGGCATGCTTGGCGTAATTTTCAGGAAATCCCAAAACAGAATCCAAGACCCAGCCAAAATCAAACGCCTTCTCGAACTCATCAACCAAGAAACTTGGATAGGCTTAGACATTGACGTTAAAGGCGAAATCTACGAGGGCTTACTCCAGAAAAACGCGGAAGACATCAAAGGCGGAGCCGGACAATACTTCACCCCCAGACCCCTAATCAAAGCCATAGTAGAAGTCATGCGCCCAGAACCGGGTCAAACCATAAACGACCCAGCCTGCGGCACAGGCGGCTTCATAATAGCAGCTCACGACTACATATCCAGGAACCACCAACTAGACGTGGAACAAAAACGCTTTCTCAAATATGAAACCTTCAGCGGAAAAGACATTGTGGACTCAGTAGCCCGCCTATGCGCAATGAACCTCTACCTACACGGCATCGGCAGAGACCAAAGCCCAATAGAAGTTGGCGATTCTCTCATATCCGACCCAGGCACACGCTACGACATAGTCATGACTAATCCGCCTTTCGGCAAGAAAAGCAGCATAACTATAATGACCGAAGAAGGAAGGGCCGACAAAGAATCGCTAACATATGAACGCCAAGATTTCTGGGCAACAACCAGTAACAAACAACTAAACTTCCTCCAACACGTCAAAACCCTACTGAAAATAAATGGCAAAGCCGCCATAGTTGTGCCAGACAACGTTCTATTCGAAGGCGGAGCAGGAGAAACCGTAAGACGGAAACTACTGCACGAATGCGACGTTCACACTCTCCTACGACTTCCAACAGGAGTATTCTATGCACAAGGCGTTAAAGCAAACGTCCTTTTCTTTGACCGCAAACCAGCCAGCGAAAAACCTTGGACAGAAAAACTCTGGATCTACGACTTAAGAACAAACAAACACTACACACTTAAAACAAACCCACTACGCTACGAAGACCTCAAAGACTTCATAAAATGTTACAACCCACAAAACCGCCACGACAGAAAAGAAACCGAACGCTTCAAACCCTTCACCTACAACGAACTCATACAACGCGACAAAGCAAACCTGGACATATTCTGGCTCAAAGACGAAAGCCTAGAAGACACCGAAAACCTACCACCCCCAGACACAATCGCAAGAGACATAACAGAAAACCTCCAATCCGCACTAGAACAATTCAACAGCATAACCGAAGACCTAGAAGAAAACAAAACCACAAAACAAACCACAACATAAAATCTTTTAAGACAACACAAACAAAAAAGAATGATCATTATGACTAAATGTCCAAACTGCAAAAAAGAAAACCCTAAACCCGCCAAAACATGGAAATACGGACAATTCACAGTCCAAGCCTACACGTGCAGCAACTGCAAAACACAATACAGAGAATACGCCCGAAAAGGAAAACACAGCTTTACGCTGAAACTCCAAAAAGGAAAAGGCTACATCAAAGCTTAACAAAAACGCGCGCCATGAAATTACGGCATAATAAGGCTTAACTGTAGTTTAAATGAGCCCTCAGCTAACTAAGGTTAGGAAAAGGAAGGAAAATATTCTAACAATATTCTGCACATATTCGCTGATACTTCTTGTAATTTTCTAACTGCCACTGGCTAGTTCCTCTAGCTTGAGGTTGAGGTATCGTAGTAAAAGGAATGCGATGGTTTCGCAGTTTTGCATAAAGAATATCGCTTACTCCTTTGCCGATAATTATGATGTGCTTCGGATTAGATTCCGAAATTGTGTTTGCTATATAGTTCTCCCAACAGATTTCTAATATCTTCTCGATAAACCTTTGATTCTTTTTGCCACTTCCATAAAGACCTACTACACTAGCGTCCAGCAACCATATGCCATGGCATCTCATTTTTTGCAAAACATTAACTTTGTTGCGAAGTCTTTGAATTAAAGATGGAGTTTTTGTTTTAAGAATTGCATGGAAACCTAAATTATTTTCATTCTCTGCAACACAAGAACTGAATATCTTCCAGTATTGAGGTGTTCCAGTATTTTTTCTACCTGTTCTTTTTTCAGTTAGCAGTTCGTCTTCTCCATAACCTAAACAATAGACGAATCTGACAAAAAATAATGGATAGTTTGGTATGATTTCGTGTAGAACAGAACTGTCACATGTGATTTTATAGTCTTGTCTATCAGTGAAAACATGGGATTCAGCCAACAGAATAACATTAGTCTCGTCAGGTTTCCAAAATTGCCGGTATTCTTCCACTTGCTTGACAACGTCTAAAGAATCAATTTCTATGCTCGGGGGAACATTTTTCTTAATTGATTCATATGTTTTTTTGATGTTTGCCTCGACTTTTCTATTCATGCTTCCCACTTCAGAATTGGCAACTTCACAACGAAGTTGCTGCATGTTGAATTTTTGATTTTCGTAATTCCGAGTTCATTTGATATGTTTTTGATATAGTTTGGAGCCTTGAAGGCACTTATTCGCCTAAGACGGTGCGTTTTAGATAGATGAGAACTTCATTTTACCGTTCAGTTGAAAAAATCTAGGTAAGCTTCAAGAATTCGTATAGTGTCTTGTCCATCAATTGTCCCATAGTAGATTCTCCTCCCTTCACATGCTGACTTCGCCGTGGCAAAATTTTTCATTTGCTCTATAATGCTTTCATCAATCCGGTTCCAATACTGCACAAGAAACACATCCGCAGGCGTTCTGAAAAGCCTTTGAATCTGATCTGCATTTTTGCCCATCTTCTTAGGTATCAATACACCTGTTGTTCCCTTTCCTTTAAACCCAAATGCTACATTCTTTCTTTCTCCATTGATCAACAAACGCGTCGAAAAGAGATCGTCTGTTTCCCCACCCCAGTCTTGGAAGGCTCCCTGTTCACCCAAGATCTTCTGTATGCCCTTCTTGAACACCTTTTCATCAATAGGTATAGGACTCTGGCTTGGTGAAAGACCTCTGACTTTGGAAAAGGAATCTATGTCGTCCACAGTTATCTGAACTGCGTCAATCATGCTCTTAGGAAATGTGAGCGATATAGTCGCTACCTTGATACGCGGATTGGTTTTTGTCGGGAATTTATCGAGTGCTTCCTTATTTCCCGCCAAGCTTAGCACTTTGTTTTTGTTTTGCGTGTAGAAGGGATACTTCTCGTATGCTAGCTCCTTTCCAACTTTGGTTTTCTTTGCGATATCATTGTTACAGAGCTTACCGCCTTCTTGCAGAACACTCATCCTGTCTAGACCAGTAATTGTCTCTATTTCTGACACGGCTTTGATTTTTTTCTTACCTTGATAGATTGCTGAAAAGACTTTCCTACAACGTTCAGAGCGTCCGATGACTCTAGCTGCGTGAGCAATTTGATCTTGCGGATTTGACCTTACATCAGTGACATCTATAGACAATTCAATCATCCTTCTTGGTTTTTCTCATTGGGAACATCCTTCGAATAGTGCTAGAATCTATGCCAACAGCACGGCCTATTTCTTCGGAATTTGCACCAGACTTGATCGATATTAGAATGAGCAATTTTTTGATTGCTTCTAACTCTTGCAACATTCCCTTTGTGCTCTCCATTATTACACCTCCTTTTTGAGAAAAACTATGAATCACTCTGCTTTCTCATTTGATGCTTCATTCCCGCTGGCTTTTTCTTGCACAACTTCCTTTGGCAATGCCGCCTCTTTTTTTGAAGTGATAGGCTTGGGGATCTTTATTCCGACATCTTCCAATGAGCATATCTTTACTAGCCTACCTTCGCGTGAGTCGCTGGGTTCAAGAATGCCTAATCGAAACCACTTCTTCCACCAACCGTAGATGGTGTCCTGTGGCGCCCCGCATACATGAGATATGTCTTTGATTCCTTTCATACCGTCTGTGTACTCAAAAGCTAGCTTCTTTTCGTCGGTATCAAGTTCAGCTGCCAAAACCTCTTTAAGCCTACCTATGTTCTGGAACCTTGACCATCTGGCAACTTCTTTCAGCAACTTCTGATTCTCGTCTAATTTGTCCCAGATGTCTTTGAGCGTTTTATCCTTTTCTTCAGTCATTTTTCTTTGCCTCAGCTTGATGGTTGTGTGTCTTCATTCTTGGTTTGGACATTTTCATGTGATTCCTGTTGTTCCATCTTCGCTTTAGAAGAGACACTTGGTACTTCAATGCCGAAATCAGATAACTGGAAGACCTTGAGATATCTTGTGCCGCCCCGAGCGCTCGCTTCTCTGACTATACCATATCTTGCCCATTTTTTCCAATAATTAGTCACCGTTGCATGGCTCGTTCCTACAGCTTGCGCGATCTCACGGCTGGTGCGTCCATCGCTGTTCTCATAAACAAGTTTTTCCGTATCTGTTTTCAGAAGCCCTGTAAGGGTATCCTTTGCTCTTTGTGCACCTTCGAGTCTAACCCATTTTAGTATTTCTTCTAGCAATTCTATTATTCTGTCAGTTTTTTCTTCAGTCACATCTTTTGCCTCATTCTCTCTTTCTGTAATAGTATCTTTGTCCTTTTTCATCGCGATGGTCAATCAACCCATAGTCCTCCAGAACCGCTAAATGATACGACACTTTCGGCTGCGATTTTTCTAGAGGTTCTCCTGGAAACACTGTTTGAGTTATCTGTGTAACAGTCTTCTTATTGTCGCATTGTTCAAATATCTTCTTACGAACGTCTAGAGCAAGTATTTCTTTGCGTGCAGTTTCAATAGCTTGCTCATTGACTAGTTTGAACATCGCTAGTTGGGTGTTCATGAGCCGACGAATTTCTTCTAGTTTCTCATAGAGGTCTCTATTCGTCAGGTCATCCTTGGACATTCGACTCACCCTCTTTCACCTGACCTGCTTTCTGTTGTCCCTCTTCTACAGATTTGGGCTTCCAAGGCTTCCATTCTGATGGAAAGATGTCCACAGTTCGACCCGGATATCCGCGTCTTTTCATGACTATCAGACCAGCGTCTTGGGCGTCTTGGACGAAGTATTGAACGCTACGCAAAGCGACTCCTATCATTCTTGCTATTTCTTCATTGCTTCTATTGCTGTCTGCAAGTCTCCACATTTGTTGCCTTTCGGGTGTTGAAGCGATTTTACGCAGGATTGTTGATATTGATTCCATAGCTTGTAGCCTCACAAAGTTTTTCATCACTGAGATGTCCTCACTAATCTTTCGTAGTAGGTTGACCATTTCATCTTCTGACATTGTTCTCCCCCTATTGTTTTACATATAATGTTATGAAACGTCGTTTATTTATAGTTTTTGCATCTATGTGGTTTATTGTAAAAAAGACGATTCTATTAAATGCAACAAAACGAAGCATTTGTTCCATCAAAGCTACACATTATGTTTCATCTAATGACCGCAGCCTACGCTTCATACTTTACATATGATTCATAAAGACTCCAACACGGAATAAACAGTGGAAGTTGCGGGGAAGATTTCTTCACTCATCATAAGTTCAAATCCGACTCTTGACACGACGTACTCATTAGTTCGCACACATTCTCGAAAGACTTGACAGTTTTAAACAAAACTATAAACCTCCTATGGCAACTGTCCTCCTAGCTTAGTGAATCTGCGACCGCTCTCTAACCCGTGCCTCAGCCATCCACTGCTATCCTACTCATCCTATTATGCTTTCTTAAACTGAGCCTCTTGTTCTCATCACGATATGGCATCCCCCTCTTCAACATGAACCATACTATGCGAAGCATTTCATGAGCCACTGCGATTATCGCTTTCTGATGCCCCTTCCTCGAACGGCATCTCTCATAGAACGCTCTGAGCCTTGCATCTGACCTTATGGCATTTAATGCTGCCTGCACCATAATCCACCTCACCATCTTGTTTCCCTCCTTGGTAATTCTTCCAACCCTCAAGACGTCACCTGACTGACGGAGTGAAGGAGCCATACCTGCCCACGCAACCAGCTTCTTATCTGTGGAAAACCTCTCTACACTTCCCATCTCCGACGACAACACCATAGCTGAATAGAAATCAATCCCTGGCATAGTTATGAGCAGTTCCACATTAGGATCCTTCAACGCTACAGAGGCTATCTTCGATTCCACGTAGCCTACTTGTTCATCAAGAGCCCTTAGGATACCAAGGTCACTCTTCAACACAGCATCATCAACGCTCGACAGTTCCAGACCTTTCAGCCATTCCAATCCTTCTTTAGAGAAAAGCCCACTGCAAGGAGCCTTGAGCCTCTGCTTATCTAAGAGCGCATGTATGCGATTCTTTATCTCCGTTCTCGTCTTGGACAGTTTAGCCCTATGCCTCACCAAGCTTCTCACTTCTCTAACCTCTTTTGATGGCACATAGCATCTAGGTATCAAGTCAGCTCTCAAAAGATGGGCCAGTATCCTAGCATCCAATTTATCCGTCTTGATTCTGGCTTCAGCTATCAGCCGCGTCTTGTACGGATTGGACAGCACAGCCTCCAACCCATGCTCTTCAATCACGTCATACAGCTTCATCCATAGGCTGCCTGTAGACTCCATGACAACCCTGACATCATCATAGCCTACAAGCCTAGAGATGAATGACCGCATGCCTTCATCATTGTTAGGGAATCTATCCTCCTTGACTATATGCCCTGCATCATCCATCATGGCGAATTGACAGAAGTTCTTGTGAACATCTATCCCTACATACCTCATTCTTCCCATTCACCTCCCATTCAATTGATGGCTGAAACACAGGCGGCAACCTCCTATCGAGTCTCTTTAGACCATTACAGTAGCCGCTCATCTTACGGCCCATTCTAACCCAGGGTCTCAAAGGACCAGGTTTAAACAGGAACCTTCAGCCAACCACAAACTCAACAAGCACCAGAGAAAACGGTTGCCATACTTTCTAACCCCCCGCACCACCTTCTTCTAAAGTCTTTTTCACGTTCTTTTCGTGAAAAGACTACGAAATATGCGTTATTAGTGTCGTGACAAACTGCCAGTAATTGCAGAATTAGAATCCGATTTTGTAGGGCTCAATCTGTAGCGCGCACTAGTAGAAAAAGATGAAACAAATCTTGATTTCAAACTTAAAATCTTGAATATTTATGAATAAGTAGGTATGTATTGAGAGTGATGCAAATGGTTCGATGTATTGACTGTGGCCTTTTAGAATATCCCTTTATCAAGAAGAATGTAGGACGTTGTCTATGGTACAAGAGAGCTATACCTCTCAATGGAATGCTAGAGGAAAAGAATTGTGAGGCTTTCGAAAATAAAAACCCAGAACTTGAACCATTTAAGCAACTTGAATTAAAATTGCTTCTGATGTCGGCGGAAAAGTTGCAAGGTCACTCAAACCGCGTTAGCAGAGCATTGGGTTTTTTGAGAAGAGCGATGGAAACAGAAAGGTTAAAAGATTTTGACGAATTCGTTGGAGAAGCATGTCAGTCTCTCTGTGACGAAAATATGAATCTATTGCCGGAGTACGGGATTATCGCTAGACAAATTGATTTAGTTAATGTCGAAATTGGCAGTATTATTAGGGGCATTGATTCCAAACTAATGTATGAGTGGCGTGGCAGTCTAGGAGAGGAGTTTGGTAAAGATCCCAACAATTTCTTCCTAACGCCTGAACAAAGAATCATTTGGGCAAAACACAGCAAATACTTCAAAGACAAAAAGAAGACCATGTTTCTGAGCATCCCTTTTGACTGTGTTACTATGTACATTGACGAATTGATTGACTTGCTAGAAGAAACTCTGAGGAAGGCACCAATACACAAAAAGATATTGGATAAGCGGGCAGATGAGGGAACGCAAGGAGATGTTGGAGCATTTCTTGCCATTCTGGTTTCAAGAAGCACGGACAAATTTATACCTATGTGCGAGCTGGCACTAGAGTCTCAACGATTAGCAAGGACTAAGGCAATGAGAAAATTCAAGGCGATGCTTGAACCTTTGATAATAGAACTGACACAAATGGAGTTAGGCCATCCACAACTTCCACCAAATACACATGATCAGAATTCCAAGATACTCTATGAACTCGAGAACAATCTACGTACTTTCATTGTTGAGAAACTGAAGGAGAAGTTTGGTAAGGATTGGTGGGACAAAGGCGTTCCAGATGATGCTAAGAAGAATGCAGTGAAAAGGCAAGAGAGCAAAAGTTTGCCACCCTATTACGCAACACAAGTATACCATGAAATCTATTACATAGACTTTGCAGACTACGCAAAGATAATTCTTCGAGAAGATAATTGGAAAAACACTTTCGAATCCAGCTTCAAGAAAAGAGAATGGACGGATGTAACTCTAAACGAGTTGAACCCGATAAGGAACAACATTGCCCATAACAGACAGATCGACGACATTGCTCATCTTACTCTTGTGACGAATGCCAGAAAGATTCAACAAATCATTCAAAAGCAATAGGCACGCAATTTAGTTTTCTCTCCCAAGAACAAAAATCTATCAAAATTATGTATATTCAGCACAACTCTACTTCCGAAAAGTATCAACAAGAGACGGGAAAGTTCTTTCCGAAAATGAAGAGTTTGGAACGACACAAGAACCAGCGCATTCGCCAATGTTTCTGACGGAATCTTTTTTCGCCAACAGATTCAAAGAGTATCTTGCCAAATTTAAGCGTGAGCTATCCGAATAATAAGAAAAATAGACTCTAGGAGGTGACCTGATCCTGTGCTTTTCCATTGATGATGTCCGCTGATGGCCTATGAACGCAAATTCAGCAAGAGCAGAACAGCTTATTTGGCTCATTGCGTGCAGGCAAGGACTTATGGGATTCTCTTGAAAAACACTGGCTCTAACACAAGTCACTTGTTTTATGCGATTGTCCTCGTTGGTCCAGCAAGTTTCGATCATGTTCTGCTATGAGGTGTTACTCTTTTTCTCGGCTATTCTTGATGGATTCACTGTGCCTCTGTTTACGGCTTCCCACATTTTTTGTCTAACATCAAGAAAAGCCACTACTCCTCTTTCAGGTGGAGATTTTATCATTGTGTAAAACAATTTTAATCCAACAAGAGCGGCATTTGCAGCTTCCTCAGAATTTACCGTTCTTTTTCCTAAGCCCTTGGCTCTATGAAAGACTTTGTTCCTTTTATTCCTTATCAATTGAAGGTCCTTTCTCATATCTTTATCGATTTTGTTCTTGAGGAATATTGTATCTATTTTTATCTGAGTTGTCCAATTTCTCTCATCTTCTATGGGCGTATCTTTTTCATTCGAGCCTTCAATATTGAAGGCCTCACGAATCACTTCTTGCCAAAGCATGTTAATGCAGGATTCTAAGAACATCCAAGAGTGAACGAAGGAAAGAAAATAGCTTTCATGAAACAAGTAATAATGTGCATAACCTAATAGCTGAAAGCACTCATCTTTTTCAAAATACTTTGAACTCTTAATCTTCTCCCACAGAAAGAACATGCCCACGCTAATCTTGGCAAAATCAATCGTTGGAATCTCTACTGGCGGAATCCCGTATCCTCTGTTGTGGGCTTTTGAAGAAGAGATAAGCTCTATGTTAGTTCCCATGCCTTTGGCCTGAACAAGCACATCAAAAGGTGATACAAAATCAAAAGGAATCTGGGCGATATTGAATAGTGCCATTAGATTATTGAAGTAATTGAGGACATTTTGGCGTGTAGTCCCACGTGTAAAGCCCACATATAGATAGCTATTATCAACTTTTGCTTCTAGATCCAGAAAAACAGTTGTATATGAAGCAGGATACTTCTCGCCGTCACATTCAGTAACCAAAACAATCGGTGGTGCGAGTCTAATATACGTCTTGCCGATTTTAGCGGTAAAGGCGACATTCTTTCCAGCATCTTCAATTGTTGGAGGTTTTGTTAAAATCTCCGTATTCATTGGGATTTTCTTTTCTTTTTTTAACCGCTGAAGTCTAAGAATCGATAATGCGTTTTCAAGGCTTTCAGCACCAACTCTCTTGAGGATTTCTTTTTCATAGGCGAGCATTAGCGGAGTTTGGATTCCGCTTTTTTTGGCGTTGACTAAATAGCTTATCCCATCTTGGTCCTGAAGGACAGCCTTGGATTGAGCGCTTTTAACTGCTAATTCCGCGAGCTTTTGAGGAGTCAGCGGATCTATGTTTGCACCGATTTTTGTATAAAGAACCACAGAAACATTATGGAAATTTGTTAGTCGTTCAATTAGAACTGTGTTCGTTCCGGAAGTAGCAGGTCTTTCATACTTTTTTCCGCTACCAACTTGGTGTGTTTCTCTTCGCCAAAGCATGTTGGACGCTTCTACTTCACTAATATTTTCATTTAGAACAAGAATTTGAGAACTGTTCTCTTTTCCCCCAGTTTCTACTGGGATTAAAGTAGGAGCGCCGTTGCGCGTCTCGCTAGAACGAGCGAATTCGATTTTAAATAGGGTGGTGACATTTTCTATGCGGTTAACAATTGAGCTTTCGATTTCTTTTCCCGGATTGCTTCGTAGAGACCCATATGCCAGTATTCCTATGTTATTCATGTCAATTTCTCACCCATATTGAAGGATGGCTAGGAACGGCCTGTTAGCCGTGAGATACGTTAAGTTTGTGGTTCTAATTATAAAAGATAGTAGTAAAGTACGTCATTCTTATATCATGAACTTACAGTGTTGAACTCATGAAATCGGATTTGAGTTTGAGAATAATCCCCCGCACCAGATTTAGTAGGTTAGTTTGGCTTAAATTTCGCTCGTTTTGAGCGTAGAATGGCAGAAAATTGACTTTAAAAATTAGGTACATTTCTATTTCACTCGAGGATTTAAAACTGTCATTTTTCTCACACCCTTTCCCTTCTTGTTGTTCTACTTCAAATTGTATAAGTAACTTAGGAGAGAACTTCTATCATCCAAATCCCCACAGAGTTAACAGAACCGATTTCTTATAATTTAGAAGAAGTGTAACCCCCAACTCCAATTCCGAAGGTAGGTGTAGTGCATCACTTTGAAGAAAGCCAAGATTCAGCTTCAATATGTTTTTAATCAGAAGAAGCCAATGCACTTAATAACAGAAGACCAAGTCCTAGCAGTAGTAAACCTCCAATGGCATTTCTTGTTTCTTTTTCGACTTTTAATCTGCTCAAGTATTGTGCTGCACGTTCGTAACTAAGTTTCGGTCGATTTCTATCCATTAGAATATATTCCTTATTGATTAGGTTCTCCGGTATTTCAGAGCCTTCTTCAACAATCGGAATAACTGGCTTATTTAGAGCTGTAGCTACGCCTAACTCAAAATTCACAGTTTCTGACCGTTCGCCACCTCTGCCAACTATGACCAAAACACAATCGCTTGTCTGGATTTGCTGATTTATAACCCGTGCAATCGGCATGGGTAGAATTACTTCTGATGGTAAGACTGGTATTATTCCGTATCGCTCCAAGATCTCTTTGAGTTCCCTAACTATTTGCATATCTCTTACGCTTGAGCTTATGAAAACCTTAAATGTCATTCCTTATTGCCCCCGTATTTTTCCTTCAATTCCAATGCTCCGACTACTGCACCTATAGCAGCTTCAGCAATTCTACTGAGTGGTATTCCTTTTAACTTTGAAAAGACTTCCTTTACTGTATCCAATGGATTTTCTTGCATCTGAACATACTTTGCGGATTCAATTAAGCCCTTTATTCTTATTCTTCCTCTCTTTAGAGGAATTACGGGCACTTCTTTACCTAACGCATATCCTATTTCTTGGTTGACCCAAGGACTGCTTTTTGAGTTTTTTGTTATGAACACGAGGAATAATTCGCTTTCTTCAATTGCGTTCCTGACTTCTTGAGGGAGAAATCTTCCCAAAGGAGCATCTCTGTCCGCAATGAAGCTCTGAATCTTGCACGCCTCAAAAATTTTGCAAATTTCGCCAACATAGCTGCTAATATCTTTTGTGCTATGTGAAATAAAAAAGACGTATTTCTTTGTATTACTACTCTTTTTTGGCATAGCCTTCATTCTGCCGACGGTATTCAAACCAATATTTACATACACCAGCTCAAAAAACTATCGTTCACACAACACAATGCAATTGAGTCATATTTGCGAAGAAACGCAAGAATTGGCTGAAGAGATATTTCGACATTCGTCTTTGTGGGTGTTCAACATCTCTAAGAGCTATTCGATTGTTCTCCGATACTTCTTCATGCTTCTTTGGTCCTAAGCGAATTAATTAAAAAAAATCGATAGACAATTTTTTAGACGTCTTAGTCTTCCTGTATTAACGGTTGAAAACTACTTCCCCGCTTCTTTCTGCAGATATTGGAATAGGCTTTGTTTGATGACCTCTGCAAACCAGTCAGTAATTTTTGTAAGCTCTACGCTAACGTACTTGCCATCTACCTTAAGCAAAAGTGGAATCGCAATCATGTGAACTGGTTCTCCCGTTTCGTCATCTATGTAAGGTTGATTTGTTATCCCTGCATAACCTATCCCGACATGTAGAAAAAGCGACCTAAATCTTGAATACATTCCTCGCACTGCTATATCGAACGGTTCTCCTTGCCCCTTGTAAACTTTGATTGGAGGTTTCTTGAGACCCTCTGGACAATAGTCGTTCAGAAACTTTCTGAAGTTGTAAGCGATTCCCTCTCTATTCTCTTCGGCACTCAAATATTCTTGGTAAGCTCGGTTTAGACATTCTCCAATTTGCGATTCGCTTTTGTTAGCCATTTCTCCCAACTTGTTGTTTAGCAACCAATCTTCGAATATGACACTGGTTCCGCCAGAAACGGTCTCAACTGCTGAGCATAACAAGGCTATACTTATGTCAGGGTCGCAAGATTTACACTTCAATGCTCTTTGGTACATGAAACTTGCTCTTCCAAACTCTTTCTGTTTTTGGATTGAGAAAGAACTAAATAGCTTGTTGAATTTCTCTTCATCTATCATGTCTGCAAACGCTTTATGAGAGTCTTTCATAAATCTCTCCATACTCATAGCCCCGAAATCTTATACTCATTAATCTCTGGATTTCATTAGATTTGCCTTTTGGCGAAAGCGTTCTGCCGTGAAAAACCTTTCCTAACGGGCTGTAAACTTTATTGTTTAATATGTCTTTAATTTCAATTGATGCTCGCGTATTAACAACACATAGCGTGCACTATTTAGCCCAAAGAGCGCGAAAAAATCAACTAAATTCCGTCCAAATATGGTGCGGGGGACAGGGTTTGAACTCACGCAGCCTACTAACCGAATGTGAATGCTGGTGGCTTATGGGGTTCCGTTTTCAACGTCGCCATCACAGCTAGGCATATCGCTCAGAAGCGGTCGTCGTGGCTTCCTTCCGGGTGGCTGAAAGTGTATATTTCGCTGCCAAGTGTTTGCTCCCACTGTTCAACGTTTAACTCCGCCTGAACATCAATCCATCGTCATCATATAGTTTGTATATGCAGCAGCATCTCAGCTTACAATGCCTAAGCCTTGCGGGCGTTAGTAGAGCCTTTGCCTCAAACTTATTTGATATTTAAGTGCGCGGCACCTATTCACAAGCCGCAGGATTTTTCGCCTCAATCTGTTCACCTTCTCCAGATCCCAAAGCGGATGGGGATTCCTCCTCAACAGCCAGTATTGATTATCTATTAGGCGGTATATCAGCCAAACCTCATCTGAACTCAGCCGCGGCCTAACATATTCTTTCTCAACCCAAACGGCTTCCTCAACCATTCTCCAACACCCCGTTCACTAACGAATAGTCACAGTTAAACATGTTTCAGCACCCTTTTACGACACGGTAAATGTTGTTTCGGCGCCATTTAACATTTTTGCGTGACTAAACAAACGGCAATAGTCACGCTATAGTACAGGCAGAGAACATGAGGATTCTCAAGATACACTTCTATACGTTGCGGCATTGGAAGACAACCATGCTTTATCATCAGACCAGTGACATCCTTCCCGTCAAGGAATTTCTGGGCCACAAAAAATCGAAGACATTCTAACCAGCTTGCGCGCGCAAACTGCTCTAACTTAGAATTTCTAAGAGTTTTTCTCCTTTTTCGGTGATTTTATAGATGCCACGGTC
>Ga0315280_10006223_pt1 | contig 16576 bp, 14 predicted proteins | sample YL17G06_40_MG_FD_203697 | JGI IMG/M metagenome (GOLD analysis project Ga0315280, IMG submission 203697) | Sediment microbial communities from Yellowstone Lake, YNP, Wyoming, USA - YL17G06_40 | ecosystem: Environmental > Aquatic > Freshwater > Lake > Sediment | place: USA: Wyoming | collected...
CGGCGCCGGGGCGGCTCGCCAATTGCTCTTGGCTGCCTTGGCGGGAAAGTTCACCCTGCTTGCCTCCGTGCCCCTAATGGTCGAGTACGAGGCGGTACTGACTCGGCCGGAACACCTGGAAGCTGCGTGCGGCTTCCCTGCCGACATCGATCAGATGTTGGCCACACTCGCGGCCATGGTGGAGCCCGTTCGGCTTTTTTTTCTATGGAGGCCAGCATTGAGGGATCCTGGTGATGAAATGGTGTTGGACACGGCTGTGAACGGTGGAGCGGATTTGCTCGTTACATTCAACGTCCGCCATTTCGAAGAACCAGCGAAACGGTTGGGCATCCGTGTCTCGACTCCGGCAGAGGCATTGAGGGTTCTGCGAGGGAAACCGTGAGGAGAAGCAATGTCGCGCTGAGATTGCAGCCGTCGCTCTTGGAAGAGGTGCGGCGACTGGCCGAGAGCGAGGGAGTCGCGCTGAATCAGTTTATCAATGTGGCGGTTGCCGAGAAGTTGTCCGCGTTGCGCACGGAAGACTACTTTCGGGAGAGGGCGCGAAAAGCCGACATGAAGAAAACGTTGGCGATCCTCGCCCGCCTCGGCAAAGGCAACCCGCCGCTGCCCGGCGACGAACTGATCCCACCTCGGCGGGCACGCGGCAAGCGAGCGGCGGGCTGAGCCTCTGCCGCCCTTCCTGCCTTTGTATCTTTGTGGCTTGGTGGTGAGATCTACCTGCGGTCTTCAATCTCCTCGGCCAGCGGTGTGGCGGCGTAGAGCTTGCGCAGCGCCTCCAGCATCGCCGCCGGGTGGACCATGACCGCCCGGGTGTTTACAGGGGCCAACGCCACTTCCACGGGTAGCGCGTTTTGCTGCCATGTGGACCTGTGGAGAGCAAGCCCTTCCCCACGAGCGCCGTGCACGACCGCGGTCGGTGCCCGCTCATTCCGACAGCAGGTTAAGCAGTTCTGCGGAATCGTGATCCCGATGTTCGCGCGGGGGTATCGGCCCCCGTCAGCGCGTAGCACGCTTGACCGGCCCTCCCGGATGGCGCGGTAGGGCGAGGATCCGCAGCCAGGGGACTCTCGCAAAGTTCGGATCGGCCGTTACCAGTACACCCGTTCTGCCCGCCGTCACCGCGGCAAAGCAGTCCGCGTACGGCAATCCGTGGTCGAGCTTCAAACGAGCGGCCGCCGCCGTCACGGCCTGGCCCGCGTCGATGATCGACACTAGCGGTTGAACCTTGGCGAGAGTGCTGGAGGCTTCTTCAGACCCGACCACTTTGGCCATCGTGTAGAGCACTTCGCCCCAGTTGATCACCGACATGTTCACGGCCCGGCCGGCATCGTGGGCCTCGTTCAACACTCGCTCGACAATCTCAGCACCGGGCCCGCGCCTGAAAAAGCGCAACAAGGCGTTCGCGTCAAGGGTATGGGGACGCATTACCCGCTTCATTCAATCTCCTGATCGGGTTCGCGCTCTTCATCGTCTGGAATGCCGCGTCCCGCAAGAATGCCACAGAGGCTATGGATGTACTCCTTGGTGACCGGGCGAATCAGGATGCCGGCCTCGACATCCTGAAATTGGACGCGGGTGCCGGGCTTGATGTGGTGGCGCCGCCGCAGCTCCACCGGAATCACGAGCTGGCCTTTGGAGGTGACTGTCGCTTCTGAACCCATGGCTTACTTATAGCATAAAAAGTAGGATAAAGGCCGCTGCCCGGCGACGAATTGATTCCGCCTCGGCGGGCGCGCCGCAGCCGAGCGGCCCGCTAATTCGGCGCCCGCCCTTCCTGCCTTTGTATCTTCGTGGCCTGGTGGTGAGATCTACTTCCGGCCTTCAATCTCCTCGGCCAGCGGCGCGGCACCGTACAGCTTGCGCAGGGCCTCCAGCATGGCCGCTGGATGGACCATAACCGCCCGGTTGTTCTCTTCGTTAAAGACGAAATTGCCGACCAGGCTTTCGATATTGCCGTCGAAGACCAGGCCCACCAGTTCGGCGTCGCGGTTGATCACCGGCGAGCCCGAGTTCCCGCCGACCACGTCCAGGGTGGCGACGAAATTCAGCGGCGCAGCCAGGTTGAGCCGCTCCCTGCCCTGAATGAACCGCGGCGTCAGGTCGAACGGCGGCTTGTGGTCGAAGCCCTCGGAGCGGTCGTACAGGCCGTACAGAGTGGTCCTGGGCGGCGCGATGGTGCCGTTCATGGCATAGCCCTTGACCGACCCGTAGGTGAGGCGCAGCGTGAAGGTGCCATCCGGGTAGAGCGACTTGCCATAGACGGCGAAGCGGGCGGCGCCGATCTTCTCGCCTGCCGCCGTCTCCACGCTCTCCACGTTGTCTTCGTACCACTTCAGCCTGGCGCGCAGCACGGGGTCGATGCGCCGGGCAAAATGGATGAGCGGGTCGGCGGAGGCGGCCACCGCTTTCTCCCCGCCTTCGATCAGCGACTTGCGGAACGCGGCGTCAACCACGCGCGTGCCGTCCAGGGCCTGTTTCGCGGCGGCCTCCGGCGTCCGCCCGTCGAGCGCGGCCTGGAGGAACGGGTCGCCGGCTCCCAAACCCTCCAGCGACTCCTGGAGGCTGTTGGCCAGCAGCGCCTCCTCCATGGCCGGATAAAACGGCGCCGAGGAAAACAATTGGAACCGCAGCGATTCGAGCTGTGATTCGTGATAGCCGTCCAGGCGCTGGGCATCGGGCTTGGCCACCTCCGCGACGTACTGCACGATGGTGGTGGCAACGCCGGCCATCTCCGAGCCGCGCACTTGGCGCAGGCGCACCTGCTTGAAATTCTCGCGGTATTTCTTTTCGGCTTCCAGGATGGCATCCCAGGCGCCGCCGTATTCGCGCTGCCAGGCGAGGCTGGCGGTGATCTTCTTGCGAAACTCCGCCTCTTCGGCCGTTTTTTTCGCAATGACCTGCGGGTTGCGCAGGCCCTGGTACTCGCCTTCGTAGGCTTTCACGGCATTCTCGAGGCCGTAAACATCATCGGTGGTCTGGCGCGCCTGCTCGGTACCCTGGGCCGCGTAGCGCCGGAGTACCACAACGCGGCGCTTCAGGGAGTTCAGCGCGTAGGGATAGTAGAAGTCGCGCAGGGTGTCGAGCTGCGCCGTGGTCCGCAGGCGGTCGCTGTGGCCGGGATTCCCGGCGGCGAACACCAGCTCGCCGTCGGCGGCCCCCTTCGCGTTCCACTTCAGGAAGTGCGCCGATTTCACCGGCTTGCCGTTTTCGTAGGCGCGGAACACGGCCATGTCCAGGCAGTAGCGCGGGTAGGTGAAATTGTCCGGGTCGCCTCCGAAGAAGGCCGCCTGCTTCTCGGGCGCGAACACCAGCCGCACGTCGGTGTATTTCTTGTAGCGGTAGAGCCAGTACTCGCCGCCCTGGTAAAGCGAAACCACGTCGGAGCGCAGGCCGGTCTTGTCGAGGCTTTCCTTCTCGATCCGGGCCATCTCCGCCTTGCGCGCCTGGAGCGCTTCTTCCTGGCTCATGCCGGGCCTCACCGCGCCCTGGACGCGTGCGCTTACGTTCTCCATCGATATGAGGACGTTCAATTCCAGGTCGGGCGACTTCACCTCTTCGGCCGGGGTGCGCGCGTAGAAGCCGTCGCTGACGTAGTCCTTTTTCTCGCTCGACATCTTCTGCAATTGCCCCATGGCCACATGGTGGTTGGTGAGCACCAGGCCGGTCGGACTGATGAAGGAACCGGAACCGCCGTCGTTGAAGCGCACCGAAGACAGCCGGACATGCTCCAGCCACTGCGCGGCGGGCGTGAAGCCGTATCGCTGCTGAATCAGCTTGACCGGCGGGTTATCGAACGTCCACATGCCCTCTTCGGCGGGCAGCAGGCTGGTGGAAAACAGAAAAGGGAGCAGGAACGGCAACATGAAACGCGTAATGACTTTCATCTTTCCATCGTCCGTCGCTTCCGGGTTGTCGTCAAGCTGCCGGCCGTCGGCTGGCGGCTTACAATCTCCCCCCAGCCGCACGATTAACCTTGTCAGGCGGGCCGCGACATGGTTAAATTCCCCAAATTGCGGATTTTAGGGGGAATTGCAGTGCCCAAGGTCCTGCTCGCCGACGACAGTACGCATGCCCAGCGCATGGGAACGAAAATCCTTACGGGCGAAGGCTTCGAGGTGGTGACGGTCAGCAACGGCGAAGCCGCGGTCAAGAAGCTCACGGGCGGCGGGTTCGATCTGGTGCTGGCCGACGTCTTCATGCCCGGCCGTACCGGTTACGAGCTGTGCGCCTTCGTCAAGACAGACCCGAAAACCAGCCATCTGCCCGTCATCCTGGTGGTGGGACAGTTGGAGCCGTACGACCCCGCGCAGGGCGACCGCGTGCAAGCCGATGGTGTGCTGACCAAGCCCTTCGAGGCCAGCAAGGTGCTGGAGATGGTGAAGGGGGCGCTGAAGGCAGCCGAAAAAAAGAAGAAGGCAGCGGCCCCGCCGCCGCCCCCGCCTCCTCCTCCACCCGAAGAGGCCGCGCCGCCGGCCCCCGAAAGCGCCCTGCCGGAAATGGAACTCACGGCCGCACACCCGACTCCTGTCGAGGTGCCGGAGGACCTGGCGCAGGGCGCGTTCGGTATCTTCGCGGAGGAGGCCGCCCCGCCCGAGCCCCCGGCAGTGGAGGCCTTCGAGGTTGCTCCCGCGCCGGAAGCGGCAGCTCCCTTTGCGTTTGAAGAGGCCGCGCCCGCGGCAGCGGAGTTCGCGTTTCCGGCCGAACCGGTCGTGGAAGCCCCCGCCGTACTGGAAACAAAGGCCGAGGAACTCGAGGTTGAGCTTACGCCGGAGCCTGCGGAGGCCGCCGAAACACCTGCGGCTGTGGTCCCTGAGATCGAAACCGAAGCGGCCGCTCCGCCCAGCTTCGAGCTGACCACCGAAGCGCCCTCCACCGAGTTCGAGTTGCCGGTGGAGCCCGCCGCAACGGCCGAGCTGATTCTCGAAGAACCACCTCGCGCCGCCGAAGAAGCGCCGGCTGCGCCGCCCGCCCTCCACTGGGCGGCAGAGCCGGCCGAAGTGACCGAAGCTGACCGGGCGTTGTTCGGGCCACCGGCAGCGGCGGCCGGCGCTGCTCCCGCTCCCGTCCCCGCGGCCGCTCCCGCCCCCGAAGCCGCCCCCGATTGGGGCGACCTGCTGAAGCACGTCGAAGAGCCCATGGAGGCGACGGCCGCAGGGGCACCAGCCCCGGCAGCGGAGCCCCCTGTCGAAGCGCCGCCCGAGGCGGTAGCCGAGGCTGCCGCGGCCATCCCGGCGGAGCCGGCGCCGATGCCGGTCGAGCCAGCGCCCGCCGAGGAAACGGCCGCAGTGGCTGCCTTGGCGGAACCGGGTCCTCCGGAAGCCGGAGTGCTGGAAGCCGCCATAGAGGCTGTGCAGGCGGAACCGGCGCCGGAGGCCATCACCGCGCAAGAACCGGCCCCGGCCGAAGCCGCCGCTGCCCCGCAGGCGCGCGTAGCGCTCGACCCCGAGGTGCTGCGTGCCGCCATCGAAGCCGGCCTCGACAAGGCGGGCATGCCGGCCCTGAAGGCATTCCCCAACCTGGTCGATGCCATTATCAACGAGATTCTCCGCCGGATGAGCTAAGACCGGAGGCGTTGACCGCGGCTACCGTTCCCGGCCTACAGCCCACAGCCTACGGCCTACAGCCTGTTTATGAAATTTGCCGGGCTGGTACTGAAGAGCACGTTGCGAAACAGGCGGCGCACGATTCTGACCGTGCTGGGCCTGGGCGCGTCGCTCTTCCTGCTGGTCACGCTTCACACTGTCCTTTATGAGCTGCAGGCCACGACGATCACCCAGGAGTCGGACCTGCGCCTGATCACCCGTCACGCCGTCTCCATCGCCAACTGGATGCCGCTCGCCTACAAGGAGCAGATCCGGCAGATCCCCGGCGTCAAGGACGTGATGACCGCCCACTGGTTCGGCGGCATCTATATCGACGAGAGCAATTTCTTCCCTCAGTTCGCCGAGGACGCCGACAAGACCTTCAGGCTTTACAGCGAGCTTAGAATTGATCCGGCCCAGCGCGAAACCTTCGAGCGGGAGCGCACAGCGGCGGTGGCCGGGGCTCGCCTGTGCAAGCGCTTTGGCTGGAAGATCGGCGACCGCATCACCCTGAAGGGCACGTTTTTCCCGTTCGACGTCGAGCTGAAGCTGGCCGGCAGTTTCACCTCGCCTAACCTCCCGGACGAAGCCATGCTCGTGTTTCATTACGACTACCTGAATGAAATGATGGTGAAGACGATGAGGACGCGGGACGTGGCCGGCTTCTATATCATCCAGGCGGAATCGCTCGAGGCGGTTCCGCGGATCGCGCAAACGGTGGACGAAAAATTCCATAACAGCACGGCGCCCACCAAGACCGAGACGGAAAAAGCTTTCCAGCTCAGCTTCAGCTCCATGCTCGGCAACGTGAAGCTGTTCATCGGCGCCATCTCGGCTGTGGTGGTCTTCACGGTTTTGCTGGTGACCGCCGCCACCATGGCCATGACCATCCGCGAGCGAACCGCCGAGGTAGCCATTTTGAAGACACTCGGCTACACCAGCGGCCTGGTCTTCTCCTTGCTGCTGGCCGAAGCGTTATGGATTGCGGTGTTGGGCGGCTTGCTGGGCTGCGGCGGCGCGAGGCTGCTGTATTCGACGGCCGACTTGCAGCAGCTCACCGGCGGCTGGATCATTCAGTTGCGCGTGCAGCCGGAGGGGCTGGCGCTGGGAATGGCTTTGGCCGCGGTCATCGGCACTGCCGCTTCGGCGGTTCCGGCGTGGCGCGCCTGCCGGATGCCGATCGCCGAGGCCTTGCGCCACATCGGATAGCAAGTGCTAAGTGCTGAGTGCTAAGTGCTAAGAAGGAGCGCCTGGCACTCAGCACTGAGCACTCAGCACTTCTTTATGGCGATACCGCTCAAGTACAACCTGCGCAGCCTGCTGGTGCGGCGGACGGGGACGGCCATGGCCATCATCAGCGTGGCGGCCACCGTCGCGGTGTTCGTGTCCATACTGGCGCTGGTGTACGGACTGGAGAACGTCTTCGCCCTCACCGGTCACCCTCTGAACATCGTGGTCATCCGCCAGGGATCGCAGGTGGAAGGCAGCAGCGCCGTATCGGTACCCACGCTGCAAACGCTCAAGTATCTGCCTGGGATTGCGAAGTACGGAGACGGCCAGCCGCTGGTCTCGCCCGAGCTGCTGGTGCTGGTCTTCATCCCGCGGGCCGGCGGGGACAAAACGCACGTGAGCATCCGCGGAACGACCCCGGCCGGGGTGGCGCTGCGCGAGCAGGTGCGCCTGGTCGAGGGGCGGATGTTTCGCGCCGGGCTGCGCGAATTGGTGGCCAGCAGAACGGTGGCCCGCCGCTTCAACCTCAAGCTCGGCTCAGTGCTGAATTTCGGCCTTGGCGATTGGATCGTCGTGGGACTGAGCGAGGCCGGAGGCAGCGCCTATGACTCCGAGCTGTGGGCCGACGTCGGGACGGTCGGCGATGGGTTCAACCGGCGCGAGGTCTACTCCTCGGTGCTGATGCGGGCAGCGGACGCGGCCGCCTCCGACCAACTCTGCCGGCGCATCAGCGACGACCGCCAGTTGCACCTCCAGGCCCGCCCGGAAAACGAGTATTTTCGCGAGCAGATGCGCACCTCCATGCCGATCAAGATACTGGGCAACTTCATCGCCATGGTCATGGCCATCGGGTCCTGCTTTGCAGCCATGAACGCCATGTATGCGACCGTGGCCCACCGCACGCACGAAATCGCGGTGCTGCGCGTGCTCGGCTTCTCGCGCCGGGCGGTGCTGCTGGCGTTTCTGCTGGAATCGGCGGTGCTGGCCGGCGCCGGCGGCCTGCTGGGCTGCCTGCTGGCGCTGCCGCTTCACGGGCTCTCCACCGGGACCATGAACTTCTATACGTTCGCGGAGTTGAGTTTCCACTTCCGCGTCACACCGGAGTTGCTGGCGCGCGGGCTGCTGTTCGCCGTCGCGGTCGGAGTAGTCGGGGGTCTGCTGCCGGCGCGCCTGGCCGCCCGGCGTTCCCTGGTCGAGGGCCTGCGCTCCTAATTGCGGTGAGCAAAAAGGGTATTATCACCACAGAGGCACAGAGAACACAGAGAGGGACTTGATTGGGTTATTCTCTGTGTTCTCTGTGCCTCTGTGGTGAATTCGAAGAGCATGAAGAATACACTCTCCCAGGAGCTGGAATCGCTGCGAATTGAGCGCGACCGCCGGCCCGGCCCGCGCCGCCGCCTGCCCGGCTGGGCGTGGAAACTGCTGGTGGCGGTTGTGGCCGTGGGCGCCGCCGGCCTGCTGTGGCGGGGCGCCAGCCCGCAAGCCGTCGACGTGGCGCGCCTCACAACCGCCGTGGAGATCAAGGAAGCGGCCACGGTGCTGGTGGCCGGCGGTTACGTCGTTGCCCATCACAAGATCCAGTTGGGCTCCAAGGTAGTCGGACGGGTGGCCTGGATCGGCGTCGAGAAGGGCGACCGGGTGAAGAAGGACCAAGTGCTGGTGCGGCTGGACGATACCGAGTACCGCGCCCAGGTCGAGCAGGCGCGCGGCGCGTTCCAGGCCGCCGCGGCGCGCCTGGCGCAGCTCCAGACCGGCTCCCGCCCCGAGGAAATCCAGCAGGCTCGCGCCCGCGCCGATGAAGCCGAAGCCAACCTGCGCAACGCGCAAACCAATTACGATCGCACCCGCGGCCTCGACCGCGACGGCGTGGTCTCGAAGCAGGAGATGGACCGGGCGCGCGATCAGCTCGACATGGCCCGCGCCCAGGCCGAGCAGGCGCGCAAGAACTACGAACTGGTGCGCCAGGGGCCGCGCCGCGAGGAAATCGACCAGGGCCGCGCCCAGGTCGAGCAGGCCCGGGGCGCGCTCCGCTTCTACGAAACGCAGCTCGACGCCACCCAGATCCGCTCGCCCATCGACGGCACGGTGCTGGAGCGGCTGGTGGAGAGCGGCGAAATGGTCACCACCATGTTTGTCGGCGAGCGCGGCGCCAAGTCCTCGGTGGTTTCCCTGGCCGATCTGAACGACCTGCAGGTGGAGGTGGACATCAGCCAGACCGAATTCGCGCGGGTTTCGCTGGGCCAGCCCTGCGCCGTGGTTCCCGACGCCTTCCCCGACCAGCGCTACCGCGCCGTGGTGGCCGAGATCGCCCCAGAGGCCAACCGCCAGAAAGCGACGGTGCAGGTGAAGGTGCAGGTGAAGAACCCGGACGCCTACCTGCGCCCGGAGATGAATGCGCGGGTGTCGTTCGAGGACCCGCGCGCCGGCCAGGCCGGCGTCCGCCACTTGATGGCGCCCCGCTCCGCGCTGTTCCAAGCCGATGGCAAGAGCGCGGTGATGGCGGTCGAGAATGGCCGCGCGGTCGTCAAGCCGGTGACCGTCGGCGAGGAAATGGGCGGCTCGGTGCGCATCACCTCCGGCCTGAGCAGCGATGAAACCGTGGTGGTCGGCAACCCCGCCGCATTGAAAAGCGGCCAGCGAGTGCGGATCAAATGAAACCTCAGCCACAGATTGCGCAGATTCCAGAGACTTCCGAATCTGCGAAATCTGTGGCTGGAACCTATTATGAGTAAAGCACTCATCGAAGTCGATCATGTAGAGAAAGTTTTCCGGCGGGATGCCATCGAGGTGCGGGCCCTGGACGGTATCACGCTGGAAGTGGCCGAAGGCGATTTCCTGGCCTTGATGGGGCCGTCGGGCTCCGGCAAATCCACGCTGCTGAACCTGGTGGCGGGCATCGACCGGCCGACGGGCGGCACGCTGCGCGTGCTGGAGGTCGAGCCGGCGCGCATGAGCGAAAGCCGACTGGCCCGCTGGCGCAACGAGCACATCGGCTTCGTCTTCCAGACCTTCAACCTCATCCCGGTATTGACGGCCTTCGAGAACGTCGAATTGCCGCTGCTGCTCACGCGGCTGGCGCGCGCCGAGCGGCAGCGGCGCGTGCAAACGGCCCTCAAGCTGGTGGGGCTCGAAGACCGGGCCGAGCACTATCCCCGGCAGCTTTCCGGCGGCGAGGAGCAGCGGGTGGCCATCGCGCGCGCCTTCGTCGCCGATCCGACGCTGTTGCTGGCCGACGAGCCCACCGGCGACCTCGATGCCCATTCCGCGGAGGAAGTGCTGGAGGTTTTCGCGCGCCTGAACCGCGAGCTTGGCAAGACCATCCTGCTGGTCACGCACGACGCACGCGCAGCCCGCCACGCCGGCAGGGTGCTGCACCTCGACAAGGGCGTTTTGGTCGATGAATCGGAAAAATGAGAAACCACAAAGGTACAAAGAACACAAAGAGACACAAAGGAATCTCTTGGTGTTCTTTGTGCCCTTTGTGACTTTGTGGTGAGATGACGCCTGAGGAACTGCGCGATCGGATACTGGCCTTCATCGAGGCCTGCCGCCTGCACCGCCCCGTAATCAAAGAAGCAAGCGAAACCATGCCGCTGGAGCCGGAGCGCTTCAGCGTTGAGGTGCGGCAGGGCAAGGTGCTGCTGGAGGCCTGGGACGAGTCGCGCAGTCTTGTGCGGCGGGTCGTCGAGATCCGCAAGGAAACAGAACACGAGCTGGTGCTGGGCTACCGGCGGTTTGGCGCGGGCCAGGGCGCGGTGCGCATCGTGGCATCGGCCAAGCGCGCCCCCGAATTACGGCGCGAGGCGGCGCGCAGCCGCTTCGCCGACCGCCTGTGCAAGATGCTGGCCCAGCAGTTCCCCGGTTGGAAGGTGGAGCACCTCTCGGCGGAGCGCGATCTGGAGCACGCATTCTCCACGAACACCGTTCGCGCGGTGCTCCGCCAGGGGCAAACCGCGTGGGCGGTGGCGGCCTGCGCCGAGCAGGAGGGCCAGGAGGCCACCGACGGCGCCCTGACGCAGGGCCTGGCCTGGCTCGAGCATCTGCGCCGCTCCGCGTCCCAGGTCCGCAGCCGGCGCCTGCTGACCGGCCTGAAACTGTTCCTGCCGGAACACTACGTGGCCGGCACGGCGCTGCGCTGGCGCTTCCTGAACCGCGAGCTGGCGCAGTATGAGTTGTTCGCTTTTTCGCCAGATGACGAAGCGCGACGCGCCGAGGAAATCGATTACGCGAACCTGGCAACAGAGCTGCCCCTGGTTGGTTCCCGCTTCCCAACTTACGGGGGCCTTCTAAGCCAACTGGCCAAGCTCCCGGCAGTAGAGCTGGTTCAGACGGCTACCGGCCCGGCCTGCCGCATTCGCGGACTGGAATTTGCGCGCCTGACGCCCGACGGTCCGGTATTCGGCTTCGGCGACGACTGGCGGCCGCTGACCGCGGACACGGAACACGAGGCCCGGGTTCTGGCCGCCGAGATCGCGCGCGCCCGCGCTGCGGATTCCTCCGACCGGCGCCACCCCTTCTATGCCGCGCAGCCGGAACGCTGGCTGGAGTCGCTGCTGACCGCCGACATCAGCGCGCTTTCCGCTGAGCTCGACACCGCGCATGTGTATTCCCAGGTGCCGACAATGATCGGCGGGCATCGGGGCATCATCGACCTGCTGGCCGCCACCCGCGCCGGCAGGCTGGTGGTGATCGAGCTGAAAGCTTCTTCCGATCTCAACCTGCCGATGCAGGCGCTCGATTACTGGATGCGCGTGAAGTGGCACTTCGAGCGCGGCGATTTCCCACGGTGCGGCTACTTCCCGGGCGTCGAATTGCGCCCCGAGGCGCCGCTGTTGTGGCTGGTCGCCCCGGCCTTCGCGTTCCACCCACACAATGAAGTTGTCTTGCGTTATCTCTCTCCTGACGTCCCCATCCGGCGCCTCGGCCTGAACGAATCCTGGCGCGAGGGCGTCCAGGTGGTCTACCACGGGTGAAATTGAGAATTAAGAATGAAAAATGAAGAACTGCTGTCCCTCCAGTTCTTAATTCTTAATTTTTCATTCTTCATTCATGAGGCTCACGCCGATCGTCTTGCCCAAATCGAACAGGTGGGCGCGGGCGCGGTCATACTCTTCGGCGTTGGGCAGGTGCTCGAGCATCAGAGGCGCGTCCTGTGAAAGGCCGGCCAGCCGGCGCAGGTAGGTGGTGTAGTCCATGGAGCCCGCGCCCGGCCGAACCTCCACGAAGTGGATATTCATCTCCACCTCCCACCTCAGGTCCTTGGCGTGGCAACTGACGATCCACCGGCCGAGCACGTCAAAGCACTCGTTGAGCAGGTCGGTGTTGCGGTAGAAGCGGAGCGGCGAATTCACCGCGTTGCAGGGGTCCAGGTGGACGGCGAACGCTTTGCGGTCCACTGCTTTGATCAACTTGAGATACGAGGCGGGGCCGTCGGGCAGCGACCAGCCCATCATCTCGTAGCAGAAGGCGGCCCGCCCGGGCTTGACCGCATCGATGATCTTGCGGGCGTTCTCGACGGCGGCGTCGAAGAATGCCGGCGACAGGTTCTGCGGGTCCGGGCCGTACCAGACGGTCTGGTGGAACGAGCCGGCGATATCCACGCAGCAACGCGCCCCCACGGCTTCGGCCAGCGCCAGGCCCTCGGTCACGGTCTTCAGGTTGGCCTTGCGTTTTTCGGGGTCGGCGTCGAGAAGGTTGACCCAGCGGCCCACTTCGGCAACCGCCACGCCGTGTTTGGCATAGGCCGCGGAAACCGCGCGGATGCGCGCGCTGTCTCCCAGCGAGAGCTTCGGACAATACGCCGCCCGGTATCCCAGTTTTCGATGGGCGAGCGCGAGTTCTTCCGGATCGTCGGTCTTGACGTAAATGGGGCCGCCCAGCCGGATGGGGTGGGTCGGTCTGGAGGCCTGCGGCCGGGCCGGCGGCGCGGCGGCCGTCAACCCAAGCGTGCCTGCAAGAAAGCTTCGGCGATTCATGCCCCTATGGTAGCGCAGAAAGACCGGCTGTCGGCTGACGGCGGGCGGCGGCGTCCCGCAGTGATATACTCGCGGGGAACTTGAGAGTCTTCAGGGAGACACCGATGGCCGATGAGGAGCAGGACGACGTGAACCGCAGGGAATTTCTGCAAGCCGGAGCGGGAGCAGCCGCGGCAGCCGCGGCGCCGCCGGGACCCGCCGCGCCATTGACCTGGAGCGAGCTGCTGGCCTTGAAGCGTTACGACGCGCCGACCGTGGCCAATGCCATCGAGACCCTCAACGTCCGCCCGCGCAACGCCGGGTTCATGCGCCCCGAAATCCGCTGTATCTTCCCGGAGCTGGGGGTGATGGCCGGCTACGCGGTGACGGCGCGCATGCGGGCCGCCAGGCCGCCGGCGCCGGCCGACAAGCCGGCCGCCAATTTCGACTGGTGGGACTTCATCCTGAAGACGCCGCCGCCCCGGGTGGTCGTCATCCAGGACCTGGACGACCCGCCGGCGGTCGGCTCCTTCTGGGGCGAGGTGCAGGGCAACATTCACAAGGCGCTGGGATGCGCGGGCGCCGTGACCAACGGCGGTGTCCGCGACCTGAACGAGGTCGGACCGCTGGGATTCCACTTCTTTGCCCAACACGTCATTGTTTCCCATGCGTATGTGTACATGGTCGATTTCGGCGGGCCGGTCCAAATCGGCGGGCTCACCATCCGGACGGGCGACCTGATTCACGCCGACCGCCACGGCGTTCAGGTGCTGCCCATCGAGATCGCACGGAACATCCCGGCCGCCGCCGAAAAAGTGATTGCGCGCGAACGGCGAATCATCGACTACTGCAAGTCACCCGAATTCACCCCCGAAGGCCTGAAGCAACTGATGCGCGGCCTGTAGCGGAATCTCCTGAATACACTTCATCGCAGAGGCGCAAAGGGCGCAGAGACAAGCAGAGAGGTTCTCTGCGTTTCCTCTGCGTCCTCTGCGCCTCCGCGTTGAAGCCCCGGTTGCGGCCAGCCCCACGGCGCGTCACTCGTAACGGAGGGCTTCGATCGGATCCAGGCGCGCCGCTTTGCGGGCGGGGTAGAAGCCAAAGAACACCCCCACGGCGATCGAGAAGACCACCGCCAGACCGATGGAGGCCGGCGAGATGAAGGTCGGCCAGCGCAGCACGCTGGAGATGAAGGTGGAGGAGAAAACACCGAAAATGATGCCGATCATGCCGCCGAACAGGCTGAGCACCACGGCCTCGATCAGGAACTGGCCCTGCACGTCACCCTCGGTGGCCCCGATGGCCATGCGGATGCCGATCTCCCGGGTGCGCTCGGTCACCGAGACCAGCATGATATTCATGATGCCGATGCCGCCGACAATCAGCGAGACCGAGGCGATCGAGGCCAGCAGCATGGTCAGCACCTGTCCGGCCTGGTCGGCCAGGTCGGCGATCTCGGTCATGTTGCGCACCGAGAAATCATCGTCGTCGTCCTGGCGAATGCGGTGACGCTGCCGCAGCAGGCCGGTGATCTGCTGCTGGGCAACGAAGCTGGCGTCCTTGCTCACGGCCTGCACGGAAATGAAATTCAGCCAGGTGGTGCCAAGCAGCTTCTTCTGCACGGTGACATAGGGGAGGAAGATCCGGTCGTCCTGGTCTTCGCCCATGCCCGACTGCCCCTTGGACTGCGTCACGCCGATCACCCGGAAGGGGAGGTTCTTGACGCGGATGACTTTCCCGACGGGGTCCTCGTCAACGCCGAACAGGTTCTCGACCACGGTGGCGCCCAGGATGGCCACGTCGGCGGCCGCCTCCACGTCCTCATTGGTGAACACCATGCCGTTCTTCATCGGCCACATCATGATGTCGAAGTAGCGGGGCGTGGTGCCGGTGATCCGCGTGCCCCAGTTCTGGTTCTGATAGACCACCTGCGAGCTGGCGAAGACGCCGGGGGCCACGGCCTTCACCGCCGGGCATTCCTTGGCGATGGCCGCCGCGTCATCCGGGACCAGGGTCTTCACGCTGGAACTGCCCATGTGAAAGCCGTGGAAGCGGGCGGCGCCGGCCGACACGAACAGCGTATTCGTCCCCATGGCGGCGATCTGCTGCTGCACCTGGTGCTGCGCTCCCTGGCCCACGCTCACCATGGCGATGACCGCGCCCACGCCGATGATGATGCCCAGCATGGTCAGCGCGCTGCGCAGCTTGTTGCGCGCCAGCGCCCGAAAGGCAATCCGTAATACCGCCACGAAGTCCATAACTAGTCAAGGGCGCTGCCCTTGACACCCCCGAAGGAAGTCAGAAGTCAGGAGTCAGAAGCCAGAATGGCGCGGGTGTAAGCGCCGAGCAAGCGGCTCACTTCCTCCAGCAGACTCATCAACTGCTCTGTTTCTCCGTAGCCCAAGTCCCGTGTCAAGATCAGGTAGTAGCGGCTCTCTTCGAGCGACCCCTCCGCCATGTTCATGAAGCGAGCCTTGTCGGCCCTGCTCCGCCTCCGAAAGCCCTCGGCGATGTTGGCCGCTACGGACCTGGCCGCGTTGCGCATATGCAGCGACAGACTGAAAGTCTCCTGCTTGGGGAAGTTCGCCGTCAGCCGGTAGATGTTCAGCACGTACTCGTGCGCTTTGCGCCACACCACCAGATCCTGAAAGCTTTTCGCCGCCGGTCTCGCTGTCTGCATCTTCTGACTCCTGACTTCTGACTCCTGACTTCTTAGTTATTCGAAGCGCAGCGCTTCGATGGGATCCAGCCCGGCCGCCTTGCGCGCCGGGTAGTAGCCGAAGAAAACACCCACCGCGATGGAGAAGGCCACGGCCACGCCGATAGCGGTGGGCGAGATCAGGGTCGGCCAACTGAGCAGCCGCGAGACCACCGAGGAACTGGTCAGGCCAAAGAGGATGCCGATGATGCCGCCCAGCAGGCTGAGCACCACGGCCTCGACCAGGAACTGGCTCTGCACATCGCCTTCGGTGGCCCCCACGGCCATGCGGATGCCAATCTCGTGAGTGCGCTCGGTGACCGACACCAGCATGATGTTCATGATGCCGATGCCGCCGACCAGCAGCGAAACCGAAGCGATCGATCCCAGCAGCAGCGTCATCACCTGGCCGGTCTGGTTGGCCAGGTCGGCGATATCGGAGAGGTTGCGCACCCCGAAGTCGTTCTCCTGGTCGCGGCGCAGGCGGTGCCGCTGGCGCAACAGCGATTCGATCTGGTCCTGAGCGACCGCGGTGGCATCTTTGCTGACCGCCTGGACGTAAATGGTGCTCAGCCAGGTGGTCCCCATCAGTTTTTTCTGGGCCGTGGTGTAAGGGATGACGATGAAGTCATCCTGGTCGCCGCCGAAACCGGCCTGGCCCTTGGAGATGGCCACGCCCACCACGCGGAACGGCAGGTTCTTGATGCGAATGGTGGTGCCCACCGGATCGTCATCGGGCCGGTACAGGTTCTCCGCGACCGTGCTGCCCAGGATGGCCACGTTGGCGGACCGCTCCACGTCCTGGTCGCTGAACACCGCGCCCTGCTTGAGCGGCCAGACGCGTATGTCGAAGTAGTCGGGCGAGGTGCCGGTGATCTGGGTGTTCACATTCTGGTTCTGGTACACCACCTGGGCGCTGGTGCGGACGCCCGGGGCCACCTTCTCCACGGTCGCGCATTCGCGCAGGATGGCCTGGCCGTCTTCGTCGGTCAGCGTCTTGACGCTGGAAGAGCCCACGCGGAAGCCGCTGACCGAGGCGCTGCCGGCCCAGACCATGAGCATGTTGCTGCCCATGTTGGCGATGCGCTCCTGGACCTGCTGGTTGGCGCCCT
>Ga0315280_10006224_pt1 | contig 16576 bp, 19 predicted proteins | sample YL17G06_40_MG_FD_203697 | JGI IMG/M metagenome (GOLD analysis project Ga0315280, IMG submission 203697) | Sediment microbial communities from Yellowstone Lake, YNP, Wyoming, USA - YL17G06_40 | ecosystem: Environmental > Aquatic > Freshwater > Lake > Sediment | place: USA: Wyoming | collected...
AACGGTCACGCAAAGACCCTAGACGACGCAATCAAAGCGCTAATCCAGAGATGGCGGAAGGGCAAGGGTTAGGATCGTCTCGTCGAATCAAAGCAATCTTCTTTCGTGGGGGGACCTACGTTTGGGGGGGCTTGAGCGAACGTGAGAGCCCTTTCGAGGACCGGAGCGGAGCGACAATCCTGGAGCAATAAGCCCCATGGGCTTCATGTTGCCTGTCGGATCTGTTCGCAGACACGCCAAGTGCCGGACCGGAGAAACCCGAGACTGAAAATCAAGCCTCAAAGATGAGCCTCAGCAAGGTTGTAGTCTACGCCCCGCTAGGCCAACCCCCCCCAAGAACTCCATGAAAAGCACAGCTTTATCGAAAACCGCCTTACTGGAGAAACAAAGGGCAGGCAGAAGACTTCATGGAGTAAACAGCCTCCATCTACTCCCTTCTCCATCCTGTCAATGAGGATAACCATTTTAAGAGCAGTCCATTCGCTATTCGTCACAGAAATGCCCCGCCCGATAGAAACACTCCTCACACTCCCGCGCGTGCGTCTGATCGACAAAGTCCCAATTCTCGAAACTGGGAAACTAGTTCAACGTTTCATGAATCGCCCTGATTACCATCCAAGACTGGCGAGGAGCGCGTTGCAGGTGTCCGAAGGCTCTGCCCAGCAATTCTCCATCGACGATGAGGGGTTATCGACTTTGCTCGACGAGATCACCACCGCCGACTACATTGTGACAAAGCGTTCGAGGACAGTAATGGAAAAGATGTTGAAAGGGATCTATGGAGATGGTTTGGTCTTCAAGGAGTTCGAGTCAGAAATCGAACCACTCTATGACGTGTCTCAAGATCTGCGACGAGTTTCGAGATTTGCAGACAGCCTAGCGGACAAGACGAAAGAAGAATCGTTGGATGTTGCCAGAGCCTTGTTGATTCAATTACCTAAGCCGACTTCTGCCGAATAGTCGAATCTGCAGCGCAATACTCATGATTCTAGCACCCGGAGGATCCAATCCATAAGGATAACGAAGAGCAAACGCAATGGGCGGGCCAGCAGGAGAATGAAAACAACCTCGCCGAAACGAGGTTCGTGAGTTCTTCAGAATGACAAGCAACCATTCCAATTCCTTTCAGACGCTGGCTGATGCGCTCGCCTGGATGCTCAGGAACGGAATGATAATCCGCAGTACGGGCAAGGATCCAGAAACGCTTGCCACAGTCAGAGGATTCGTTGTATCCGAGGAGTTTGGTCAAAGCATAGGCGCCTACCTGCTGGAGTTGTTCACGAAGGCAATCAAGAAGAGAAGGAATGGTCTGAGCAGTGTTACCGTCCGCGATGCCTTCTTGATGGCGACGATCGCCGCTGTCATGAAGCGAGCACAGGTCACGCTCAGCGAAAGAGAAATGCAGTTGTGTGCCAGCATTCTCTTGTCGCTTCTTCCAATCGATCGCCTGGCTCAAGCAGGTATTGCGGACATAACGCTGCGGAATCTTGCTCGCGACAGGTTACTTATACGCAAAGTTCAGCGCGTGTGCCGCCAAACGTGACTGATTACAGTCACATCACGGGTTAGTATGGTCTTCGAACTGATCCCATCCTGGCATGTCTCGCTATCTGTTTCTGCGAAGTTAGCTGGCGCTTTGATATACTGATCGATTTCCGGTCAAAACAAGTTGTAAGGATAGACCAGTCTGCGGTCTTTCACACTGCCATGACTAGTTCTGTCGCGAGGCTTTTATTGCAAGTGTAAAGATTGTCGGGTTGCGGTCGCCGTTGGCTGGCCTGTGAGTGCGAGAGGGAGATGACTCCACTAGGCCGTGGTCCAGTTCCCACGTGGCGAAGTTGGGAGGGCAACCTGGTCTATGACGGGGGCTTCCCAAGCCTCAAGGTTGCTTGCGAGCAACGAGGAAACCCGGGTCCGAATCCCGGCGGCCGCACCACGATCTCAGTCGGCGTGTTGTTGTCTTGTTTCATGCTTCTCGAATTCTTCATAGGCTTGCGTGGGATCCTTTAGCAGCGACCCAGGCACTAGGATTGAACCAGTCGTATTGAGCGGATAGCTTTGAGCAAGGTTACTCTAAGTAGGCAGCTGAATGCTTTCGACATCACAAACCTCGTTGTGGGGTCAATCATCGGGGCGGATGTATATGTGGCCGCTGCCTTAGGCGCAAGGCTTCTCGGTCCAGCCTCGATTCTAGTCTGGCTTCTGGCAGGCCTGATAGCCGTTGTGATCGCTCTCTCGTTTTCGCATTGCGCGGCCATCCTGCCTAAGGTTGGCGGACCGTACGCGTATACTAGAGAGGTTGCGGGTCCCTTCAAAGGGTTCTTGGTGGGATGGGCGCTTTTGCTAGCTGAATGGTTCTCCCTCGCTGTCTTCCCTGTCGCTTTTACCCAATACTTTCTTTCGTTCATTCCGAGTTTAAGCCCGACGGCTCAGATCCTGTTGAAGGCGGGTTTCATTGGGATCATATTTCTGACAAACGTGGTTGGGGTGAGGATGGCGGGGAAGTTCAACGATCTCCTCACAATTGGGAAACTAGGCCCTCTAGTACTGCTTATGGGTGCAGGTCTCATTTTCGTTGTGTTTCAGCCTCAAGTGACTCTTGCTAGGTTTCACCCATTTCTCGTCGGTGAGCCGGCGAATTTCGGTCAAGCGCTAGTGTTGATTTTCTGGGCGTACGCAGGTTTTGAGCTTTCCACGCTACCTGCGGACGAGATCCAAGATGCACGGAGAACGATTCCTAGAGCGATCGCGGCCGGGATGTTAATCGTCATAGTCTTCTATCTAGCAACGAACTTTGCGATCATAGCCAATGTGGATCAGCCAGCCTTAGCCAGTTCGCCTGCGCCGTTGACTGTTGCAGCAGCGAACATATTCGGCTTGCTGCCGGGTCTGGGGATTTGGGGGAGTCTCATGGTTGCAGCAGGCGCGTTGATTTCGATCACGGGTGCCGATGAATCTGGTACCATAGGGACCTCGCGATTGGCGTTTGCGATGTCAATTGATGGGCTTCTTCCGCGTGCGTTCAGTCGATTGCATAGTTCTTTTCGCACTCCGTACATAGGACTGGCGCTGCTCTGTTCAACTGCTTTCCTCGCAAGCGTCATCGGGACACTATCAGACCTGATAAACAGCTCCGTCTTCCTTCTGTCATTCACCTACATCGCGACGGGCATTTCGGCGATTCTATTGGAGCGGAAATATCGAGGCGCGTTGAGTCTTCGGGGGACTATCGTTCCGGCGTTGACGATGGCATTCTCGGCGTTACTTATGACTCAGGTAAACCTGCAGGAGATAGCAATCGCCTTGATGCTGCTAGGTGTCGGTGTTCCAGTGTATACTTTCTTCTCTCCCAAGAGCGAACTGGCTGAACTGAAGGCGAAGTTTCTTTCCACGGAAGCGATTCTCGAAAGAGCGTACCGTCAGAGGGATACTTTTCTTGCGCATCCCCTTCACCACCTCGGCATGCTAATCTATAGAACAAAGCGCATTCAGCGCGCTTGGCACGTCAACGGAGAATGCTAGGGTCACTCAAAGTACGGACATTCCTTTCGCTAGTTTACTGATAGCAATGGTCTCCAACATGAAATCATAGCCAAGAACGAAACAATACCGAATCCATGAGGATTCAAACGTCAGAATTTTGAAACCAATTCTGGGAAAAAACGCTGCGCAACCCGTCGGCCGCGCGACAAACACGCACATGTTCAGGACAAAAACATCAAGCGCTAGTACGATAATATGGTTCCAGGCTCGCCAGCGGCCGTTGAGATCTACATCCGAAAACTGGCAAATTTCTGCTTGCATCTGGTGTTCAGGAAGTGCGAAGTCAGAAGGTTCTCAGCACTGCTTTCAGTCGCATGGTAGTTGATTCATGGTGGATTTGGCTCACCGCATCCGAACGGCTCCCGAGGCGGCGTGAGACCTGACGCATGAGTTCTATTGGGTTCATCTTGCTGACTGATGCCAGATGTGTGGCAGAGTCAAGTCCTTCATTGTGATCAAGCCTGGGACAGCTGCGAGCGCTCGCGGGATCATGTTTACGGCGTTCGCTGCGGTCGCGAGACCACCCTTCTGTGAGACTTCTCTCTTTACCTCCAGCTGAACGTCCGGCGAACCTTCAATCAGGCAGTAGTCTCCCAACTGAAATCCATCATCCTCACGAGGATCGAGGACCCCAACCATGTTGAGGGTGACCATTTCACGTCCAGCCTTGTAGCCGTAGACGTTCTGCTTGAATCCGTAAACTCGACCGGGCGGAATCTCTACGAAACTGGTCTTTCTCAGAACGGTTGTGACTAGGGGTTCCTTTGTCTGCTTCATGTCGTCGAGACCTAGTCCAAGGCAGTGGTCTAGGAACGCGCAAGTCTGAAGTAGCCCGATATGGCCGATCTCGCCTGAATCTACTCCTTTCTGGAATTCGTCCGCTGTTAGGGAAGCCCCAATGTGCTTCATCTCGTCGGGACCGTAGGAAGCAAAGTCAACGATCCTCCGCACTCGGACTCCGGTCACACTCCAAGAAATGCACTCATGAGAACCGGTACGACATCCATTGTGACTTGTGAGAAAATAGGATGAAGCATCATAACTATGCCCACAAAGCGTGAGAACATAGCGGACCTGCTGGGTGCATTCGTGCGTTCGAAGTTTCATGTACTCGGTTATGGTGGCGCTGCAAGGACGGCCGTTAAGTTGCACTTGGAAGCGGAGCACACATTATCCATTCTTCCTCTTTGAAGGCAGATTCCTTCGCTATCCCAATCTTATGTGCGCTTGCAGTTGGTCAACGTGATGCAAGAGGCCTAGGAAAGAGACTTGCTGGTAGTCTTTGATTCTCACTGTACAGTGACAAACCGCAGCAGTATCACACTCGAATGGGTCGAGTTGAGGCTGACTATTGTGCTCGCGGTTGGGGCGCGCATTCATTCATTGCCTGTCTTAGCCTACCGAGCCCTTCGCTCAATTCATCAGCATCTCCACCGAAACCTATTCTGAGATGCCTCTCCATCTCGAAACAGTATCCTGGGATAGTGAAGGTTCGATACTTCGTGACCAACAAACGACAGAGTTCTTCCGTATCGGCGCCATTCTTCAAGCGAGGGAAAGCAACTACGCCTCCTTCAGGTTCCACCCATTCCAGCAACTCCTGCTGAGCCATCCACTGCTTCAGTGTCTCGAAGTTCCGGCGCACACGCAGTCGCACGTTCTTGAGAATAGCGTCTCTCTGATTCAAGACAGACAGTGCGATGGCTTCACCGAGCATATTGTTACATATTGTAATCTGCTCTCGAACGGCTCTGACTGACTCGACTATCTGCCTGGGACCAGCGATCCATCCAATCCTGATCCCTGGGACCCCATAGGCCTTTGACATCGTTGTCATGCTTATCGCTCGGTCGCTCAGGACCGCAACTGGAGGAGGCGGTTTGCCAAAACACAGCTCACGATAGGTTTCATCGTGCAACAAGTACGCGTCATGGGATTCGACTAGCTCGACGACCTCACGCAGCATCTGTTCAGAAACTACCGACCCTGTTGGATTGTTTGGATGCGTAAGGACGACGAGCGTCGTGTCCGGCCTGATCAACTGCTCAAGTCGCTGCAAGTTTGGCTTGAACTGTTCCTCGTAGACTATTCGGAACCGATCATGTGGCAACCTGAGCGAGCGCGGAACTTCATAGAGTGATGGATAGTTAGGGTGCTCCACCACCAGGTGGTCAGAACTGTCCACTAGGGAGGCGATGATTGCGAAATTGGCTTCGCTCGAACCTGTGGTGACTGCAATTTGGTCTGGGCTGAAACTCTCATACTGTTCAGATATCAATCTACGGAGCTCTGGGTTTCCCGTGTGGTAACCGTATCGCAGATCCAGGTTTCCCAGATCTATGCCTAGAGCGTTCAGGTTCTGATACTTTGTTCCGCTCTCGCCTATGTCGCAGTCGATTTCATACTGATAGCGGTCAAACCATTCCTCTAGCGGCATTCGATTGAAACGCAACGACAACCCTCCCCGTGTGCCGCGTGCGTAAGTCATCCGTACGTATTTTGCGTTTACCCTAACGTGCCTTCTTGTGGTTGGCCCTCTGTCAATTCCAGAAGCTGCACCACTTCGGATCCGATTCGGTTCTTCTCTTCGCTTGGGTCCGTCGATATTGCAGCTTGGCCAGACAGCCTTCTAGTTTTCGCACGAATCGAATCACAGATAGCGAATCCGCCGACTAGCCAATCTTTAAATGACACGGAGTAGAGGGTTCGCTTAACGAAAGCCGCGTGCGGACACTGAGAAGTTCTGCACGGCAAAACTAGAACGCGGTTTTCCCCTCAAACGAGGAAGCTTAGCTGTTCAGTTTTTTGCAAGACGGTTTGAGTAAGGAAAAACAGAGATTGATGAATTTCGAAGATCTCTCGATTTCGGGAGAGATAATTCGCAGCCTTAGGGAACTCGGTTTTCAAGAGATGTTCCCTATTCAGACTGCCGCTATTGGCCCACTGCTTGAAGGCAGAGATGTCATAGGCCAAGCGAAGACAGGTACTGGTAAGACGGCCGCATTCGGCATCCCCATGGTTCAGAGGGTCAACAGAAGCGAAGAGTCGGTCCAAGGGCTCGTACTAGCTCCCACTAGGGAACTGGCGCTCCAAATCGCCTCGGACTTGAATCAGCTCGGAAAATACCTCTCGGTTAGGACGTTGGCGGTCTATGGTGGCCAACCCATCTACGGACAGATGGAGGCACTCCAGGAGACGGTTCACATAGTTGTCGGTACACCGGGAAGGCTAATCGACCACTTATCCCGAGGCACCATCGTATTCGACCACGTGAAAACAGTGGTGCTCGATGAAGCTGACCGCATGCTTGACATGGGTTTTCGGGATGATATTGAATTCATCTTGGCGAGAACCCCAAACGACCGACAGACTGCCATGTTCTCGGCCACCATGCCAAATGAAATCCAAGACATGGCCTCACGGCACATGTATAGCCCAGAGAAGATCCTCGTCAGCAAAGACGAGATAGCTGTCGAGCAGATAGAGCAACTCTACAGACTCGTCAACCCGGAGCGCAAGTTCCAAGCACTCTGCGACACTATAGCTGAGGGCTCGGTCCAACGCGCGCTAATCTTTTGCTCAACCAAGTACGGTGCGGATCAGCTTGGAAGAAGGCTGAGGCAAATTCGCAGGGACGTCGCTGTGATTCATGGCGATCTAACTCAACCTCAACGTGAACAAGCTCTGGAGCACTTCCGGAGAGGCCGAGTACGATTCTTGGTAGCCACCGACGTCGCATCTCGAGGACTCGACATTGACGGCATCTCACACGTGATAAACTACGACGTGCCCAACGACCCGCTGAACTACTTCCACAGAATTGGCAGGACAGGCCGCGCGGGAGCCAGCGGCATCGCTGTAACACTCGTCTCACGCCGAGAAATGACGACTCTGCAGAGGATTCAGAGCATGACAAAGACTAGAATGCACGAACTGAAAGAACATTCCATTCCGCCCTTGGCTAGAGGACACACACCTGCGCTTCAATACTCATCTCAAGGACCAGCCAGACTGTGAAAAGCCAACGTTGAATAGATCCGGGGCCAATGATGCTTCAGAGAGTGGTCTAGACGGGTAGACGGGGTAGACGATTCCGCAACAGAAACGTACGATCTGAAATGAAGACAGTCGAGTGCGTACGCTGCCACAAGTTGATCAGGCTAGACGAATACGTGGCTCACCTAGCCGCTTGCAGACTAGTCGATCAGAACCCGCAACCAGTCGAGTCCACTAGCGCTGCTCCTACGCAGAGGCAACAGTAGAAGCGCCGCAGTTGTCATCAAGAAGAGAACCTGACCAAATTTCTGAACGTGTGCTTTGGAGCACACAATTCCGTTTGACCAGTAGATACACAAGACGAAATGGAGATCACGTCATACTGGCCGCAGAGTCTTGGCCTTGAGAGAAACCGCGTGCACTTTGCGGTTCTGCTGTTGAGCTAAGTGCAACTTGTCTGGAACAACGATAGCGCCAAGCTACGTAATGGGCTGGAGTCTGACCAATTTGATATGGATTATTTCGTCTTTGCGAGCTGAGATTCGGTTCAGAGTCTCCTGTGGGGGATGCGTATCTAGTTGGATTCGGGCTACGGCTGCCTTGGCCCCTTCGAAGATGATGTTGTGAACTTCGTGCACGTTGATCTTCGCCTCTCTCAGATCACTGAGCATCCGTGTCAGCACGCCGATCTTGTCATAGTGTCGCACGATCAACTCATATTCGGCTGGTGTCCGCTTGGCGAAATTCACACAATTCTCCACATTCCCACTCTTCACATAAGCCTCGACAATCCGAACTGTCTCGTCCGCCGTAGCCCTCTGCGCTTGGTCTGTGGATGCACCGATATGATGGGTCCCTAGCCAGTTAGGAACTCCGGAAAGAATATTGACAAACCTGCTTTGCCCTTCCTTTGGCTCATCTTCATACACATCAAGTCCAGCGCGAACGCGACCGCTTCTGAGTGCCTCGGCAAGTGCGGTCGTGTCAATGACCGCGCCGCGAGCAGTATTCAAAACGATAGTGCCGGGTTTCAGTTTGGCAATGCGTTCCGCGGAGAGAAGATGCTTCGTTTCATGGGTCAGGGCCACATGCAATGAGACAATATCACATTTTCCGAGTAGATCGTCCAAGGTTTCCACACGAGTGACACTGAGTTCCTTGGCTTTTTCATCGGTTAGCGAACGTGACCATGCAATTACGGGCATGTCGAAAGCTCTTGCGCGTTTGATTACCTCTCGGCCAATCGCCCCCGTGCCGATAACACCGAACACCTTTCCCTTCAAGCCGTCTGCCCTAGCGAAACCCGTTTTGTCCCATCTGCCTTCCGCCAGAGATGTGGTTTGATCTGGAATCCGTCGATCCACGGCTAATAGCAGACCAATTGTGAGCTCAGCTACGGCTGCTGAGTTCTTGTCGGGGCAGTTGGTTACGTAGATTCCTCGACCCGAAGCCGCTTCCATATCAATGTTCTCTGTACCGGCTCCAGACCTAACGATCAGCTCTAGCGCATCAGCTTTCGCGATCGCATTCGCCTGAACCTTGGTGCCTCTCACCACCAGAATATTGGCGCCCCCTATGTGATCGACCAGAGTCTCGGCTGTCAGGTCCGGCACATATTCGACTTCTTTGACAATCTCATGCAGTATCTGTACATGTAGCTCAGAAAGTTTGTCCGCGATCAGTAGTCTCATTTGGCTCATTCACACTGCCATACTCCGCTCAGCCGAATATTTAGATGCCACTGGGTCAGGAACCAGCACTGGAACCGATAGTAATCACTTGACTGATGCAACCAGCTCTGCAGGACCAAAGGACTTGCCGAAAGAGGTAAGTCTGCGGGCCGGCAGTGCGAGTGCCAGCTTTGCGATCAAAACTCGGGGATTACGAAACCCCATCACACACGCTCGACAACGTTTCCTTTGTAGTCGGTACGCCCAATCTGACATTTACCAGAATAGCGAGCATACAAGAAGCAACTAGAATAATGAACAGGCTGAAGCTTTTGGCCGACGAGCAATCGATTCGATACGAGGCCGTAGATTCCATGGGTATTCGCGTAGCCGGTGTCTGCAGGATCCTAAAGGGCCAAGCTTGCAACAACAACGCTACTAAGAATGGTAGGAAGCTCGCAAACCAGAAAGCATCAGCAATTGACGGTTGCCTTGGAAAGCGAAGCCAAACCGGGTGCAAGGCCCAACATATCGAAAAAGAGTTTCATACGCAGAAAACATTCACAGGATGGGCGAGTGTTTTGTCCAATGATTCTATGATGCGATCGCTAAGCCAACAGCTGTTTACGCTTCGGATTTCTTCTTGTAGTTCTTGAACATGTAGAACCAAAGTGACTTCACCTTTCCAATATGTCCGCGTTTGCAGTCCACGGGCACGCCGGTCAGGAGAAGACGCTCGGCAAATTCACATTCGAGGCAGACTTTCTCCGAATATGGGCATGTGGCCTCATGGCGCTCATACTCGCTAAACCAGAGGGGGTCAGGCAAGCAAATACCCACCCATGGTATGTCAAGATGCTTTGTTTATAGCTTGCGCCTAACCGCCGGTCTACAGGTCACTCGTGTTCACCGAGCCTCCTTACACTCATGGCGTAGACCTTTCTGCCATTTAGTCTGATTCTTATGCCGAACCGAGCGCCTTCTTTCGATTCAATTCTGATGGACCTCATTCTAAGAGCGTAAGCCAGATTCCGCGCTGCATTTTCAGATCTACAGACCACTCTAAAGCCCCTAAGAATTCCCCGGGCAACAAGCATCAACTTTCGATCTCTCTGACCGTACGCCACGCGCTTATCGAACGTTCCTGGTCTATACTCCTTCAGCTTCGATTTGGGTCGCATCAGAATCCTCCAACCACCAGAAGTCGAGCACGATTGGGACGTACGATTGGCCCGCTGCAGTGAAAGGGATCCATACGCTTATCGTTAGAACCTACGACGGCACAGGTCAACTGCAGAACCCTGGAATGAGCAATCCCTTCCCTGACGTAGCGTCCGGATACCATTCCATACAAGCCTCAGTAGCCTAGTCGGATCTAGCAGTGGCTTAGATTTCCTTGAAGAGCATTGCGTCGAGAGGCTTCAGTTTCTCGGGATATGTCTCGGGGTAGAGGATCCGTTCGGTTGCGGCGATACTGGTTAGTAGGGTGTTGCCGTCTTGTGGTGTGAAGCAGAAACCCAAGAGCTCGTTGCCGTTTCTTACATGTAACGATGGCAGAACCACGACGGTCTGGTTGAGTATTCGTCCGAATCGTCCGTGATCTCTTCCGAATGAGAAGACGAGACTCGACATATCCTTGTATGTGACGGCGACTCTCGGATTCGCCTGTATCGCCTTCAGAGCATCATCCAATGCCACATGGTCGTTCAACAGGAGATCGAACCATATGCAGTGCATGTACTGTGTATTCATCTTCAGGGCGCTTGAGAAGAGATTCAAATCAATTCCTAGTGTACGGAATAGGTGGAAGGCGTCTCGCGCATGATGCGTTCCCCAGGGTTCTTCGTGCTTGCTGATCTTCGGTGACGGGACGCAATCCTTGCCGTCGCTGATGTCGCTTGCTCTCCTGATGCATAGGAATCTTCCCTCCCTAAGATGACTGGACTCACCCACAAAAGCCAGAGTCTTCAAGATGGCCGCGATGTTGTGCGTGTTGCAGCTCACCACCTGAATGAACTGATCAGTCTTCTGGAGCGCCGCATCATTCACGCCGTAGGCATACGGTTTTCCGAATCCGAACTCAGACCCCTGGGCCAGAAATCCCTTGACATCTTTCGCATGAGGTTCGTAGAATTTCTTCTTGTTGGAAAGCCCGCTCCCTTCTGGTGTACAGTCAATTACTACTGAGGCGCGCGCGATCGCTTCCTCGTAATCGTAAGTAGGTTCCATTCCCAACTCTCGGAATGCTTGCCATTTGCTCTTCTCAGCGACGAGATTAGCGCCCTTCTTTGTCAGGCTTGAGACTTTGGATCGGTCGTTGAGTGATGGTGTCCGCTTAGCAAAGGTGACTTCATCGATTCCAAGTTCGCCTCTAAGCTCCGTCAGAATCCCTGCGAGAGGTTCACCGATTGTTCCGGTTCCTACGACGTGAACGACATTGCCGGTCATCGAATTTCTGCCTCATCAGCCATCGCACAGAAGATATTACTCATAAGGCTTTCGACGTAATACTTTCCTTCGCAATCGCTTCGATTGGCTGGCATTGCAGGACGCTAGCATCCGCCTTGAACCATTCCCGGACGGACTCTGCAGTGACTTGACAATTCATCTTCGCCCTTCAGGAACACGCCGGAATCACGACCGACCAACGTTCCCTAGATCCATGGCAACCGTAGTAGGCTTGGTTTTTTGCCCTCACAAAAAGGCCTCTTCAGGTTACCTTTGCAATATTACTGTGCAGGCAACCATCTTCACACAAGTGATTTTGAGCCCAAGGCGACGTAAAGCGACATATTGCCCTTCAATCGTTTCTGCAGATTCGCGAGGGGGTTTCGTACATCACCGTGACCGAGAAACGCCTACAACAGAGATTCTTCTGCGATAACTGCAAGCGCGAGGTCTTCCTCCAGGCCAAGTACTGCGACAACTGCGGCGGAGAGATTGAGTGGCCCGAGAAGATCCAGAGGATTCTCGCTGCGTGGAACAAGCAAAAGAAGAAAGATAACTAATCGCAGAACCGAGGCCCTTGATCCCATACATGTTTTGATTAATGGCAGTCGTCTTACCGCCTGCCCTAGAGGGCCCAAGTCAAAGGTTTCTCTACAAAGGTTTATTCAACGCACACACACTTACGACACACCGAGACCTAAGATTCGGCCGATGACTGATATCAGGCATGATTAGTTTGGAAGCACATGTTGTCGAAACGCCAGTAGGACTCTTCATCGTAGATGAAGAGATGAAAGTCATCGAGAAGGTCTTCTTTTCGAATGAACCGCGGAACGCAGCTGCTGAACTGAAACAACTCCAAGAGGGCACGGCGACTGACGCTGCTTCAGAGGCGCTGAAACGAGTAGCGGCTGACTATGGTTTGTTGGTGCTTGAGAACGAACCACTAGCAAGGACCTGCGAAAGGCAGTTGAAGTTGCAGGTTATCGTCAAACCTACCGTCGCCGAACAATTTCGGACGCGTTTGGGCTCTGACTGGAAAGGAAGAGAGAAGTGGATAAAGCAGCAACGGCTTGAGAGTCCAATACTAAAAACGCCCGAAGCTTACAATGAATTTGCTCGGCAAGTCACCCTGCAATTAGCGCGGGCTGGAATCGCGCGTGCGGCAGCTGGACGAGATCTAAGCGCAGTGCAAGCCGTGCGCGCCATGGACGACCTTGATAAGACGCTTAACTTGCTCGCGGGCAGGGTTCGCGAATGGTTCGGTCTGCATTTCCCTGAGATGGACAGGATCATAGAGAAACATGACACGTACGCTAGACTGGTTTCGAAGCTGGGAAATCGATCCAACTTCACATATGAGAACTTGATTACCGAAGGATTGCCCCAGGAGAAGGCAAAGGAAATCGCCGAGGCAGCTGCAAAGTCGATGGGAGCTCAAATCGAAGAGTCCGACCTAGAAGTCCTGAAGTCATTTTGCGACCTTATGTCAGAGCTGTACAAATTCAGGGAGAGAAGCGAGACCTACGTGGAGGACGTCCTCAAACAGGTCGCACCGAATATGACCACAATTGTGGGTGCGGCGCTCTCTGCAAGACTGATCTCAATAGCAGGGAGCCTTCAGAACCTTGCAAAGATGCCAGCAAGTACCCTCCAAGTTCTGGGTGCCGAGAAGGCACTCTTCCGATCATTGAAGACAGGTGCGCGTCCGCCGAAACATGGTGTGATATTCCAGCACACCGCGGTGCACCAGTCGCCTCGATGGCAAAGAGGGAAGATTGCCCGAGCGCTCTCAGGCAAGCTCAGCATCGCAGCGAGGGTAGACGCCTTCCGCGGTGACTTCATGGGTGACAAATTGCGAGATGAGGTCACAAAGAAGGTTGAGGAAATAAAGGAACGATACAAGACGGCCCCTCCGCCGAAGAAGAGAGATGTTGGGCGCAAACGTTAGGCGTCATGACCGATTCGAGGGAGTCTACTGGCTTACCCTCCCGGACGGAGTCAGACGCCTTGCAACAAAGAATTTGGCCCTTGGAGTATCCGTTTACGGCGAAACACTAGTCAAAGATGCGAAGATTGAGTATAGGACCTGGGACGCGTACAGGAGCAAGCTTGCGGCGGCGATTCTGAGAGATCTTGATTCCTTGCCTATACAGCCCGGCAAGAACGTGTTGTATTTGGGCGCAGCATCCGGAACTACAGCGAGCCATGTCAGCGACATTGTGGATGAGCAAGGTCGCGTCTATTGTGTTGAGTTCGCTCAGAGAAGCATGCGTGAGCTAATTGATGCGTTGTGCGAACATCGCACCAACGTATACCCGGTTCTGGCGGATGCCAGAATGCCTGAGAGGTACAAGTCACTGGTAGGCCAAGTTGACGTGGTCTACTGTGACATAGCCCAGCCCGAACAGGCAAGGATACTTGCGGACAACGCTGATCTCTTCTTGAAACCGAACGGATCAGCTTTGATCGCGATCAAGTCAAGAAGCATTGACGTAACCATGGACCCGAGTGACGTATTCAAACGGGAGATTAGTGTCCTGAAGAAACGACGTTTCGTCGTTTCTCAGACCGTCAGGCTCGAACCTTACGAAAAAGACCACGCCCTTGTCCACGTTACTCGAGAATGACATCCATGTTCAGATCCAAGACCCAGCGAATTATGACTGCCACGAGATGTGCAAGGGTCAGGAATCGATATTTCGTTGCGAACCGCGGCTCATCGAGTTTGGCAAGTCTCAGAGCCTCCTCGTGATAGGATTTGGGATTCCGGAGAACTCTGAGATTACGAACCGAGACGACCCTGACCGATCTCACGCTCTAGTTCCTTAATGGTCTTCCACGAAAGACGAACGATTGGCGGGTATTCAGTATGCTTCCTTCTCCATTCCCTCAGAAAGTCCAACGTCCGAGAATCAGTAACATAGCCAGATCCAAAATCACCATACTCTCTCCTTAGCGCTTCCGCGACCTCGTCTCTCCGAACCTTCGCGATTATGCTGGCCGCTGAAACAACGGGGTAGGTTCGGTCAGCATGATGTTCAGATACGATCCGAACGCTCTTCAGCCCTGCGGGAAGGAAATCCAAGATTGTCGCTCCATACCGTTCTTCGTTTACGTCGGAAGCGTCAACATACACCTTTCGAGGTGCAAGTTCCGCGATGACCTGCGCCATCAACTTGGCTTCCAAAAAATTCAGCTTCCTAAGTCGTCTGCCATGCAGGACAACCTCATCGATTTCTCTGGGTTGAACTTCGACGATACTGATCTTGGTCGCAAGCCCTTTGATCTTGGTCGCAAGCTGGGATCTAGTTTCCGGCGCTAGCAGTTTGGAGTCCCTGACGCCAATCGCTGCGAGTTCCTTCGTCTGCGACGCAGAGATCAGTACACCTGCGATCACAAGTGGACCAATGACAGGTCCGCGACCTGCATCGTCAACACCTGCGATACTGTCCACCAATCGAAGTAACCGCCGTCGCAGCGAGATACGGGCTTTGGGAGTTAATAGCTGCGCTTCCTCCTTGTAGCACTATGGTTCCATATCGAGCTTTCTTGACGGGCGAACCTGGCTGCGGGAAGACCACTGTCGTTAGGAAGGTGTGTGAAGCGCTCGAAAAGAGAGGCAATAGACCTGGGGGCATTATCTCGAGCGAGATCCGGCATCGCGGGATTAGAGTCGGCTTCAGTCTTGAAGACGTTCTTACTCACGAGAGTGGTATCCTTGCGCATGTCGATCAGCAAGACGGCCCCAGAGTGGGCAAATACCGTGTAAATCTGCATGATATTGAACGAGTCGGTGTGACTGCAATTAGACGCGCGATAGCGGACTCTGACGTCATCATTGTCGATGAAATTGGACCCATGGAGCTAAACTCGATGCCATTCATACTTGCTGTGGAGACAGCTCTGGCCTCCCCAAGGCACCTCGTGAGTACAATCCACAAAAGGGCTTCACACCACTTGGTAACAGCAATCAAATCGAACTCCACGTACCAAGTTCTCGAAATCACTCACGAGAATCGTGATCAGCTTCCAGTCGCCATAATCGAACGACTCAGCAGGCACGCATAATATGGAATTGAGGGCAGGACCCGAGCGAACTGCGGGCATTACGCAGATTACCGAAGGCAAAGCGAGACTGATCGTCTCTGTCGGACCGGCTACGCCGAAGGTTTTCTACAATCCGAAGATGAGTCTGAATCGAGACATTGCCATTCTCTTCTCACAGTCCTACTTCCCCTCTTCCCAGCATCTTCGCGTTTGCGACCCTATGACCGGCACTGGCGTAAGGGCAGTCCGCTACTTGCTCGAGTCACCCAACGTGTCGAGCGTGGTTGCAGCCGACAAGGATCCGGAGACTGCGGACGCCGCTCGGGCAACGGTGCACTTCAATGGGCTGGAAGAGCAGGTTTCGGTGATTGAATCAGACGCGAACCTACTGCTACTAAGCCACGTAAAGGAACACTTTGATCTTGTGGATCTGGATCCGTTCGGATCTCCAGCTCCCTTCTTCGAATCTGCGCTTAGGGCAACAATCGATGGCGGCATACTAGCAGCAACCGCCACTGACATGGCGCCGCTGACTGGCGCCAGAGCTTCAGCGTGCATGCGAAAGTACGGCGTATCTGCGGTTCGAACTGAGTTTGAGAAAGAGGCTGCAGTCAGAGTATTGGCAAGTTGCTTGGCCGGAGCAGCAGGCAGACTTGGGCTTGGCATCAATATTGTCTTCGCTCATGCATCAGATCATTATGCGCGCATCTATGCGGCTGTTACGAAGGGGAAGACACCGGCCAATATCTCAGCAAAATCTCTGGGATTCATTGAATACTGTCGATACTGCCTGCGACGCAACTCACTGAGTTCGCTGCAGTCTATCCGAACTACATGCGAAGAGTGCGGAAACAAAACAATCATCGGTG
>Ga0315280_10006227_pt1 | contig 16572 bp, 18 predicted proteins | sample YL17G06_40_MG_FD_203697 | JGI IMG/M metagenome (GOLD analysis project Ga0315280, IMG submission 203697) | Sediment microbial communities from Yellowstone Lake, YNP, Wyoming, USA - YL17G06_40 | ecosystem: Environmental > Aquatic > Freshwater > Lake > Sediment | place: USA: Wyoming | collected...
GAACATAACCGATGATATCACCGGCCAGGACCAGCTCACCTTTCTTCCTGAGTGGCACGAATTTCCAGCGTTTCTCACGATTAAGAGCAGGAACTTCAATTCCCCTGGGGACAAAATCGCCGTGCTGTGCTCTGATGAGATCAAGCGGTCGCTGGATTCCATCATAGATTGAACCCAGAAGTCCGGGTCCGAGCTCTACCGAAAGTGGCTTTTCTGTCAGAACCACCGGCTCACCTGGTCCAACTCCGGTCGTATCTTCATAGACCTGAATGTAAGCCTGGTCGTTGTTGAGCTCGATAATTTCGCCAATAAGACCTAAACGGCCAACTTTAACCATATCGTACATCTTGGCCCCGAGACATTCTGAGGCCACAACCAATGGACCGGCAACGCGAATAATCTTACCTTGTCTCATTTTCATTCCTTCCTCTGGTAAAGAGTGTATCCGAACCAGTGGCTTTAATTGACAGGTCTCTCATTAATTTCTCCACTGATTCTGAAATCGCTCGATAATCAGAAAAACCGACAAAGACCGGAGCAAATTTCCGGCTGAGTTCAGCTATCTCAGGTTTTAAGGGTTCAAGCCAGCTTTCCTGAATCAGGCAGAGAGCATATTTTTCCTTGACCACCTGAGCCAGACTGACCTTAGCTTCTTCCACACTGGTCGGCGAAAAAACAGACAGACCAAAAGCCCGAAACACAGAGCACAGGTCTTTATCTCCGATGATGGCCATCCGGCTAATTTCAGACATAGGTCTGACTTATCCTTTCTTTTAAAATACTGCCCGGGACATCAAGAATCTTTCCGACCAGAACCAGACGAACCAGCCTTAACTCCTGCTTCCTGGCCAGACCATAAGCAAAAAGGGGCTCCGGTCCAAAGGTAATCTGTTTGGCTATTTTTAAATAATTCATTAACAGGTTATCAATTTCTCGCTCAAAGACCACGAAACTTTCTCTGGAAGCCAGAAATTCAACTCCCTGTTTCCAGACTTCAGCATAGGGAGTGGAGCGAATGACTTGAGTAAAATCTTCCAGCTGGCAGTCATAATTGTCGGAGAATAACTTTTTCTCAAGGGTTCCACCGGAGATGAACTTTTCTTCAAATTGGCTGGCTGGCAATTCGAGATAACGGCAACGCAGGAAAAGCTTCAGGTTGGAGAGGTCAATTCGCTGACGGAAATAATCACGCATAAAGGGATTGCTTATTCTTCCCAGATTTAGAGCAATTTCCTTTATGTCTTCGGCTGCCTGATAAAAATGATAATAGTCTCTTTCCAGGAAAAGTTCTATCAGCGTGAAATCTAGACCGATTTTTTCTTTTGTCAGGAATTTTTCCAGCTGGTCTGAAGTTCGAATCTCCAGCAGTTCTTCGCCGTATCTACCCGCATCCGAAATAAGCTCAATGGCTCTGGCCAGGTTCGGAGCTTCAGCCGCTTCGCGGAAAACAGGGTAGGGAATTAAATAGTCTTCCAGGGCCCGGATGCGGCCTAGGGCAAAGGCATAATCTAAGGAAGAAATTTTTCCAGCCATTTTAAATCTTTAGCCACTCCAGAATGTCATTTTCGACTTCCTGACCGAGCTCAGTTAAAATATGGTCATAGCTTAAAGTCTCTTCCCTGATTCCGTTGCGAGAAACAATTTCTTTTTTTAATCTGGCTTTCTTGAGTTCCTCTTTATTGAGGGCGGCCTTCAGAATCCGGTCGATCAACTCTCGCTTTGTTCGAAGCAGCTCCATCCTTTTCTGCAGTTGAGCCTGGGTCAGAACCCGCTTGGCTTCCAATTTAGCTTCAACTTCAGCCTGTTTAAGGATGATCTGTGTCTGCTGGCGAGTCTTACTCTCAGTCTCTTTTTTTAGAGCTTCAGTTTTTTTTCGGGCTTCTTCCAGGATAGCTTCAACTTCCTGTTGGGCTTCCTGGTTAATCTTTTCCAGAATTTTTTCCAGACTCATCTCGTCCTCAGCCCGAAGTTAAAGTTTAATGCCGTTCAGAAGAAGAACAGTAGCCAGAAGTCCAAGCACGGCATAGGTCTCAACCAGAGCACCCAGAACCATGGGCTTGGTCATTTCTTTGGGCTGTTTAGCAACCATATAGATACCCGCGGCACAGACTTTGCCCTGATGGATAGCCGAAATCAGTCCGGCGAAGGCCACCGGAAAACAGGCAAACATAATCTGAATTCCTTGCTGAAGTGATGGCTGAGCCACCTGACCGGAAATCAATCCGAGTTTGAGAATCACCAGAAAGCAGCTCAAAAAGCCGTAGATGCCCTGAGTGCCAGGCAGAGCCGCCAGTAATAAAAGGGAACCGAATTTCGATGGGTCTTCACTCATCACTCCGGATGCGGCCTGACCGGCCAAGCCAACTCCGATGGCTGAACCAATTCCAGCTAAGAAAACCGCCAGAGCAGCACCAAGGATGGCCAGTGATAATCCTAAGGTCATTTTCTACCTCCTGTTGGAGTTCAAAATCGATATGTTTATCATCTGATAAACTCAATGTATTTATTTTCTAATTTAAAAGGCTTAAAGGGCTTGCCTCCAGCCTGATAAAACCTGGTAAAAAACTCAACAAACTGAAGTCTCATCGAATGAACAAAACCGCCGAGAAAGCTGATACCCAGGTTAAAAAGATGGCCGCCGACAAAAATCAAAACAGCGGCCAACCAGCCAACAAAGGGAATTTTCCAGGCAATCTGAACAAGAGAGTTGACCACCATGGCGATAACCCCGGTCGAAAGCCCGAGCGCCAGAATTCGAGAATAGGACAGGGTATCAGATAAATAACCAGAAATTCCATACAGAGCATAAAGGCCGCCAAAAAACCGGGCAATGGGGTTGCGAGAGGGCGAGGCGAAAAAGACAATCCCTGTGGCCCCAACTATGGCTAAAATCCCGAAGACCGGCTGTTTTAAAATCAGATAAGCCACCAGCGATGGTAGAAGCAACAGCCAGCCGCCTTTGACCGCAATGGCGCCAACCTTGTTTCCTGCTCTGTATTCTTTAACCAGGCTGAGAAAAGTTGATAGCAGAACCTGAACAAAGCCGAGGGCTAAGGACAGGATCAAAAAAGGAATTGGGTCTTTGAGCGGGTCGATGAGCATCAGAGATTTTATCGGAAATCCGAACCAGCCGCCGACCAGAGTGCCAAAAATAACATTGGAAACTCCGAGGTAAAAAAGCAAACGAAGAAATAGCTTTGTATCTCCCTGGGGTTTAGCCAGTTTCAGATAAAGGAAACTCAAAAGCGCCATCACCAATCCATACCCGGCTTCACTGACGCACAGACCAACAAAAACGAAGAAGAATGGAGCCAGGTAGATGGTCGGGTCAATGATCTTGTGCTGGGGTAAGCCGTAAAGACTGGTGATAATTTCAAAAGGCTTGATGATTTCTGGGTTTTTTAGAATGGCCGGTGTCTGCTCTGCTTCTTCTGGCAGCGGGTCTCTCAAATTAAGATAAATATGCTCGGAAAATTTCTGGACTTGATGAGAAAAATTCTCAGCTTCGGCTGCCGGGACCCAACCGGCTAAACAGCTGGTTTTCTCTGTCAGGCCAGCCAGACTGGCGCCAACGATTCTTTCTTTCTCGCTGAGGAGAACATCATAAACCGCCATCAGCGCAGGACGATGAACAGTGAAACCGACCATTTGCTGCTCGGTGCGGCTGACCAGCTCTAACTTTTCGGTCTTTTTCTGACTGAGAGCTTCTAAAATATCCAGGATTTTTTCGCCTTCTTTTGCCCGGCTGATGTAAGGAATTAGGGAAATGAAATTAGCCTTGATCTCAGAAAATATTTTTTCAATTTCTTCTTCAACGCTTGAATGATAGATCAGAAGAATAAAGATTCTGTTCTTCTCTCTGGAGATAATTGCTATTTGAGATGGCAGATCTTCACTCTGACTGATCACCTTTTCCAGGTCCTGAGGCTGAACCTGAATCAACTCCGACTGGCACCAACCGAGTCCGACTAATTCTTTTAGTGGTATCTTAAGAGCCGCTAACGGCTTAAGAAATTCTTCTTCCTTTTCTATCAGCCTGATCTCCTGAAGAAGCTCAGTTTTGCGACTTTCGAGTTTTTCGTAATCTTCGACCACTTTCTGATAACCAAAGTCAAGTAAGGCTTTTCTCAAGCTGGCAGAATATCGAGGCTTTGGGGTCAGAAGTTTTTCCAGACCTTTTTTTTCATCAGTGACAGGCAGACTCTGAAGAATATGATCCAGTCGGTTTAGCCAGCGGTCATAATCTGATGGGTCAGTCTCTGAAGGCTCAAGTTTTAAATCGTCGTAAGGGAGAGAATCCAGCTGAGCAACTCCCAGTTCCTGAAGGTAGGACAAAAAGCCTTCGAGCTCATCGCTGGGCAACAGAACCTCGAAGCGCTTTATCGGGGAAATGGACATATCAGCTTTTCCTATTTTTGATGATGGTTAAGAGTTTAGCTGCGGTCTTTTCTACCGCCCGGTCAAAATTTTCTTCGGCTTTTTTTAAAAGCTGCTGTTTTTCCACTTCAGCCTGCTCTTTTATGGACAGGGCTTCGGCTTCGGCTTTTTCGATGATGTCTTTTTTTAGCTTTTCAGCTTCAACCTTGGCTTCAGCGACAATTTTTTTTCTCAAGTTTTCAGCCTCCTCGGCGGCTTTTCGGATGATTTCAGGTGAAGTCTTCTGCCTGGTTTCTTCAATCATCAGTCGAGCTTTTTCTTCAGCTTCCTTGACTTTCTTAAGTGCCAGCCAGGCTTCGTCTTCAGTTTTGGGAGTGTCTTTTAATTTTTTTTCTTCCATCTGATTCTTCCAGAGAGAATTCTGTAGCTTATATTATATTCAAATATTCCGAATAAGGAATAGCTGCCGTAAATTATAAAGGCTGAATCTTCCCAACTGGCCTGCTTGTCTCATATTGAACTCTCAAGTTTAATTATTGAACTAATAGGTTCATTAAATATCTTTTATAGTTTAGCGAACTCTTTCTGGCCTGTCAAGAGCCTGATAATTTCCGAATATTCAGATAACGGGCCAAATCTTTTTAGATTAAATTAAAAAAAGATTAATTTCACAATTTACCCTCATCGGCAATACTTTATCTAAATAATTCACTAAATTAATTCCAGGCCAGCCGGCCTCAGGCCATGATTTCTTTATAAAGATAAAAGGCTTGTTCCGGTAATTTTTTCTTCAGCCAGCGAGCTTCCAGAGCCTGGACTTTAGAGGCGCCTTCAGCTGGGGGAGTGTTAAAAATCAGAAAAGCCCCGTTATCGCTTAAAAGTTTTAAAAAATAATAAGACTGGCTACGATCGACATGAACTATCAGCTGGCCTTTATTTTTCTTTATGTTCTTGACCAGGTCAAGGACCATCATTTCATTTTCTTCATCGAAAAACTTGTTGGACACGTGGAGCCACCATCTTTTTTGACTGAGTTCAGCTAATTTTTCTTCCAGATTTCCGCGGTGATAATAAACAAAGTTTGAGCCAGCGCGAGAAATTTGCTCTGAAAGCTGGGTCAGCAATTCAACATCCCGGGGCCTTTCCCGGTTGGAAACAAAAACCGTGGTGAAAACGCCAGCAATAGCGAAAACAGGTGAATTCTGGTCAAATTCTCCCTGGAGAAAATAATAAACTGGACCGCGCTTTTTCAGCAGAAGTTTGCTTACCAGGCTTAATTCTAAAGGGTCGGGCCTGGCTGAATCGGAGGTATAAAAAGAAAAAGGAAGGCCACTTAGGGTTTCAATTTCCTGGGGATTGAGCTTTCCGCTATCGATGAGATGAATTTTAAGCTTTTTCTTTCCGGCCAGACGAAAAATCTCCTGAAGCTCAGGCAGTTCATACTGATCGTCGCGGATAATTAAAGACTTCCCTTTATTCATCCGCTCCAGCCAGCTTTCAATTCTCGCTATCTCCATAGTTTTTTAAAATTATCACTGCTGGCTGAGGCTGTCAATTAAAACCGGCAACGAAAAGGTATAATAGTTGAGTCTGGCAGCCGGCTGAGGTATCATTCTGGAAGAAAGCGACATAAAATAATTATAAAACAGGAAAGCGGAAAGAAAGCCATGCCAGCAGTCAAAAATGCCAGGAACAAGGCCTGCCTGGTGCTTTTATCAGGAGGCCTAGATTCGACTACCGCCCTGCACTGGGCTCTCCAGAGATATCAGCTGGTACAGCCGATTGTTTTTGATTATGGTCAGAGACATCGGCTAGAAATCAGGATGGCTAAGAAGACCTGCCGGAGATTGGGACTTACTCCTAAGGTGATCAAGATTGACCTGCGCCAGGTGGGCGGCTCAGCTTTGACTGACGGCCGGATAAAAGTTCCGGCTTTTAAAAAAGTTGAGGAAATAAAAGAAGGCCTGCCCGTTACCTATGTACCTTTCCGCAACGGGATTTTCTTATCTCTGGCTGCAGCCTTAGCGGAAGCCCTCAGAATTTCCGATATCGTCTGCGGCTTCAATGTCATCGACTCACCCAACTATCCTGACACCACCAACTCATTTGTCAGAGCCATGGAAAAAGCCATCAACGAAGGCACCGGGGCTAAATTCAGCCAGAAGAAATTCAAGATCGTCGCCCCATTTCTCAGGATGAAAAAATCAGAAATCATCGCTTACGGTCTTTCAATCGGAGCTAGTTACTCTTATTCCATCACCTGTTATTCGGGAAGCGAAATCCCCTGCGGCCGCTGCTCAGCCTGTCTGCTCCGGGCTCAAGCCTGGAAAGAGGTTGGCCAGGAAGACCATTTAATTATGCGCCTTAAAAAGGAGGGAAAACTATGAGCTGGAAACTAAAAGTCAGAGATAGATTTTCAGCGGCTCATTATCTTCGAGAATATAAAGGAAAATGCGAAAAACTTCATGGCCATACTTTCCAGGTCGAAGTGGAGATTAAGGTGAAAGAGCTTGGCCGGACCGGAATCAGCATTGATTTTACCGAAATCAAAAAAAAGCTGGGTGAAATCCTGCCCGACCACACTCTTCTTAACGAAGTCTTTCCATTCAATCCTTCAGCCGAAAACCTGGCTCGAGAGATTTATCACCGGCTGAAAGAATTTTATCCTATCTCCAGCGTGACTGTCTGGGAGTCTGAGGATGCCTCAGCCACCTATACTGAAGATTAGTGAGATTTTTTTCTCGGCTGAGGGCGAAGGCCTGAGACAGGGCGAGCCGACCATCTTTGTCCGCCTGGCCGGCTGCAATCTGCGCTGTGACTTCTGTGATACCAAATATGCCTGGGAAGACGGCCGGGCGATGAAGCCGGAGCTGATTCTTAGTAAATTAGTAGGAATTAGGAAAAAATATCCGGCTGACTGGGTCTGTCTGACAGGTGGTGAGCCCCTTCTCCAGGAGTTGAGGGCTTTAGTTTCACTCTTAAAAAAGGCCGGCTTCAAGATTCATCTCGAGACCAACGGCACTTTGCCTCTGAAGCTTAAAGTTGACTGGCTGACCGTTTCTCCCAAGCCGCCGGCTTATCAGGCGACCGAAGATTGTCGCCATCAGGCTAAAGAAATCAAACTGATAGTGACCAGAAGTTTGAAATTTAAAGACCTGATGAAAGTCAGACAGGATTTTCCAGAGGAAGTGCCCATCCTCCTTCAGCCCGAGTCAAATGAAGGCTGGAGTTACAAAAAAGCCTGGCGATTGTTTCAGCAGACTGTAAAGACGGATTTAAAAAACATCAGGTTATCCTGCCAGCTCCATAAAATTTATGGCCTGAAATAGATAATTTCTTAAAAAGCTGATGGCCATTTCGGGTCAGATAAACACCAGCAAAAATCACCAGGGCGCTCAGGATTTGAAGCAGGGTGATTTTATCTCCGAGGAAGATCACCGCCGTGAGCACCCCGAAAACCGGAGTCAGATTGCTGTAAACGCCGGTCCGGGCATTGCCGACCCGCTTGACTGATTTATACCAGACGATAAAGCCGAAGACTAACGCCAAGGAGCCCGAATAAATCAGGCCCAGCCAGCCCCCGGGAGAAACCTTCGAAAAGTCAGCTCTGGAAAAATCTTTCCAGGCGAAAGGAAGATAAAACAGCGTGCCGATGATGTTGGTCAAAGCCGCCAGTTTGGTCGGTGAAATGTTGTGGAGCACGGGTCTGGCGAAAATCGTATAAAAAGCCCACATCAGCCCGGCCAGAAGAATCAATAAAGCACCCGACACTTCGACTCCCTTCAGGTTAAAACCGTTGGCCCGACCGAGGATAATGCCATAAAAGCCAACAAACGATAGAATTATTCCCAGCCAGCCCGTCCAGCGGAGCCGGTCATAACCTAAGAGCGAGCTCAAGACCGCGATAAAAATCGGAGTCATAGCATTAGCCATAGAAACTAAAGAAGCTGTGGTCCGGCTTAAACCAGCTATAAAAAAAAGTTGATAAAAAGTTATTCCAGTCAGAGCCAGGAATATGACTCTCGAAACATCTTGACGCCTGATATTCAGCCCTTCCCCGGTTCTCCAGAGGATGACAAGATAGATCAAAGATGACAGGAAAAACCGAGCCAGATTAAAGGCGTGGGGAGAAAGCTGGGTAAAAGAAACCTTGATCACCGAGACATTGGCTCCCCAAACCATGGTGGTCAGGACCATGAGCACATCAGTCAGACCAAATCCCGGCGCTTGCTCGACAGTTAGGCTGGTTTTTTCGCTGGATGTTTCTTTATCGCTTGGGGAAAGCGGGCTGGCTTCAGTTGACTCCGGTCTAGCCGCAGAGTTTTCGGCTTCGGGTTCTTGACTTTTTATAGTTAAACTTTTCTCGTTCATCGTTGTCTCGCCGCTAATTATAAATAAAAGGTAGGATTAAACCTCATTCCCCGCGAGGATAACGGGTTTCCACCGTGGATTTTATCCCTCCGCGGGGGGTGAATTCGCCCCTGACTATGGCTTTCTTCGGTTTGCAGACTTTAACCACATCTTCTAAGATGCGATTAACTGCGTTTTCATAAAAAATTCCCAGATTCCTGTAAGCTAAGATATACATTTTGAGCGACTTGAGCTCAATCACCTGGTTATCAGGCACATACCAGATGGTGATTTTCCCGAAATCTGGAAGACCGCTCTTGGGACAGACTGAAGTGTATTCAGGAATTTCAATGGTGATTTCGTAATCCGGGAACTGGTTGGGAAAAGTCTGAATTTCGGGCAACCGGGCTTTGAGACCAGCCCTGGCCTCTTTTTCTGTATATTCTTTTTTCCCCGCTTTTTTCTCAGTCATTTTCCTTCTCATCTGATAATTTTAACCTGTTTGTTCTTAAATAATAGCCCAAAACCCGGACTTCAGCAAGGAATTATGGGGTTAGTCACAGGAGCCTGAGCGCTTTATGCCATCGGCCTGCCAGCGCTCCCTCACCTTCCATAAATGGGCACGCCGGCAGCAGTAATTTCTTTTTTAGCCAAAATAAAAGCTGTAAATATCTTAATTGATGGTAATTTTTATCTTATTTAAATATAATCTAAAAGGAAAAGCTAAAATAACTCGGATTCTAAGATAAAATGATTAATTTTTTCGTTTACCACGTCTTTATTTAATGGAGGTTAAACCTTTGGCTAACCACTTAGAGTTGCTTTTTGAAGATAGCCACGCAGTGCAGAAAATCCAAAGGCGACTCCCATTTTTATTCCAGCTGGCAGAAATTGAAAGTTCTCGTGCTGGTAAAACAGGCATGGAAGCAGGATCAGTAAGAGAAAAAATAATTATAGCTTTGCTGATATATAAATTCGGTGAAGAAAATGTTGACACCAATCTCCCCATTACTAATCCTGAAGCTGATGTTAAATTGTTTAATTTTCCTATCTCAATTAAAACCATTAGCGGAAGTAGCTTTTCTGGCGTAAAACTAATTTGGACAGTGGATCGCCAAAAAGCCGAGGAATTTCTGGAACATTATGAGCCGAGCTGCGATTTGCTTTTGGTTCAAATAAACTGGGGAAAGACAGGGGGATTATTCTATATCCCTTTAGCTAATCAATGGAAAATATTTAGGGCTATGGGAAGAGAGCGATACATAAAACTTCCTAAGCCTGGAACAAATCCTCGGGGAGTAGAGATATCAAAAGAAGCACTTTTATCTATTATTAAACTTGAGGGTTCAAAAAGCATTCCAATTAATTGGCAAAAATCGGAAATAAACATTAATCCATATAAAAGGTGGGTTGAGTTATGGAAAGAAGATTGATTATTACCTCTGCCAAAAAAAGAAAATTTGGCACCAAAACAAGTCCGTTTGGTTCTCCTGGGCGGATAAACCATGACTCTACAAAATTCTATAGCAGCCGGTTATATGAAGACATGCCTAAGGAAGAAAAAGTAGATTATGTAGAAAACCAGATTGAGGCTGGGCTTCTCAACAAAATATTTTGTAAAACAAGCGAAAAAATGGATGAGCTGCCCGATAATAGTATCCACTTAATGGTCACCTCTCCACCCTACAATGTGGGTAAGGAATATGATCAAGACCTCAGTCTATCTGAATATCGGGATTTCCTTGGGCGCATCTGGAAAGAGGTTTATAGAGTATTGGTGCCGGGCGGCAGAGCTTGTATCAATATCGCTAACCTTGGAAGGAAACCTTATTTGCCACTTCATATCTTCCTGATCAAAGATATGCTCGACCTGGGCTTTCTCATGAGGGGAGAAATAATATGGAATAAGGGTTCAAGCGTTAGTCCGTCTACGGCCTGGGGAACTTGGAAATCGGCCAAAAATCCTATACTTCGCGATATCCATGAATATATCCTTATTTTCTCTAAAAAATCTTTTACCAGAAAACCTCTTCATAACAGAAAAAATACTATATCAAAAGAAGAATTTTTGGAATTCACCAAGAGCGTTTGGAATTTCCCGGCAGAATCTGCCTCTAAGGTTGGCCATCCAGCCCCATTTCCCAGCGAATTGCCATACAGGCTAATTCAACTTTACACCTTTGAAAACGAAGTTATTCTTGATCCATTTATGGGCAGCGGACAAACCGCTATCGCTGCTTTAAAAACAAAACGACATTATGTGGGATATGAAATCAACAAAGATTATGTGCTTTTAGCCGAAAAGCGGATAAAAGAGTTCTTGAACGAAATGTCCAGCCCGAACTTAATTGATATCGATAAAAGAATCATGGAATAAAATTTCCTGACTAATATCTCATCTTCAGAATCAATTCACATCCTGAATGAATTAAGTTAGAATGTAAGTCAGCACCAAAATCAAATTCTTTCGGGAGTGTGATTGATGAGAGAATGCCGGTCAGAAAAAAACCTCAAAAGATGTAATTGCTCCTGGGAGCCCTGCGAGCGCCAAGGAATCTGCTGTGAATGTCTCGCTTATCATTGGAGTCATCGAGAATTGCCAGCCTGCTTTTTCCCCGACGACATTGAAAAAACCTATAACCGCTCGCTCGAAAAGTTCATTCAGGTTTATAAAAATATGAAATATGTAGAAAATAAAAAAGATTCAGGAAAAACCTGCTTTGGATAAACAGAATGACAGATAACCTGGCCGGGATAAAGGCAGAAAAAGATAAAATAACCCTAAGTTCAGGCCGTGGCAGGTTCTGCAAATAAAGTCAGGAGAAAAAATGTCTGATCTGAAAAAAGTCAAAAATTCAGTCAGGGCCCAGGTCAGAAAACAAGGTGGGGCTGGAGAAGCAAGAGAAAATAAAAACCAGAAAAAAGAAGCAAAGAAAAAACCAGAAAAAAAATTTCAGCATCTTTATGGGCCGGTGCCTTCCAGGCGCCTGGGCTATTCCTTAGGCGTTGATCTTTTGCCTTTTAAGACCTGCACCTTAAACTGCCTTTACTGCCAGCTCGGCCGCACCCGAAAAAAGACTATCAGGCGGAATAGCTTTTTCTCCGAAAAACAAATCCTCGAAGAAATAAGAGAATTTTTAAAGACCGGCACCAAAGTTGATTTCATCACTTTCTCCGGCTCGGGCGAGCCAACCCTTAATAAATCAATTGGACGGCTAATCAGAAAAATAAAAAAAATGACCAGCCTGCCAGTGGCTGTGCTCACCAACAGCACCCTTCTCACCCGACCCGAAGTCAGGAAAGACCTGATGGCCGCTGATGTCGTGGTGCCTTCTCTCGATGGGGCCATCGAGAAAGTTTTCAAAAAAATTAATCGGCCTCATCCCTCTTTAAAAGCAGAAAAAATCATTGATGGCCTGATTAAATTCCGCCAGCAGTTTAAAGGTCAGATCTGGCTGGAAGTGATGCTGGTCAAAGGAGTGAATGACTCCGCCGCTCACCTCAAAAAACTCAAACAGGCGATTGAAAAAATCCATCCGAATAAAACTCATCTGAACACTGTGGTCAGGCCCCCGGCCGAAAAATCCGCCCGCCCTCTCTCGCCCGAAGAAATGGCAAAAATAAAAGAATTCTTCGGTGAGAAGGCTGAAGTGGTGGCCAGCTTCAGGAAAAAAGAGCAGGAAAAAGCCCCTCAGGACATAGCTCAGGCCATCTTAGCCATTGTTCACCGGCGCCCGGTGACCTTAGAAGACTTGGAAAATTCTCTCGGTCTGACCCGAGAAGAATTGAGCCTGGCCCTGCAACACCTTTTAGATTCGCACCAGGTCAAACAGCTTAAGCATGCCGGCCGCCTCTATTTTGAGCCCTGAAAAATCGGCAGGGATACCTTTTCTTTAACCCCATTTTTTTATTCCTATTTTAATACCCTGACAATTTTTAATATCCCGCTATTCTCCTGCCTCTAAACCCTCGCCTCGGTCACCTCCTATTTCGGCAAGAGAATATTTTCTATTTCTTCGGCCTTAAATATCGATCGAAAAACCCGGCTGACTTCTTAAAGACCTCAACCCAGTTTTCATGGAGAAGAAAACTGTGGACTTCGTCCGGAATAACCATAATCTCTACTGGAGCCTTCTTTAGTTCTCTCAACCGGGCTATCATAAAATAACACCAAGGTCAATATTCTGGATATCTTTGTTCTCATTCTTCCCTTCTTCTCCCTTCTTCTCCATATTTTTATTATTCATTTTTTCCTTTCCAGAAAAGTATCTCCTGCCGATAATGAAAGGCGCAAGATTATGATTAATGTCTTTTCTTCACTGAAGTCGTCATTCTCAGCAGAAGCTCCGATCTCGTTTTAATTATAAATCCTGTCCGCAAAATTTACCAAAAACTGCTCAACCTACGCTTATCACCCTAAATTATTATATTTGCCAGACCTCTTTCTGGCCACTTTTTTGCTTTTCTTTTTTATTTTTTTGTGGTAATAATGATTCTTAAAGCTAAAGGCCTTGCCTGTGATAAACGAAAAAAGCGAATCCAAGGTCGAACCATTTTTTAGCCACTCAGGGGGATTTTTTATAATCAAAAATTCTAATAAAGGAGTCTTATATGTTTTCTAACACTCATTTTTCCAAGGCTAAGAAATACTGGTACACGGGGAAATTTTATGATTGGTCAGAGGGAATTTTTCATCCAATGATGCACGCCCTTCATTACGGGACCTGCACCTTTGAAGGTATCAGAGCCTACCTGACTGATAAGGGTGCAGCCATTTTCCGTCTTAAAGACCACATCGACCGCTTTTTCCATTCTGCTTCAGTCATCAAAATGAAAGTGCCGTTCAACAGAGAAGAAGTGATGGAAGCCTGCAAGCTGGTCATCAGAGAGAACGAACTGGAAAGCGCCTATATCAGGCCACTGCTCTTTTATTCTTATGGCAATTTAGGCCTGGTGCCAAAATTCTGTCCGGTCGAGCTGGTGATTGGCGCCTGGGAATGGGGTGCCTATTTAGGAGAAAAAGCCGAACAGGGAGTTTCTGCCTGTATCGTCCCCAAGCGCAGGATTCATATTTCCCAGATGGATCTCTCAGCTAAACTTGGTGGAGTTTACGTCCAGTCAAGCATTAACGGCATGGAAGCCCGTGAGCACGGTTTTGATGAGGCTATTTTTCTTAACCTCGAAGGCCGAATTGCCGAGGGACCCGGAGAGAACATCTGTATTATAAAAGACGGCGTTCTTCACACCAACGACTACTCAGAATCCATTCTGGAAGGACTCACCAGAACAAGTCTCCTGGAAATTGCCCCGGACCTTGGTCTGAAAACCAAGGTAGCTCCTATCAGAAAAGAAGACCTGTTTTCGGCTGATGAAGCCTTTTTCTGCGGCACAGCCGCTGAAGTTTCCTCCATAGTTCAGGTAGCTGATTTCTCAGAAAGCCCGGGAAAAGGCGAGACTTACGCCATAGGCAACGGTAAGCCCGGACAGATAACTGCCAGGCTATCACAGGCCTATCGAGAGGTTGTGACCGGTAAGAATCCTAAGTATGAAAAGTGGCTGGCTTATGTAAAATAGAATGTTCTCTGAGGAAAATTTGGGCGAATAGATGCCAGGTGGAAAGTTTAAACAGGATTTTCCCCGCCCATGACTTTTCCAGAAAGGTGCTCTTCCTGAAAAATAAAAAAAAAGATTATAATAATTTCAAAATCTGTTTTAGAGGCTCAAAAATGAAGAAACTATTATTCAATAAAAAAATTATTCCTGTTTGTTTACTGGTCGTCAATTTGCTTTTCTCTTTTGTTTACAGTCAGAACATTCTTTCTTCCCTTGGAGAAAAACAGAATTACCGGAGCCAGCGCCTTTCTTCCTTTGACCCCACCGGTGGAAACCGCGATGCCCTGACCATCGCTCCCGGCCAGACAGCAGTTATAGCTGAAATTAAGGGACCTGCGGCTATTCATCACATCTGGATGACCATTGCTGCCGAGCCTTTCTACGGAAGAAAACTCGTTCTTCGAATCTACTGGGATGGCGAAGAGACGCCATCAGTTGAAGCACCGATTGGAGATTTTTTCGCCGTAGGGCACGGCCTCAACCGCAATTTAGCCTCTATCCCCATCGTGCGTTCCTCTGAAGGTCGAGCCCTCAACTGTTACTGGTATATGCCTTTTCGCTGGTCAGCCCGGATTACCATAACCAACGAAGGCACCAGGACGGTTGGAGCTTTCTATTATTACATTGATTATCGCCAGCTTGAAGATATTAAGCCGGATGTTCCCTATTTTCATGCTCAATATCGACAGGAAATGCCCTGCGAACCCGGTCATAACTATCTTCTCCTAGAGGCGGTCGGCCAGGGTCATTATCTCGGCTGCAACCTGAGTGTTCTTCAGAGGTCAATGGGCTGGTGGGGCGAAGGTGATGATATGATTTATGTAGACGGTGAAGAGACTCCTTCTCTTCACGGCACCGGAAGTGAAGACTATTTTTCTGATGCTTGGGGAATGCGAGAAGGAAATCATCTTTATTATGGCTGTCCACTGCAGGAAGAAGATTTTCAGGTTGGAGCCAAAGCCACTGTCTTCAGGTTTCATCTGCCAGACCCTATACCTTTTTTTAAATCCATTAAGGTTACCATCGAACATGGTCACGCCAATGACCGCTCAGACTATTATTCTTCTGTAGCCTACTGGTACCAGACCGAGCCTCACAAACCTTTCCCCCCGTTACCGCCTGTGGATAAACGTCTGCCTTATGCTTTAGAAACCAAGGATAACTTCCCACTTCCACTCTGGGTAAAGATCGACAACGGTAATCCTGAAGAAATAACTTATATCGACAAGGTCAGCAGCACAAAGATTTCGGCAGCTAATCTGAGTCATTTCCTGAGTTCTTATTATGATCAGAGTGGTCAGCGCTACCAGGCGATAACCTCTGATAATGCCAGCCCGGGTTTCAGAGCTAAACTTTCCCTCAAAGCGAGCCTTGATGATGTCTATGACTTGCAAATTTATTACTTAAAAGGTCCTGGCTATGGCCACTGGTCGGTGCTGCAGGAAAAGCCGGCTGTAAATCAACCTGTTAAGGCTACCGAAAATAAAAAGCCTGAGGCAGAAAAGCAACCTGAAGAAAACGGCCAGGCTCAGGAGCAAGCCGAACCTCAGGAAGAACCTAAGGAACCTGAATATCTAACCCTGGCTAAAATTAATGCTTTCAGCCCGGAACTGATGATCGATACTATTACCATAAAGAACGTTGAACTGACTGAAGAAGAAACGACTTTTATCCTTGAAGTTACAGGCAAAGAGGTCAAATCCAGCGGTTTCGACTTGGCGATTGTTGGCTGCAATCTCACACCATCGCAACAGAATTTCGCCCTTGACTGGAACCTCATCGGTCCCTTCGAAGCGCCGGACATGAGCTACCTGTCTATAGCCTTGGCTCCAGAAAAAGAAATAGATCTCAGCAAGGGCTATCCTGGAAAGAACAATCAGATGGTTTCCTGGAAACAGATAAAAGCTTCGCCAGGAGGCTATGTAGCTTTGAACCAGCTCCTCCAGCCGAACGAACAGGCAGTGGCCTATGGGCTGACTTATCTTTATTCGCCCGAAGATAGAAAAACTGTCCTGCTTCTTGGGAGCGATGATGGAGTGAAACTCTGGGTGAACGATACTTTAGTTCACACCAATCCGACCTATCGCGGAGCCTATCCGGACCAGGACAGAGTTCGGGTAAACCTCAAGGCTGGCTGGAACAAGATTCTGGTCAAAGTGCTTCAGGGCGCCGGCGGCTGGGGACATTATTTGAGAATTCCTGACCCCAAGAATGAATATCGCTGGAGCCTCA
>Ga0315280_10006228_pt1 | contig 16569 bp, 13 predicted proteins | sample YL17G06_40_MG_FD_203697 | JGI IMG/M metagenome (GOLD analysis project Ga0315280, IMG submission 203697) | Sediment microbial communities from Yellowstone Lake, YNP, Wyoming, USA - YL17G06_40 | ecosystem: Environmental > Aquatic > Freshwater > Lake > Sediment | place: USA: Wyoming | collected...
GGCGAGCGCAAACTGCTGACCATCTTCTTCTCCGACATGCGCGGCTTCACCGCCATGTCCGAGCAGATGGCGCCGGAAGAAGTGGTCAAGATTCTCAACGCCTGCCTGGGGCTCCAGACCGAACAGGTGAAGAAGTTCGATGGCGACGTGGACAAGTTCGTCGGCGATTGCGTTGTGGCGCTTTTCCCGGGCGACGACGGTGCACTGCGCGCCATCCGCTGCGCGACGGAAATTCACCGCGCGCTCGAGGAATACAACGCCGCGCGGCCCGCCGGCCCGCGCATTGACGTGGGCATCGGCGTGGTGACGGGCGAGGTCGTGCTGGGCAGCATCGGCAGCCGCGACCGGCTGGACTTTACCGTGATCGGCTCGAACGTCAATCTTTGCGCTCGCCTCTGCGCGCTCGCCGGCCCCGGCGAGATTCTGATTCCCGAATCCACCTATGAATTGGTCCGCGACTCCATCACCGCCGACCGCCTGGAACCGCAGCACGTCAAGGGCTTCAGCCACGCTGTACCGGTTTACAGGGTGACGGGACTCTGAAGACCTCCCCGACAGCAACCCGTGATCACAGACCCGAGGGTCTGCGCCAGCCTGCCAGCTTGCGCCACTTGCTCGCCTCGGAGTGCGGAAGCTTGCTTCCGCTTTGTTTTCCGGCAGCTTGCTGCCGGGCAACGATGACTGGGAGCCCAGCGGAGTCCCAAAGCGGCGGCAAGCCGCCGCACTCCCGTCGCTACCGCGGCGCGGCATCTTTCAAGGGATCGTAGGCGCTCTTGGGGTAGTCCTGGCCGAATTTGTTCTTGTGCGGCAATTCGACGAATTTGGATTCATCGAGCGTCAGATCAGGGATTGCCGTGGAAGCGTCACTGACCGAGACTTCCACGGAAGCAGGGTGCGCGCTCTCTGACCAGACGGTGATGCGGTAGCGTCCGGGCGCGAGGTCCAGCTTGTAGGCGCCGGAAGCCTCCGCCTGGGTGATGAGTGAAGTCGGCAGCACCAGGATCATGGCCGTCATCTGCGGGTGAATGTTGCAGAAGACGCGATAGGTCGCGGGCTCCGCGAAGGTGCGGCTTTTCGAGGCTCCAGCGCGATAGAGCCCCAGGTCGAATACCGCGGGCCGCGAAAGCGAGAACACGTTGTGGAAGATGGGATCGAGGTTCGGGAAATCGATGGTCGAGCCGACGGGAACGGCAAGAATGTGCGGATGAAACGATTTGTTCTGCTGCGCCAGCTTGAAGCGGCCCGGACGAACGGGAACCGTACCGTCCAGCGACTCCGCATAGACCACCGTCGTAGCCGGCGGGCGGTCGCCGCGGCCGACCACCACGACGCGTCCACTCGCCGGCGCACCCTGTATCCTACCAGCTTCACCCTTCGTATTCAACATAAACATCGGACGCTCGGACCTCTACATTCGGGACGACGCACAGCGAAGGACCACTCAAAATACACTTGACACCCATGCAGTCACAGGAGTAGAGTTTCTGTGTTGGACGCAGTTAGCGGGAGGAGGCTGGAATGGCTGAACAGCATCTAGAGAAAACGATCTCCACGCTGCTCTCTCAAAGAGAGCAAAAGGTTGCCGAGGTCGCGAAGCTCGATGCCGCTATTGAAGCCATCAAAAAGTTGATGGGACCGGGCACCGCCCCTGAGCGAGAGGTTGCAGTTCAGGCCACGGACAACTTCACGTTTCAGGACAGCGTACCCGCCGTGGGAGTAGCCACCGTCCTGGGAGGAGCCATTAAGCCGGGCGACTTCTTTGGAAAGGCACAAGCGGAAGCGGCGCAGGAGTATCTCCGCCGCATCGGTCACGCCGCTGGTGTAGGCGAAATTTTCATGGCACTCCAGAAGGGCGGCGCTAAACTCAAAGGAAGGGACCCTAAGAAGAATCTCTACATCTCCTTGGTAAAAAAGAAGGACGTTTTCCCTATGGTGGCTCCCTATACGTTTGGCCTTTGGGAATTCTACCCTGGGGCCAGGGGGAAAAGCGGGGGAGGTGGAGTTGCCGCACAGCTTAAGGAAGTCATGCAGGACGGAAAACCGCACCGTATAACCGAGATTTTGGCCTTGCTACAAGAGGAATTTGCCCAGAAGTTCTCCAGATCGAGCGTGGTTGCGGCCATTCATCGTAGCAAGGAGTTTCGTAAGATTCGGCGGGGGACATACAAGTTGGTGAAGACATAGGCCACTGAAAGAAGTGAGGGCTCGCGACGGCGGGAACCGTCCGAGCCCTGGAAACCAAACGCGATGCACCAGCGAGATACAAAGCGCGGCTTCATCCTTATCCTACCAAGACCGCCCCCAATTTGCAACAGCAAGACCTGGGTGGGCCCGTTCTCGCTCCCGCTTGGGCGGGCCTGCTCATTAAGAAGCCCTGCCAGTAGTTACGAGCTACCGACAGGGCCAAATCCCCGGCGTGGACGAGGCCCACACCGAAGGACCCGAATCGGATTGTCGGGCTTCTTCCCGCCGAAGTCAAGGAGAGCCCGACATGAAGATCGCTCCCCTTCTGCAAGAGCGAAGCCTGCAAAGTCCACCAGAGAAACGGTCACGCCTACTCGACCATGTACCGCTGTCTAGATTGCGGTCGGTTTTTCTCGGAGCGCCGCTTCACGGGCTACTCCGGCCTGAAGCTACCGCCGGAGAAAATCGTCCAGATCGTGAACTGCCTCGTGGAAGGTATCTCGATCCGGGCCACGGCTCGCCTTGTTGATGTGGAAAAGAAAACCGGCATTCGGGAGTTTGACTCCACTTTGGTTTGAGCCTGCTCGGCGACTTGCGCCTGAAGGAGCGGAATCGCCTCTTCCGCCGACGGCTGCGCCGTCTGGTCTTGGGCGGGTGACGAGGCAGTCTGATTCCCCGCCGCTTCCTGCGCGGCAGGAACGGCCGGAGCGTTCGAAGCTACCTCGAGTTTACGCGGCGTGTCCTTCAGTCGGCGGACTTCCTTCTTCAGCACATCCACCTCGGCGCGAAGGCGCTCGATCTCCAGGCGCAGGGCGCGGAGTTCGTCGCCAGGCGTCTCGGCGCGCAGGGAGGCCGCGCCGGATACGAGCAGGCACAGGAGTGGCGTGAGCCGGAGTAGCGGAACGTGCCTCGCGCGGTGCCGGGATTCCGCCCGGATCCGTGTCGGATGCGTACGTCGCCTCATCCTTTGCATGAACATGCCTTCGACTCCCTTCCTGCGATGGGCAGGGACGGCAAGCCAGCGGGCGGCCTTCCAACGCCCCGCAATCTTGCTTTCGATTGTTAGGTGGTGCCCGACGCGAGGTCTGAAGCTTCCCTCGCCCTGCCACGCCATTCTACAGCGGGCGGCTCGAGGTCGGCAATCTCTGTGTAAGAGGGTGCCGCGGGAGTGTGGACTTCGGAAACGCAGGTTGATAGGATAAAGCTCGCAGGGCAAAGCGAAATTCCTCGACGGTTTGTCCGTGTGCGGTGTCCGGTTTTGGGATTGCAGAATCCCACAAGCGCGCACCATCCCCCACAACCAAGCCCCATCGAGCTCACAACTTATTCCATTTAAATAACTTACTACCGGGGACATTTGGCAACTGACCTGCCAATGCTCACACCGGAGAAGCCATGGATATCCCTCGTCCAGATCAAGCCAAAAAGAAGCGCGTCCGGCGCACCCTTTACGCCGTCGGACTTGTTGTCCTCATTCCGCTCATTACTCTGGGGCTCTCGAAGCTCAAGCCCGCCGCGCCCACCGTCGAGCGCGCCACGGTGTGGGTGGACGCTGTTAAGCGCGGCGAAATGCTGCGGCAGGTGCGCGGCCTGGGGACTCTCGTCCCCAAGGAGATCCTCTGGATCCCCGCCACCACCGACGGCCGCGTGGTGCGCCGGTTCGTTCTGCCGGGGACGCCGGTCAAAGCGGACACGGTCATCCTGGAGCTCGCGAATCCCGAGCTTGAGCAGTCGGCGCTCGACGCCGAATGGCAGCTCAAGGCCGCGGAAGCGCAGTACCACAGCCTGAAGGCTCAGCTCGACAGCCAACTGCTCGATCAGAGGGCCGCCGCCGCGACCGTCCATTCCGACTACGCGCAAGCGACACTCAATGCCGAGAAGGATTCGGAGCTTGCCCAGCTCGGGCTCGGCTCCGACCTGAACGTAAAGGTTTCGCGCGCCAAGGCCGAGGCGCTCGGCACTCGGGACGGAATCGAAAAGGAGCGGCTCAGCGTCAGCGCGGCGTCGGCGAAGGCGCAACTCGACACTCAAAAGGCGCGCGTCGAGCAGTTGCGTGCGCTCAACGAGCTCAAGAGGTCCCAGCTCAACTCGCTGCGCGTGCGCGCCGGCGCCGAAGGCGTCCTGCAGGAACTCTCGGTGGAGGTTGGCCAGCGCGTGACCGCCGGAACGATTCTCGCCAAGGTAGTGCAGCCGACTCGGCTGAAGGCCCAGATCAAGGTCCCTGAAACGCAGGCCAAGGACGTGCGGATCGGACAGGTCGCTTCCATCGACACGCACAACGGCATCGTGCCGGGCCGCGTCGAGCGAATCGATCCGGCGGTTCAGAACGGCACCGTCACCGTGGACGTGGCGCTCGAGGGTGCGCTGCCCCAGGGCGCGCGGCCGGACCTGAGCGTCGATGGCACGATCGAGATCGAGCGCCTGCCGGACGTGCTTTACGTTGGCCGTCCCGTGCATGGCCAGCCGGACAGCACGGTCGGCCTCTTCAAGCTCACCGAGAGCGGGAAAGAAGCCGTCCGGGTGCCGGTCAAACTCGGCCGCAGCTCGGTCAGCACGATTGAGGTCGTCGAGGGATTGAAAGTGGGAGATCAGGTGATCCTCTCCGACATGTCGGCCTGGGACGGCTTCGACCGAATCAAGTTGGATTGAGGGATTGAGTGATTTTGCGATAGCCTGATTGAACCATTGGCTCATTGGAGTGGGGTAGAGGTTCTTCAATCGCTCAATCGCCCGATCACCAAATAACTCAATTCGGCCCGACGGCAAGAAGTTGATTCGAGGAGACCAATGAGTGGCTTGTTGCAGGATTTGCGTTATGGGATCAGGATGCTGGCGAAGAACCCCGGTTTCACCGCCGTAGCGGTGCTGACGCTGGCGCTGGGCATCGGGGTCAACACCGCGATCTTTAGTGCGGTCAATGGAGTACTTTTGCGGCTGCTCCCTTATCCGGAACCCGATCGTCTGGTGCAGATCTACGAGAGGTCGGCGCAGTTCAATGAGATGTCGGTCTCATATCCGAACTTTCTGGATTGGGAGAGGATGAACCGTTCCTTTGAAGGATTGGCGGCATACCGAGGTGAGGGCTTCAATTTCACGGGCACAGGTCAGCCCGAATACATTCCCGGGGCGGTGGTTGCAGCCAACTTCTTTTCAGTGCTTGGTGTGAAACCGCTGCAGGGTCGCACCTTTACTCCGGATGAAGATCGGCAGGGAGCCAACCCGGTCGCGATGGTCAGTGAGAGTTTCTGGAAGCGGAGGTTCGGCGGTGACACCGCTGTTCTTGGCAAAAGCCTTGCGCTCGACGGACAGGTCTACACCGTCGTGGGCATCGTTCCAAGGGATTGCCGCCTGCTGGATCCGGCTGAGGTCATCACCCCGCTTTGGCAGTGGGGCCGACGAATGATGCTGGAGGGTCGGGATTTCCACCCGGGCATAAGGGTCGTGGGCCGACTGAAGCCGGAAGTAAGCCTCGCTCAAGCGCGGGCCGATATGGAGAATATTGCTCACAGCCTCGCCCAAGCATATCCGAAGACAAATCAAGGCCAAGGTACGACGGTTGTGCCACTGAAGAACGACATCGTGGGTGACGTTCGGCCCATGTTGCTTCTGCTCCAGGCCGCAGTGGGCTTCGTGGTTTTAATCGCCTGCGCGAACGTAGCCAACTTGCTCCTTGCCCGGTCTGTCGCGCGGAAAAGGGAAGTCGCTGTCCGGGTTGCACTGGGTGCGAGCCGTGGCCGAGTGATCCGACAGTTCCTCACCGAAAGTGTCTTAGTGAGCCTGGCTGGGGGTGCGTTGGGCCTGCTGTTAGCGTCCTGGGGAATCCCGCCTGTCCTGGCTGCTGTTCCCGGCGGTTTGCCGCGGAAAGAGGCTATCGCGCTGGATGGAAGCGTCCTGCTTTTCACCTTAGTAATTTCTTTATTCACCGGCGTTCTGTTCGGTTTGGTCCCGGCTCTCGAGAGCTCGCGCTCGAATCTGCAGGAAGCACTCAAGGAAGGTGGCCGAAGTGCGGTTGGAGGGCAGCGTCGCACGCAAAGCATATTTGTGGTTTCAGAGGTCGCGCTGGCGCTGGTCTTGCTGGCGGGGGCTGGACTCCTCATCCGGACTCTCCAGCGCCTTTGGGACGTGAATCCCGGGCTCAATCCACAACACGTCTTGACCATGCAGGTGGCTCTTTCGCCAACACTGCTTGATGATCCGTCGAAGATCAGGATTGCCTGGCGGCAGCTTCTCGACAGAGTTCGGAACATACCTGGGGTCGAATCTGCCGCAGTGACTATCCTGGTTCCCTTGAGCGGCGACGACAATGAAATGCCGTTCTGGACGAGCGGCCAGCCGCCATCTTCGATGGCGCAAATGCCAATGGCGCTCACCTATATCACAACGCCGGGATATCCGCGCACCATGGGGATTCCCCTGCAGCGCGGGCGTTACTTCACGGAGCAGGACTCGGAGAGTTCGCACAAGGTTGTGGTGATTGACGAGGTTCTGGCCGAGCATTTCTTCCCTGGTCAGGACCCCGTCGGCAAGCAACTCCAGCTCTACATGTTGGGACCGGCGGAGATCGTGGGGGTTGTGGGACACGTTAAGCATTGGGGCCTGGACGCGGATGACGGCGCCAAAATCCGCGATCAGCTCTATTTTCCTCTTTTCCAGATTCCCGACGAGTTCATGAGGCAGGGGAAGACGGGGCTGAGGCTAGTGCTTCGCACAGGCTCCAACCGGGTGGGCGTGGTTTCCGCCGTGAGCAAACAGGTTATGGGTCCGGGCAAGGACCAGCCTGTCTACAACGTGAACTCTATGGAGCAGCTCATTGCCAGTTCCGTGGCCCGGCGTCGCTTTTTGAGGATGGTGCTGGTGATCTTTGCGGGACTGGCTCTGACTCTGGCGGCAATTGGAATTTTCGGTGTTATCTCGTACTCCGTCAGCCAGCGCACGCACGAAATCGGTATCCGCATGGCGCTGGGCGCCGAACGGCGCGATGTTCTGAAGCTGGTCGTGGGCCGGGGCCTCGCTCTGGCTCTCGCCGGAGTCGCCATTGGTCTGGCAGGGGCATTGGGGTTAACCCGTTTCCTCGCCGGCATGCTTTACGGAGTGCGCCCGACGGACCCCATCACTTACGTGTTTGCATCCTTGCTGGTGACCGCCGTGGCGCTGTTCGCCTGTTACCTCCCCGCCCGGCGGGCGACCAAGGTCGATCCGATGGTGGCCTTGCGCTACGAGTAGCGCGATTGAGTGATTGAGTGATCGGGAGATTGAGAGATCAAGTCATCGGATGATTGAGCCATTGAGTCATTGAGATGGGCCGACAAAGCGGGCGAGTTTCTGGTTTCGATTTTCGAGTTTCAATTTTCGCTTTTCGATGGCTCGATGAACCGATGGCCCGATGACACGATATTCGAAGTGAGGAGACAACATGGATCCATCAGCACAGACTCAACCGCAGAACGCCGCGGGAGCCGCCGAAAAAAAGAACGGCGAAGTATTGATCCGGCTCGAGGGCATCAAGAAAGTCTTCGTGACCGACGAGGTGGAAACGCACGCCCTCACGGGCGTCCACCTGGAGATTCACAAGGGAGAGTACATCTCCATCGCCGGCCCCTCGGGTTGCGGCAAGTCCACGCTGCTCTCAATTCTCGGCCTGCTCGACTCGCCGACGGAGGGTACGTACACGCTGAACACCCAGCCCGCGGCGAATCTCTCCGCCGAGCAGCGCTCGCGCATCCGCAACCGCGAAATCGGCTTCATCTTTCAAGCCTTCAACCTGATCGGCGACCTGACGGTCTACGAGAACGTTGAGCTACCACTCACCTACCGCGGCATGAGTTCCGCGGAACGCAAGAAACGAGTTCACGAAGCCCTCGAGCGCGTAGGCATGTCGCATCGCGTCAAGCACTACCCTTCGCAGCTCTCAGGCGGCCAGCAGCAGCGCGTGGCGGTAGCGCGGGCGCTGGTGGGGAAGCCGGCCATCATGCTGGCCGACGAGCCCACCGGAAACCTCGACTCGAAGAATGGCGAGGCGGTGATGAACCTGCTGCGCGACCTGCACCGCGAGGGAGCAACTATTTGCATGGTCACGCACGATCCGCGATACGCCAGCTTCGCGCAGCGCACGTTCCACCTCTTCGACGGGCGGATCGTTGAGGAAACCGTGGAGGAAGCAAGGAGTCAGTAGCTAGGTGTCGGGCGCCGCGGGAAATCCGCAATGGTAAATCATGAATGCAGAAGCAACGGCGACAGGGCTATGGTCGACGCAATTCACCATTCACAATTCAGAATTCGCTATTTTCTCGTCACTCCTCACGGTTGCCAGAAAGGTGAAGCATGATCACACTGAACAACATCGAGAGAGCCTACCCCGCTGGGGCGGCCAGATATTATGTCTTGCGGCGGATCACAATGGATATCGCGGAAGGCGATTTCGTGACGGTCATGGGCCCCTCGGGCGCGGGGAAAACTACGCTGCTCGCCATCATCGGCATGCTCGATGGCGACTGGACCGGCGAGTATTTTCTCATCGACAAGCCTGTCCACAAATTGAACGTGAAGGAGCGAGCCGAACTCAACAAGCGATACGTCGGCTTTGTGTTCCAGCAGTACCACCTGCTCGATAATCTGACCGTCGCCGAGAACCTGGATATTCCGCTCTCGTACCGAGATATCAAAAGCTCGGAGCGTCAGGCGCTTGTCGCCGACACGCTTGACCGCTTCAGCATCGTGGGCAAGAAGGACCTCTATCCAAGCCAACTCTCCGGCGGCCAGCAGCAGCTCGTCGCCGTGGCGCGCGCGGTGATCGCGAGCCCCAAGCTCATCCTCGCCGACGAGCCCACCGGCAACCTGCATACCAGCCAGGGCAAGGAAATCATGGACTTGTTCAAAAAGTTGAACGATGAGGGCACCACCATCATCCAGGTCACTCACAACGAGAACTGGGCGGCTTACGGCAACCGCATCATCAAGCTGCGCGACGGATGGATCGAGAAGAATTGAGTGACTGACTCATCGAGTGATCGAGCGAATTGGGTGATCGGGTGATTGAGAGATTGAGTCATTGAATCATTGAGCCATTGGATCAATGAGCGGCCTTTGGGCGCCCTTCAATGGCGCAATGAAGCAATGGATCAATGGAACAATCCGGAGGTCGTCTCGTCACTGTTCACTGTTCACTTTTCGATTGAGGCCACACTGCTGAAACCGCGCGGGAGGAAGTTATGAGTACCCTTCTTCAGGACGTGAGATACGGCCTGCGCATGCTGGCGAAGAACCCCGGCTTCACGGCCGTGGCGGTCATCACGCTCGCCCTCGGCATCGGCGCCAACACCGCCATCTTTAGCGTCGTCAACGCGGTCCTGTTGCGCCCGCTGCCCTACAAAGATCCTGATCGTCTCGTGCAAATCTCCGAAAAGATTCCGAAGCAGGGGCTTAATTGGTTTGCCGTCGCTCCTGCCAACTTCCTTGACTGGCAGCAGCAGAACCATGTCTTCGAGAGCATGGCAATATTCGGTATGTTTTCGCAGGAACTCTATCTTGCTGGCGAAGGACAGCCTGAAGAACTCCAAGGCCGGCGGGTTTCAGCCAGTTTCTTCCCGCTGCTGGGCGTCCAGCCGATTCTGGGCCGGACCTTCCTGCCTGAAGAGGACCGCCCCGGCCAGCACGTTGTCGTTTTGACCTACACTTTCTGGCAGCGCCGCTTTGGTTCCGATCCTAATGTCCTCGGCCGTCAGATCACCTTGAATGGAGAGAGCTACACGGTGATCGGGGTGATGCCGAAAGGATTTCAGACCCTCGCTGCGGGTTATTCCGAGGAAGAGCGGGAGCATCTGTGGCTGCCCTACCCGTTTGAGAATGATGCGCCCACTGAGCGCGAGGCAAAGCGCATGGACACAATTGCTCGCTTGAAGCCGGGGGTATCGCTCGTACAAGCCCAGGCGGAAATGGATACCATCGCGCGCCGCCTTGAGCAGGCTTATCCCAAGACGAATGAGGGCTGGGGCGTGAATGTCCGCCCGCTTATTCGACGAGGTGATTCAATCCGAATACGGGACGAGATTTCGACCTTTCTTGCTCTTGCTGATGGGGGCCGTAGGACTCGTCCTGCTCATTGCCTGTGTCAACGTGGCCAGCCTGCTTCTGGCACGAAGTGTGGCCCGACAAAGAGAAATTGCCGTGCGCACGGCGCTTGGTGCCAGCCGGCTTCGCCTGATCCGTCAGCTATTGACGGAGAGCGTCCTCCTGACGACGCTGGGCGGGGGCCTCGGGGTTCTGTTGGCCATGGGGAATGTCCCCGCACTCATCGCTCTCAGCCCCGCCGGTATTCCGCGTCTCGACGAGGCCGGTGTGGACGGCACGGCTCTGGGATTCACGCTCGCGGTCTCACTTCTGACCGGAGTCCTGTGCGGCCTGGTGCCGGCGCTACAAAGCTCGAGGCCTGATTTGAATGAGGCGCTCAAAGAGGGAAGCAGAGGGGCGACAAGAGGTCTGACGCAGCAGCGAACCCAACGGCTGTTGGTGGTGGGGGAGATCGCGCTGGCGCTCGTATTGTTGAGCGGAGCGGGGCTGATGATCCGCACCTTTCTCCGCCTTCAAAATGAAGACCTGGGTTTTAATCCGGGGGATGTCTTGACGGCGGCGGTCTCGTTGCCCCGCGAAAAATATACCGATATAAGCAAGCCGACCGAAAAGGCCCCGTCGGGAACGGCCACTTTCAAGTGGTGGACGGTCCGGCCCAATGTGGCGGCCTTCATTAGCCAGGTAGTCGAGCGTCTCGAGCGTTTGCCCGGCGTGGAATCCGCAGGCGTGGTCAATTTCCTTCCGCTCGGCGCTGGTTTTGGCGGCGGGTTCGGCATCGAAGGGGTCTCGCCCCTCCCGTTTTTGCCCCAAGGTTGGGCACCAAGTCCCCGCGCCCGATTCAGGGCGATTGACGGCGATTACTTCCGAACGATGAGGATTCCTCTGATCCAGGGGCGCTACTTCACGAAGCAGGAGTGCGAAACTGGCGCGGCGGTCGCGATCGTCAACCAGACGATGACCCGGCATTTCTTCCCCGAAGGCAATGTGCTCGGCAGGCGGTTGAGAGTTTCGGATAGCGCCGTTGAACAGGACAAAGAAAGACTGCTGGAGATTGTCGGCGTGGTGGCCGATATGAAAAATGGCTGGCCGTGGACGGAGTACTGGAAGGATGATAAATACACCATCTACATGCCCTTCAACCAGCAGGGCCGCACGTTTGTAGACTGGCAGATATGGTTTCGCCTGCACGCGGCTTTCGTGGTGCGCACCGCCTCGAACCCCGCTGGGCTTTCCGCCGCCATGCGCAGGGCCATCTGGGAAGTTGATGGGGACCAGCCAATCGAAAAGTTGATCACGATGCAGGAGCTTGTCTCCGACATGGACTCTCAGCGCCGGTTTTACCTGCTGATCTTGGGTATCCTGGCCGGGGTCGCCCTGGTCCTGGCGACCGTAGGGGTTTACGGCATCATGGCGTATTCGGTCAGCCAGCGGACACATGAGATCGGTATCCGCAGGGCCTTGGGCGCAGACCCAGGGGACATTTTGAAGCCCGTATTGACCCAGGGCGCCGTACTCAGCTTGTCCGGAGTGGCGCTAGGGTTGGCGGGATCGCTTTCGCTGACGAGCTTGCTCTCGAACTTCCTCTATGGCGTAAGTCCGACAGATGTGGCGACGCTCGTCGGTGTCGCCCTATTGTTGATGGCCGTGGCGCTGCTGGCTTGTTACATCCCGGCGCGGCGGGCGACCAAAGTCGATCCGATGGTGGCCTTGCGCTACGAGTAGCGCAATTGAATGATTGGGCGAGTGAGTGACCGGGTGATTGAATGATTGGGCGATTTCGCGAATTGCCGATTGAGTGAATGAGCGATTGCCACCTCAAGACCGCGCAGGTCAGGTAGGTGGGCTCAGAGTCCTTCAATGAATCAATGGCTCAATCACACAATCATTCGGTGGTTCAATGGCTCGACCGCCCGATAAGCCGATTCGCCGATGACGCCTGACACTCAACTTCAGACGCGATAACATAGAGCCCGGCCGGCTTCGCTATGAAACCCACAGATCCTTCGATCCCGCGCGTGCTGATTGCCGACGATCAACCTGACGTTTTGGAGTCGCTCCGCCTGCTGCTCAAGGCGGAGGGGTTTCAAACCGAGGCGACGACGTCGCCCGAGGCGGTGCTCCGCGCGGTCGAGAAGACGGATTTCGACGCGGCGCTCATCGACCTGAATTACGCGCGGGACACGACTTCCGGCCAGGAAGGGCTAGACCTGCTGACGCGCCTGCAGGCGCTCGACAGCACGTTGCCCGTGGTGGTGATGACGGCCTGGGGCTCGATCGACGTGGCGGTCGAAGCCATGCGGCGCGGCGCCCGCGACTTCATCCAGAAGCCCTGGGAAAACGAGCGGCTGCTCAGCATTCTTCGCACGCAGATCGAGCTGAGCCGGGCTCTCCGACGCGGCGCGCGCCTGGAAGCCGAAAACCGCCTGCTCCGTGCCGAGGGTCTGCCCACGCTCATTGCCGAGTCGCCGGCCATGCGGCCCGTGATCGAACTCCTGACGCGCGTCGGGCCTTCGGATGCCAACGTCCTCATCACCGGCGAGCACGGCACAGGCAAGGAAGTGGTGGCGCGCACGCTGCACGCACTTTCCGCGCGCGCCGCGAAGCCCATGGTGGCCGTAAACATGGGCGGCCTGGCCGAGGGCGTGCTCGAGAGCGAGCTTTTCGGCCACGTCAAGGGCGCGTTCACCGACGCCAAAACCGATCGCGTGGGCCGCTTCGAGCTCGCCGAGGGCGGCACACTTTTTCTCGACGAGATCGCCAACATGCCGATGGGGCAGCAAGCGCGACTGCTGCGCGTGCTCGAGACGGGCGAGTTCGAGCGCGTGGGCTCCTCGAAAACCCGCCGCGTGAACGTGCGCCTCCTCGCCGCCACCAACACGAATCCCCACGATGAAGTCAAGGCGGGCCACTTCCGCGAAGACCTCCTGTTCCGCCTCAACACGGTGGAAATCCATCTGCCGCCGCTGCGCGACCGGCGCGAGGACATTCCGCTCCTCGCTAGTCACTTCCTCCGTCAGCACGCTGCGAAGTACGGCAAGCGCGTTCGCGGATTTGACGAAAACGCCATGCGCGCCCTGCTGGCCTCTTCGTGGCCGGGAAACGTGCGCGAACTCGATCACGTGGTCGAACGCGCGGTCCTGCTTGCGCAGGGTGAGTCCGTGCTCGCGAGCGACCTAAGCCTGCGCCCGGCGCGTGACTCGTCGGCACGCCTCGAGGAAATGAGCCTGGAGGAAGTCGAACGTTTCCTCATCCAGAAAGCGCTCGCGCGCTTCCAGGGCAACGTCAGTGAGGCGGCGCGCTTCCTGGGACTGAGCCGCAGCGGGCTCTATCGCCGCTTGCAAAAATACGGGCTATGACCCTTCGCTACGAGCGCCGCATTCTGCTTCTCGGCCTCGCCGCCGGTCTGCCGGGAACGGCGCTGGGTCTCACGCTGCTCTGGACCGGAGATTACTCCGCCAGACTCCAGTGGACGCTCACGGTGCTGGTAGTGTGCGTGTGGTTCGGAATCGCCGCCGCCCTCGAAGGGCAGGTGGTGCGGCCCCTACAGACTCTCTCGAACCTGCTGGAAGCCCTGCGTGAGGGCGATTACTCGTTTCGCGCCCGCGGCTGGCGGCGGACGGATTCGCTCGGCGAGGTGATGCGCGAGGCCAACGCGCTCGCCGACGCGCTCCGCGAGCAGCGGCTGGGTGCGGTCGAGGCTACGGCGCTGCTGCAGAAAGTCATGGAGGAGATCGACGTCGCCATCTTCGCCTTCGACGGCGACGAACGGCTGCGCCTGCTGAACCGCGCCGGCGAGCGGCTCCTCGCTCAGCCCGCCGAGCGCGTGCTGGGAGCGACAGCGCGCGAGTTGGGCATCGAAGATTTCCTGCGTGGCGAGCCGATCCAGACCGTGCAGATCAACCTCCCCGGTGCCGCCGGACGCTGGGAGTTGCGTCGGAGCACGTTCCGCGAAGGCGGGCTGCCCCATCAACTGGTGGTTCTCTCCGATCTAACCCGCGCCCTTCGCGAAGAAGAGCGCGCCACCTGGCAGCGCTTGGTGCGCGTGCTGGGGCACGAGGTCAACAACTCGCTCGCGCCCATCAAATCCATCGCCGGGAGTCTGGAAAGCCTGCTGGCGCGCGAGCCCCGCCCGGCCGACTGGCAGGACGACATGCAGCACGGCCTGCGCGTGGTCGCCTCGCGGGCCGAGACCCTGACGCGCTTCCTGGAGGGATACACGCGCCTGGCAAAGCTGCCATCCCCGAAGCTGCAAGCTCTGGATATCGCCGACTGCATCCGCCGCGTGGCGGGACTCGAAACACGCCTGGCGGTGGAGGTCCAGGCGGGCCCGGCGATTACTCTTCACGCCGACCGCGATCAGCTCGAGCAGTTGCTGATCAACCTCGTCCGTAACGCCGTTGACGCCGCGCTCGAAACCCACGGCGGCGTGAGCGTGCGGTGGAAAATCAACAGGTCTGCGGTCGAGGTGGTAGTGGAGGATGAGGGGCCGGGTGTCTCGAGCACGGCGAACCTCTTCGTTCCCTTCTTCACAACCAAGCCGGGCGGCTCTGGGATCGGCCTGGTGCTGAGCCGCCAAATCGCCGAGGCGCACGGCGGAACTCTGAGCTTGGAAAACCGCACGCCGGCGCGAGGGTGCCTGGCGCGATTGCGCCTGCCCATCCGGCAGGGTTAGGCGCGCTTCGGGCCTTCGCGCGTATACCCGGAGAGTGAGCAGGCCAGCACCTGCGGCGCTCGGCGAGTGAATGGCCTCCACACGTCAGGATTGTTGCTGGGATTCCCGGAACCAGGCGACGGTGCGGCGCAATCCTTCCTCGAAACGAACCTTGACCTCGTAACCAAGGTGCTGGCGCGCTCGCCCGATGTCCGCCAGCGAGTGGCGCACGTCTCCCGGGCGCGGTGCGACGTGCTCCGGGCTGAGGTCGCGGCCGAGAATGGTGGAAAGGCTGCGCAGCAGATCGTTCAAAGTGTGTCGTTCGCCTGTACCCACGTTGAAAACCATGCCGGAGACGCCTCCGGCCTGGCAGGCGAGGAGGTTGGCGGAGACGACGTTTTCCACGAACGTAAAATCGCGCGATTGCTCACCATCGCCGTGGACGGTCGGGCGCCGGCCGTTCAAACCGGCGGTTACGAACTTCGAGATCACCGCGGAATAAGGCGAGTTGGGATCCTGCCGCGGGCCGAAGACGTTGAAGTAACGCAGAGAAACCGTCGAGAGGCCGTAAATGCGATGGAAGATCACCGCGTACTTTTCTCCGGTCAATTTCGATAGGGCATAGGGGGAGATCGGGTTGTCGGGCTGGGTTTCGACTTTGGGGAGGGTCTCCGAGTCGCCGTAAGCGGAAGACGAGCTGGCGTAAACGAAGCGCTTGACGCCGGCGTCACGCGCGGCCACGAGTAGATTCAAAGTGGCGGTCACGTTCGCCCGGTTGCTCGAGAGGGGATCCTCAATCGACCGCGGCACAGAAGGAATCGCCGCCTGATGGAGAATGTAGTCAGCACCGACGGCACCTTCCCGCGCCACGGCCTCGTCCGCCAGATCACCCTCCAGCAACTCGATGCGCCCGCGCACCTCCGCAAGATTCGCGCGCAGGCCGGTACTGAAGTTGTCGACAACCCTTACCCGCTCGCCGAGTTCAAGTAGTCGGCGCACCAGAGCCGACCCGATGAATCCTGCGCCTCCCGTCACCAAATAAATTGCCATAGGTGTGCTTCCCTGCTCGCGTCGAACGCGAGGCCGCCTCGCGGGTTTCCCACCTCGAGCCTCACCTTGGTGGCGGACGTCAGCTTGCTTGCACCGGTCGTCTAGCAACTCGGACGCCGATTGAGCTACTATAGCAAAGGTTGGCACCAGACCGGCAAGGAAGGAGCCCTCCTGGCGCCTTTGAGCGTCAGTCGCTGTCCCGCGAACCAAAAATTACCCATGACAGATTGTGTCCCCTCCCATGAACACTTTCCTGCATATCGGCCGGAAAACGGGGGCATGCATGGGACCCTCCGGTTGTCTAACTTACTGAAAGTAAGATTGTTACACTAGGGAGTAGGATTCCGAGAGTTGGCCACGTGATTGCACCGAAGGCTGTGGAAAGGTGGCGGAAGACTGCTCTCAGGCTGACGGTGGACTTGAACGGGAAGGCCAATTGTCTTATATTACGCCTAATGGACAGGGCTTTCCTGTCAAGCACTTTGCGGGCCGGGCAAGGAATGGGTTCGTCGAGGACACTCGAGACGGCATTAGGGCCGCCCATTCCTCCAGCGCAGCCAGCCGCAGGTGGAAGGAGTCGAATGCCAAGAAAATCCTCCGGCTTCTCGATGTTGGAG